>ERZ1292640.1475-Hain-H43-02um-R1-1475-length-19431-cov-13_pt1 | contig 19431 bp, 18 predicted proteins | sample MGYA00564404_ERZ1292640 | MGnify/ENA primary metagenome ERZ1292640 (study PRJEB36523, sample SAMEA6512636) | groundwater metagenome | collected 2019-01-08 | study: AquaDiva: Metagenomics assemblies of 32 groundwater samples
TGTTCTTCTCAAAGACCGGCAGGACCGACTTCCGGCTCACCGAGGTCCAGCACCCGAAGACCGCGGCCACCTTGTCCTGGAGGAGGAGCTTCTTGGACTTCTCGGCGAAGAGATCCCAGTTGGAAGCCGGGTCCTCCACCAGGGCCTCCACCTTCCGCCCCAGGACGCCGCCCGCCTTGTTGATCTCGTCGATGGCCATCAGGACGATCTCCTTGATCGGCGCCTCGCTGATGGCCATGGTGCCGCTGAGCGAGTGCAGGACGCCGACCTTGATGGGCCCCTTTTCCTGGGCCCGAAGGATCGCGGGGAAGGACAACCCTCCCGCAATCCCGGCGCCGGCGATGCCGAGAGCCGACGTCGTGAGGAATTCCCGACGCGTGTGACCCTGTATCATGTGCGACTCCTTTCGACAAAAGAACGTTTCGGGCTATCAGGGACGTTCTGGCCTCATCGCCCCTCAGCGCGCCCTTGCGCGATCGGTCCACGGATTACCTGGTCGAGCTTGCCCCGGCCGACGCCCTTGTCGGCGGAGCGCTTCGAAGAGACCAACTAGCAAGCCGCGTGCCGCCGAACGGGAAGGAGGGATGGTTAGATTTCGCCGCGAATTCCAGCGGTTGCTGCGCCCCTCCATCCGGGATGAAGTGGCGGCGGCTGCTCGCTTCTTAGGCAAGCCCGACGGGGTGCTAACGAATGCGGCAGGGCTACGGCGGGGACGACTGCCGCCGGCCGGAAGGCGCCCCTTCGAGCCGTTCGACCAGCAGGAGCGCTCGCGCGACCTCGATCATCGGACGGCGACTGTCCATGGCGGTCTTCTGGATTCGGCGAAAGGCTTCCGCCTCGCTCAGTCCGTGGCGCTCCATCAGGACTCCCTTGGCGCGCTCGACCAGCTTGCGGGACTCGATGGCCTTCTTGAGATCCTCGTTCTCCCGCCTGATCGCGTCCAACTCGGGCTTCAACTCCTCCACACCGCCGCCGTCGGGAGGGCCCGCAGCCAGGACGACGACGTCCGGCCGATAGTGCTCCAAGGTCGCGACCGCTTCGGCCACAGCCGCCTGGGACAGGGCACGATCGTCAATGATCACAACGCGCCAGCGCGGATTCACATCGATGCATGTAGGCAAAAGGAATGCCAACTGCCTTTGGGGAACAACCTCGCGGGAAAGCGTACTTGCGAGATGAATCCTCGCGGACCGGATGGTGAAATCTTGGTCAGAATCGAGTCCGACGCCCAAGCCGTGGGCAGAGCCCCCTCACCCTGCCCTCTCCCCCTCGGGGGGGAGAGGATGAAGGTGAGGGGATTATGAGTGGGGTGAGGGGGGCCGTATCTCGCGGGAGCTAAATGTCGAAGTAGAGCGCGAACTCCCAGGGGTGGGGCCGGAGACGAATCGGGTCCACCTCGTTCTTCCGCTTGTACTCGATCCAGGTCTCGATCAGGTCCGGCGTGAAAACGTCGCCCTTCAGGAGGAAGTCGTGGTCCTTCTCCAGGAGGTCCAGCACCTCTTCCAGGGAACCGGGAAGCTGCTTGACCTTCTTTGCCTCGGCCGGCGGCAGTTCGTACAGGTCCTTGTCGATCGGCTTCCCCGGATCGATCTTGTTGGCCACCCCGTCGAGCCCCGCCATGAGGCAGGCGGCGAAGGAGAGGTACGGGTTGCACGACGGGTCCGGCGTCCTGAACTCGATCCGCTTGGCCTTCTCCGACCGCGAGTACATGGGGATGCGGACGCAGGCCGAGCGGTTGCGCTGGCTGTAGACCAGGTTGATGGGCGCCTCATAGCCCGGCACCAGCCGGCGGTAGGAGTTGGTCGTGGGCGCGATGAGGGCGCAGAGCGCCGGGGCGTGCTTCAGGATCCCCCCGATGTAGTAGAGGCAGAACTTCGAGATGTCGGCGTAGCCGCCGCGCTCGTACATGAGGTTCTTGCCGTTCTTCCAGATCGACTGGTGGGTGTGCATCCCCGAGCCGTTGTCCTGGAAGATCGGCTTGGGCATGAAGGTCGCCGTCTTGCCGTACTTCCGCGCGGTGTTCTTGGCGCAGTACTTGTACCACATCACGTTGTCGGCCATCTTGGTCAGCGTGCCGAAGCGCATGTCCACCTCGGTCTGCCCGGCGGTGGCCACCTCGTGGTGGTGCACTTCGATCTTGACCCCGACCGACTCCAGCGCCAGCACCATGTCGGAGCGGATATCCTGGAACTTGTCCATGGGCGGCACCGGGAAGTAGCCCTGCTTGTAGCGGGGCTTGTAGCCCAGGTTGGGCCGGTCGGGCGTCCCCTCCTTGCCCGAGTTCCAGAACCCGGCCTCGGAGTCGATGTAGTAGTACCCGCAGTTGTAGGTCTGATCGAAGCGGATCTCGTCGAAGAAGAAGAACTCCAGCTCTGGGCCGATGTACACCGTATCCGCCACGCCCGACTTCTTCAGATACGCCTCGGCTTTCTGGGCGACGTAGCGCGGATCGCGGGTGTAGGGCTTGCCCGTGATCGGATCCTTGACGTTACAGATGAGGACGAGGGTCGGCACCGCCGTGAACGGATCCATCGCCGCCGTCGCGGGGTCCAGCATCAGCAGCATGTCGGACTCGTCGATCGTCTGGAAGCCGCGGATGGACGAGCCGTCGAAGCCGATCCCCTCTTCGAAAAGCTCCTCGCTGAGCTCCCCCACCGGGATCGAGAAGTGCTGCCAGAGACCGGGGACGTCGATGAAGCGCAGGTCCACGATCTTGGCGCCCTTCTCCTTGGCCAGCTTGATGACATCTTTCGGGGTCATGCCTCGCCTCCTTTTATCCGGGCACGGGCCCCCCGGGCTGTCGCCACGCCCGTGCCCCGCCGGAACTTCACTTCCATTGATTTCTTCGGCCGATCCGAGTCGCGGTCAATCCGCCCGCCTCGACTCAAAGAAGATACCGGGATGGCCGAGCAAAATCAAGCGGGCACAGTCGGTTTGGGCTGGGGCTTCATGGCCTCGGCGAAAGCCCCGTGGGCGCTCACCCCCGCGAACCCCGGACCCTCGAGCGCGTAGGCCGTCTCCGAGTGCTGGGAAAGGTCCAGCCCGGCGACCTCGTCCTCGTCGGGGACCCGCAGTCCCATGGTGGCGTCCAGGATTTTCAGGATGATCAGCGTCCCGAAGAACGCCAGCACCCAGGAGGCCAGGATGGCCACGATCTGGGCCCCCATCTGGGCCGGGTTGCCAGAGAACAGCCCGTCGCCGCCCGCGTCGTTGACGGCCTTGGTGGCGAACAACCCCGTGGCGAGCGCTCCCCACGTGCCGCCTACGCCGTGCACGCCCACCACGTCCAGGGAGTCGTCGTAGCCCAGCTTGGTCTTGACGTTGCAGGCGTTGTAGCAGAGGAAGCCGGCGACGGCGCCGATGATGATGCTCGCCATCGGGGTCACGAAGCCCGAGGCCGGGGTGATCGCCACCAGCCCGGCGACGGCCCCCGAGGCGGCGCCCAGCACCGTGGGCTTGCCGCGCATGGCCCACTCCGAGAACATCCAGCCGAGCGCCGCCGCGGCCGTGGCGGTGTTGGTGACCACGAATGCGCTGGTGGCCAGGGCCCCCGCGCTGATGGCGCTGCCGGCGTTGAAGCCGAACCAGCCGAACCAGAGGAGCGCGGCGCCGGCCACCGTGAGGGGCAGATTATGCGGGCGCATGGGCTCGTGACCATAGCCCTTGCGCTTGCCCATGATGAGGGCGGCGGCGAGGGCGGAAATCCCGGAATTGATATGCACGACGGTCCCGCCGGCGAAGTCGAGGGCCCCCAGGTTCCGGAGCCACCCCCCGACCCCCCAGACCCAGTGGGCTAGCGGGTCATAGATGAACGTGGCCCAGGCCAGGGTGAAGACGATAAACGTCGAGAACTTCATGCGCTCGGCGAAGGCCCCCGTGATCAGCGCGGGCGTGATGATGGCGAACATGAGCTGGAAGACCATGAAGGCCTGGTGGGGGACCGTGGCGCCGTAGTCGGCGTTCGGCGTCAATCCCACGCCTCGGAGGCCGATCCATTCCAGGCCCCCGATGAAGCCGCCCTTGTCGGGCCCGAAGGCCAGGCTGTACCCCCAGAGCACCCACTGCACCGAGATCAGCGCCACGATGATAAAACTCTGCATGATCGTGGCCAGGGCGTTCTTCGAGCGCACCATGCCGCCGTAGAAGAGGGCCAGGCCGGGCGCCGTCATGAGCAGGACGAGGGCCGAGGAGGTCAGCACCCAAGCCGTGTCGCCCGAGTCGATCTTCGGGGGCGCGGCCGGAACCGGAGCGGCGGGCGACGCCGCCGGAGCCGGTGCCGCCGGAGGGGCCGCCGGTGCGCTAGGCTGCTGGGCCCAGCCCAGCCCGATCACTCCCAGAAAGACAAGGAAAAAGAAGATCGCCAACGTCAGTGTGGAGCGTCTTGCTGTCACCACGGCGTCACCTCCCCTTTACTTAGAGCGCCGCTTCGTCGCGCTCACCCGTGCGGATCCGGACCGCGGTCTCGACCGGGTGAACGAAGATCTTCCCGTCGCCGATGTTGCCCGTCTTCGCAGCTCCGGCCAGGACATCCACCACCTTCGAGACCAGGTTGTCGGGCACCACCACCTCCACCTTGATTTTGGGGAGGAAGTCCACCGTGTATTCCCCACCGCGGTACAGCTCCGTGTGGCCCTTCTGGCGGCCGAAGCCCCGGACCTCAGAGACCGTCATCCCGATGACCCCGATCCCGGTCAGGGCTTCCTTCACGTCATCGAGCTTGAACGGCTTGATCACCGCCTCGATCTTTTTCATGACAGTCCCTCCCGTCGAAGCCAGAGAGCAACGCCCGTGCCGTTCGGGGAGGACTGTGAAGGGTAGGAATTTCAGGAGGTTATCCGAGAGAGCCGAGGATGGCCCCTGCCCACGGATTGGGCAGGCCCCCAACGACTGCTACCTGCTTGGGCAGGACTACTCGCCGGTCAGCCTGGGCGTGAACACGAAGTGGGGCGCATCCGGGCTCAACACGGCCCGGATCGCCGAACGGAGCTCCCGAAGGGGAAATGGACGTTCGGAAAGTAACGGGGTGACGGGGAGCCTGTCAGTTCCCCTCACCCTGACCCTCTCCCCCAACGGGGGAGAGGGGAAATTACGTGCGGCGCTGGGGGATGCTGTGCTTCCGCATCTTCGAATAGAGCGTCGGCCGGCGAAGCCCGAGGAGGGCCGCTGCCGCCTGCTTGTTCCAGTTGGTGGACTCCAGCGCGCGCAGGATGGAGGCGCGCTCGATCTCCTCGAGGGACCCGGGGAGCGGCCCGGCGCTCACCGACGTGTCGGTCGAGACCCCGAGCGATTCCGGAAGGTCGCCCACCCCGAGCTCGGGCCCGCGGGCTACCAGCACGGCCCGCTCGATGGCGTGTTCCAGCTCGCGCACGTTCCCGGGCCAGGGATGGGCGAGGAACCGGCGGTAGGTTTCGGGGCTAATGGTCTCCACCGCCCGCCCGTGCTTGGCGGCGAAGCGCTGGAGGTAGTGGCGAGCGAGGAGGGCGATGTCCCCCGTGCGCTCGCGGAGGGGCGGCAGCGTGATCGTCACCGTATTGATGCGGAAGTAGAGGTCCTGGCGGAGGCGCCCTTCCTTGACGGCATCCTCCGGCGCCCGGTTGGAGGAGGTAATGAGGCGGAAGTCCACGGGGATCGTCCGCGAGCCCCCGATGCGGCGGACCAGCCGTTCCTCGAGGACGCGGAGGAGCTTCGCTTGGAGGTCCAAGGGCATCTCCGTGATCTCGTCGAGCATGATGGAGCCCCGGTGGGCCTCCTCGAGCAGGCCGACTTTGTCGGTCGTCGCCCCCGTGAAGGCGCCCTTGACGTGGCCGAACAGCTCGGACTCGATCAGGTCCTTCGGGAGCGCCGCGCAGTTGATCTTGACCCACGGCCCCTGGCTGCGGGGGCTCCGGGCGTGGATGGCGTCGGCCACGAGCTCCTTGCCCGTGCCGCTCTCGCCCGCAATGAGGACGTTGGCGTCGGAGGTGGCGACCGCATCCATCAGCTCGAAGACCCGCTGTATGGCCGGGGCGCTGCCGAGGATCTCCCCGTAGCCCGACGTCTTCGCCAAGCGCCGCTTGAGATCGGTCGCTTCCGCCACGAGCCAGCGCCGCTCCAGCGCCTTGCCGACGAGGGCGGTGATCTCCTCCGCGTCGAAGGGCTTGGTCACAAAGTAGAACGCGCCTTCCTTGGTCGCTTCCACCGCCATGGGAATCGAGCCGTGGGCCGTGATCATGATCACTTCGATCGCGGAATCGCGCCGCTTCAGCTCCCGCAGCACGCCGAGGCCGTCGCCGTCCGGCAGCACCAGGTCCACGATAGCCAGGTGGAACCCATGGCCGTTGGCGGCCTCCACCGCCTGGGCGACGCTCCCCGCGGTGACCACGGCGTGCCCCTCGGCTTCCAGGACGAGCCGGAGCCCGTCGGCCATCGTGGGTTCGTCGTCAACGACCAGGATGCGTCCCGCTTTCATGGCTGCCTCACCGGCAGGAGCACCCGCACGCGGGTCCCCTGCCCGAGCCGGCTGTCGATCTGGATCTGGCCGCCGTGGAGGTCCACCACGGACCTGGCGATGGCCATGCCCAGACCGGTACCGTGCGGTTTGGTGGTAAAGAAGAGATCGAAGGCTCGCGAGAGCGTCTCGTCGGACATTCCGCAACCGGTATCCTCGATCGTCACCTGGATCATGCCTTCCTCGGTCTGATGCGTGACCGCCACGGTCAGTGTCCCTTCGTCTCCCATGGCATCCAGGCCGTTCAGCAGGAGGTTCAGGAAGACCTTTCTGAGCTCTCGGGGATCCAGCAGCGCGACCGGCACATCCGCAGCGAACTGCCGGTCGACGTGGATCCGCCTCCCCGCCAGCCGGTCCTGGGCCAGGGAGAGGCAGTCGTCGAGCAGCTGGGCAACCTCGACAGGCTCCCGCTTCAACTCGCTCGGCCGGCCGAAGGCCGTGATCTCCGTGACGAGGTCCGAGAGGTGGTCGATAGCCCGGCCGATTTTCTGGGCCAGCTCGCCGAGCTCGGGATCCTGGACCGAACCGAGCCGCTTCTCCAGGTGGCGCGCGTAGAGCTTCAGGCCCCCGAGCGGATTCTTCAGCTCGTGGGCGACCTGGGCGGCCATCCGCCCCAGCGCCGCGAGCGCACCGCTCCTGAGCTGGGAGAGCTCGTGTGCGTTCTTGAGCGCCACCGCGGCCTGATAGGAAAAGAGGGCCAGCAGCTCGAGGTCCTCCGGCGTCGGGGCGACCCGCTCGGGGCACTCGACCACGATCGCCCCCATCGGACCGCCTCGCACCACCAGAGGCGCCGCCAGCGCCACCCGGCCGTCGGCCCCCGTGAGCGTCGTGGGCACCCCCTTCTCCACCGCCGCCTGCGCGGCGGCCTGAAGGGGCTCCCACGCCTTGGGCTGGGTGCCGGCGCTGGCCATGGGGACGAACTGGCCCCGCTCGAGCAGAAAGACGACCGAGCGCTCCGCTTCGGTCGCCTCCACCGTGGCCTGGGCCACGGCATCCAGGATCCGCTCCATCACGCCGGACGACGCGAGGGTCTCCCCGACCACCTTGAGCCGGCCGCGGTCGCGGGCCCAGCGGCGCTCCGACAGGGCCCGGCCCACCCGGGCGCGCAGCTCCTCGGGGTTGACGGGCTTGGTGAGATAGTCGAAGGCCCCGCGCTGGATCGCCGCCACCGCGTCCTCGATGGAGCCGTGGGCCGTCATGATGAGCACCGGCAGCCCCGGCAGCCGCTCGCGGGCGGCCTCCATCAGGGCGATCCCGTCCATGGGCTCCATGCGGAGGTCGAAGAGCGCGAGGTCGAATCCCCCGGCGTCCAGCGCCGCGAGCGCCTCCCGCGAGCCGCCCACGGCCGTCACCTGGAGCCCCAGGGCCTCGAGCCGCATCCCCAGCACCTTGCGGATCTCCGGGTCGTCGTCGACGACGAGGGCGCGCCCCTTCACGGCACCCTCTTAGTGAAAAAGATTTTCGCACCCAGATGCATGTGGCTTCGACGGTAGCACAACGGCTGGGCCAGTGTCACGCAGCTGACACCGGGAGCCGATCGGGCGGGGTCAGGCCTGAGTAATTGACTAGCGGGGCGGGGTGGGAGCGATCTGGATGAAGCGGGTGCCGTGGGCGCCGATCATGGTGCCGCGGGCCCACTCGTTCAGCTTCTGGGCAAAGGCGCGGGGATCGAGCCGCTCAGAACTCACGCCTTCGCTCCAGCAGGTGGTAGATGTTCTGGCCGTGGGTCTCCTTGACCAGGAGCACCACCAGAGCGGCCCCGAGAACGAACAGCGCGCAGACGAAGAACGCGAAGCGATACGCCTCGAGCGGATAGACGCGCGCGCCCTCCTCCATCGCCCCGGCCCAGCGGGAATCCAGCAGCGCACCCACCGGCACCTGCGTCACCGCCGCTCCGAGGAAGCCGCCGAGGTTCACCACGGCCACGCTCACGCCCGCCAGGTGAGGGGGATTGACCTCGCGCCCGATGGGCCAGGTCAGAACGAACGCCCCGCCGAACAGCCCCAGGGTGAAAAGCAACGCGTAGAGGCTGCCCAGGGCGAGTTGACCGAGCGTCAGGACGAACACCCCCCAGAGAAGCAGGTAGATCCAGCAGAGCACGATATAGGGGAGACGGCGAAGCCCGAGGACCCGGTCGGACAGATACCCGGTGAGCGGCCCCGAAAAGATCACCGCGACCCAGACAGCCGTGGCGTAGGTCGCCGCCAGGCCAATCGGAAGCCCGTAGACGTCGCGGAAGAAGGGGATCCCCCAGAGCATCAGGTTGCTGGCGGCGGCGTAGAGGCCGAAGAACGTCAGAAAGGGAGGCCAGGTGTGCGGGTTGCTCAGCACCTGCCACGTCCCCTTCATGATCTGGGCGAAGGTCTGGGAGGGGGCGGCCTCGGCGGCGCCGGGACGGTCGCGCACCACAGCCCAGCAGAGGAGGGAAGCGAAGAGGGAGACCACTCCCACCCACACGAACCCCCAGCGCCAGCCGACGGCGCCGGCCAGGAACGCGAACGGGGCGGTGGCGGCCAGGGCGCCCAGCACGCCCATCGTGGACGTGACCGCCGACAGCGTCCCGAACCACCGCGGCGGGAACCAGACCGCCGCCACCTTGAGCGCCCCCACGAAGGTGACCGAGGCGCCGAGGCCGATGAGGAACCGCCCCGCGAAGAGCGGCCCGCCGCTCCAGGCCCACCCCATGAGGAGCGTGCCGAGCCCCATCAGGCTTCCGCCCACCGCCACCACCCGCCGCGGGCCGTAGGCGTCCACCAGGAGCCCGGCCGGCAGCATGAGTCCGGCGTACGCGTAGAAGTAGAGCGAGGAGAGAAGGCCTACCAGCGCGCCGCCGCCCTGAAAGGCGGCCATGAGTTCCTTGGCGACGGTCCCCGGCGCGACCCGATGGAAGAAGGCAATGAGGAAAATGAAGGACGGGACTCCCCACATCAGCCATGGGCGCATGCAGAGCCTGACCCTATCATCCCCGCTGTGCCGGTTGCAATCCGGTCCCTCCTGGCCTAGCATGGGGCATCCCCAGGAGGCTCTGACCGTGAACTTCGGTTTCTCCATTCCGGGTCGCGGGCCGCTTGCCAAGCCCGATCTGATCCTCAAGCTGGCCCCCAAGGTGGAGCAGCTCGGCTACTCCTCCATCTTCGTGACCGATCACGTGGTGCTCCCCACCACGAGCAAGTCCGTGTACCCGTATCAGCCCTCGGGTCAGTTTCCCGGGGGCGCCAGCCAGGATTACCTGGAGCCGCTGACCCTCATGAGCTACCTGGCGGCGGCCACCAAGAAGATCCGCCTGGGAACGAGCGTGCTGATCGTGCCGTACCGGAACCCCCTCGTCACGGCGAAGATGCTGGCCACGCTCGATGTGCTCTCGGGCGGGCGGATCATCCTGGGCTGCGGCGTCGGCTGGCTCCAGGAGGAGTTCGCCGCGCTGGGCGCGCCGCCGTTCGGCGAGCGCGGCAAAGTGACCGACGAGTATATCCGGCTGATGCGCGAGTGCTGGACGAAGGACCGGATCGAGTTCCGTGGGACCTATTACCGGGTGAGCGATATCGTGTTCCTGCCCAAGCCCGTCCAGAAGCCCGCGATCCCGATCTGGATCGGCGGCCACACCGAGGGCGCGCTGCGCCGCGCCGGCGAGCTGGGAGACGGCTGGCACCCGATCGGCCTCCGTCCGCCGGCGCTGCTGCATCCACCCGAGTACGCGGAAAAGGTGAAGAAGATCCACGCGTGGGCGGCGCGGGCCGGACGAAACCCGAAGCAGATCACGCTGACCTTCCGGGCGCCGATGGAGGTGTGGTCGAAGCGGGCCAAGCCCCCCGGCGGCGACCGCCCGCTGCTGCGGGGCACCGCCGAGCAGGTGATCGCCGACATCCGCCAGTACCAGGCGCTCGGCGTGACGCACTTCGTCTTCGATCACACCGCGAGCGACCTCAAAACCATCGTGGCGAACATGGAGCGCTTCGCCGAAGATGTGCGGCCCAAGGTGAGGCGCGCCCCGTGACCGCGGCCAGCCTCGCGCCGGAGGTGAGCGACTTTCTCAAGGCGGGGCGGGTCGCGCGCCTCGGCACCGCCGACGCGGCCGGCCAGCCGCTGGTCGTCCCGATCTGCTACGCCTTCGACGGGCGCCACTGCTACTCGGCCATCGACGCCAAGCCCAAGCGGCAGGCCCCCGGCCGGCTGAAGCGGGTGAGGAACATCAGGGAAAACTCCCGGGTCTCCGTGCTGGTGGACCATTACGACGAAGACTGGAGCCGGCTCCGGTATCTCGTCCTCCAGGGCCGGGCCGACCTCCTCTCGGAAGGCCTCGAGTTCACGTACGCGGTGGACCTCCTGCTCGAGAAGTATGCCCAGTATCGCGCCATGAGCCTCGACCGCAACTCGGGGCTGGTGATCAAGATCACTCCCGAGCGGGTGATCCAGTGGAGCTTCGCGGCGTGACGCGCGCCGAGCGCGCCCTCGAGCGCGCCCGCTCCGGCCTCGCGCCGAGCCGCGAGGAGGCCGTCGCCCTGCTCGGCGTCGCTGATGATCGCCTGCCAGAGCTCCTCATGGCTGCGTCGGCCGTAAGGGAACGCGGCAGGGGACGCCGGATCACGTTCTCGAAGAAGGTCTTCGTGCCGCTCACCACCCTCTGCCGCGACTACTGCGGCTACTGCACGTTCCGGCGGGATCCCGGCGAGCCCGGGGCGCACACGATGACACCCGATGAGGTGCTGGCCCTCGTTCAGGCCGGGGCGCGTCTGGGGGCCAAGGAGGCGCTCTTCTCCCTCGGCGATCGGCCGGAGGCGCTCTTCCCCGAGCACCGCAACCTCCTGAAGCGCATGGGCCATCGGACGACGCTGGGCTACTTGAGGCAGATCTGCGAGCTGGTGCTCAAGGAATCCCCGCTCCTCCCCCACGCCAATCCCGGCCTGATGGGCGAGCGCGACCTGGCCGCGCTCCGCGAGGTCAACGTCAGCATGGGGCTGATGCTGGAGACCACGTCGGAGCGCCTGCTCCGCCCGGGGATGGCGCACCACCGCGCGCCTGACAAGGTGCCGGCCAGGCGGCTCAGGACCATCGAGCTGGCCGGCAAGCTCCAGATCCCCTTCACGACCGGCATCCTGATCGGCATCGGGGAAACGGCGGAGGAGCGGGTGGGCGCGCTGCTGGCCATCCGCGACCTGCACGAGGGCTTCGGCCACATCCAGGAGGTCATCATCCAGAACTTCAGGGCCAAGCCCCGCATTCCCATGGCGCGGCATCCGGAGCCCACGGCGGGGGAGATGCTGCGCACGGTGGCGGTAGCGCGGCTGCTCCTGGGAGGGAGCGTCAACATCCAGGCGCCCCCCAATCTGTCGGCGGACCATTATCCAGCGCTGCTCCACGCGGGACTGAACGACTGGGGCGGGATCTCGCCGCTCACGGTGGACCACATCAACCCCGAAGCCCCCTGGCCCCTGATCGGCGCGCTGCGCCGGGCCACGGAGGCGGCCGGCTTCGAGCTCCGCGAACGGCTGGCCATCTACCCCGAGTACGCTTCCCGTCCCGAGTTTCTGGCGGAAGGGCTCCGGCCCCGCGTCCAGGCACTCGTGGACGGCCACGGGTACGTGAGGACGGAATATGAGCGCTGGAGACAGTGGTAGAGCCCCGGTAAACGGGCTGGCCGCGTCCCTCGACTGGGTGGAGCCGGAGGTGCGCCGGATCCTGGCGCGCGCTCTCGACGGCGCCGAACTGTCCGTGGCGGAGGGGGGGCAGCTCGCCGGAGTCGAGGGACGCGAGCTCCACGCCCTGGCCCTCGTGGCCGACGAGATGCGGCGGCGGCAGGTGGGCGACACCGTCACCTACGTCGTGAACCGCAACATCAACTTCACGAACGTCTGCATCAAGCACTGCACCTTCTGCGCCTTCAGCCGCGACCACCGGGAGGAGGAGGGGTACTTCCTGCCGCTCCCGGAGGTGGTCCGCCGCGCTCAGGAGGCGTGGGACCTGGGGGCCACGGAGGTCTGCCTCCAGGCGGGGCTCCCCCCCAAGCTCGACGGCCGTTACTACATCGACCTCTGCCGGGCCATCAAGCAGGCGCTGCCGGAGATGCATCTGCACGCGTTTTCCCCCGAGGAAATCCTCTACGGTTCCGTCCGCTCGGCACTGTCGATCCGGGAGTACCTCGCCGAGCTCAAGGCGACGGGGCTCGGCACGCTCCCCGGCACCTCGGCGGAGATCCTCGACGATGGGATCCGCGACGTGATCTCTCGGGGCCGCATCACGACGGGCCAGTGGATCGAGGTCGTCACCACCGCCCACTCGCTCGGCATCCGCACGACCTCCACGATCATGTACGGCCACATCGAGACCCCGCTTCACTGGGTCAGGCACATGGATCTGCTGCGCTCGATCCAGCGCGACACCGGCGGCTTCACCGAATTCGTGCCCCTCTCTCTGATCCACGCGGAGGCGCCCATGTACCGGCGCGGTCTCGTGCCGGGAGTCCGCCCCGGGGCCACGGGGACGGAGGTCGTGAAGATGCACGCCCTGGCGCGGCTGATCCTCGGCCCGAGCTTCCGCAACATCCAGGCCTCGTGGGTGAAGGAGGGGCCGAAGCTCGCCCAGCACCTCCTCACCTGCGGGGCCAACGACCTGGGGGGCACGCTGATCAACGAGAGCATCTCCACCTCCGCGGGCGCGCCCTACGGCCAGCTGGTCCCGCCGCGCGAGCTCCGGCGGATGATCCGCGAGGCCGGGCGCGTGCCGGCCCAGCGCAGCACCACCTACGAGCTCCTGAAAATCTACGGCGACGAGGACGAGGCGAGCCCGCTGGACGCGATCCAGGACCCGGAGGCCCGGTTCGGGTCCTACCACCGGCTCACCGCGTCGGCGGAGTTCAGGTTCAGAAAATGACCTTGCGCTCGGCACTCCCTCGATTACAATACGGCTCTGGTCTCGTCGTTCACCGTTCACCCCAACCCTGAGGAGGACGCTCTCATGGCAAAGTCGATGACCAAGTCATCCCTCATCGCCCACCTCGCCACCAAGACGGCGCTGTCGAAGAAGGCCGTGGCGGGAGTGCTCGAACATCTCGCCACGCTCGCCGCCAAGGAAGCCAAGAACGGGTTCCAGATCCCTGACCTGGGCAAGCTGGTCCTGCGCAACCGCGCCGCGCGGATGGGGCGCAACCCCCAGACGGGCGAGCCCATCAAGATTCCCGCCAAGCGGGTCGTCAGGTTCCGCGTCTCCAAGGCCCTGAAGGACGCCGTGCTTGGGAAGAAGTAAGACCCGCCGGGCGGCCGGCGAACGCGCCCCGGCGGCGCCGCCGTTTGCCCCCTTGGCCAGCCCCCCGGCTCCCGAGGGGGTTGTGTTTGAGCCCCTGACCGAGCCGGCCGACGAAGCCCGCCGGCTCTTCAGCTATGTGGGGGCGTGGGCCCCGCCGCCGGCGCCGGGGGAAGTCGCCTGGGGCGCCTGGGTTGGGCGGGAGACCGATCGAACGCTGATCGGCGCGTTTCTCCTCGAAAAGAAGGGCGCGGCCGGTATGCTCCACGGGCCCGTGGTCGTCCTCACTGCCGGAGCCGGCCGGAACCCGATTGAGGTCGCGGCCGGGCTTGTGGCCGCCCTCATGCCACACGTGACGGGAAGCGGGGTGGAAACCCTTTTCGCCCGCCCTCAGGGGCTGGACCGGGTCTGGGTCCGATTCGGCTTTATTCCGGTTCCCGAAGCGGACCTGCCGCGGGCGTTCAAGGGCCGGCCGGGTTCCGGCCTCTTCGCATGGCGCGGCGGGACGGCGCTCTGGTCCACGCGCAAACCTCCCGGCAGCGAGGAGGACGTGAGGGAGAGGGAACCCGAACTCTCCCCTCGCCCCCCTCACTCTACCTCTCCCCAGTGGGGAGAGGAGAAGAGGTGAGGGGCTTGATAGTTGCGCTCGCCGGCGGCACCGGAGCCGCCAAGTTCCTCCGAGGGCTCACCGCCGTCGTTCCGCCCGAGCAGGTCACGGTGATCGTCAACACCGGCGACGACGCGCGCATCTGGGGCCTTCACGTCTCCCCGGATCTCGACACCGTGACCTACGCCCTCGCCGGCCTTCTCGACGAGGCGAAGGGCTGGGGAGTCAGGGACGACACCTTCCGCTGTCTCGCCACCATGGCGGCCCTCGGCCGCGAGACGTGGTTCAACCTGGGGGACCGGGACCTCGGAACCCATCTCTTCCGGACCGAACGCCTGGGGGCGGGCCGGAGCCTCACCGAGGTCACCGATGCGATCCGCAGGGCGCTCGGCGTGAGGAGCCGGATCCTTCCCGCGTCGGACTCCCCCGTGGCCACCCGCGTCCTCACGCCCGGAGGCTGGCTCGGCTTTCAGGAGTTCTTCGTGAGGGAGAAGGCCCGGGTCGAGGTGCTGGACGTCACCTACGCGGGAGCCGAGACGGCGTTCCCCGCGCCCGGAGTGCTCGAGGCGATCCACACCGCCACCGCGGTCGTCATCTGCCCGTCGAACCCCATCACCTCCATCGGGCCGATCCTAGCCGTCCCGGGAATCGCGGAGGCGCTGGCGAGCGCTCCGGCCAGAGTCCTGGCCATCAGCCCCATCGTGGGGGACGCGCCTGTGAGCGGCCCCGCGGGAAAGCTGATGGCGGCCAAGGGGCTTCCCGTGTCCGCCCTCGGGGTGGCGCAGCTCTATCGCCCGTGGCTGGACGTGCTCGCGCTCGACCGCCGGGATGAAGGGCTCGCGCCGGATGTCGCTGCGCTCGGCATCGCGCCCCTGGTCACCGGCACGATCATGACCGACCGCCGGGCGGAGGCGGCGCTGGCGCGCGCGGTGGTCGAGGCCCTCCTCGCGTCATGATCGTCGCCGCCGTCCCAGTCAAAGACCTGGAGAACGCCAAGCAGCGGCTGGTCCCCCTTCTCTCGCCCTCGGAGCGGTGCGACCTCGCGCGGGCCATGCTGGAGGATGTGCTGGCGGCGCTCTGCGGGGCCGGCCTCGACGCGGTCCTCGTGGTCACCCGGGACGCCGAGGTCATCGAGCTCGCCTGCCGCTTCGCCGTCGCCATCCTGGAAGAGGTCGAGAACCGCGGCCACACCGAGGCGGTGGCGCTGGCCCAGCGAGACGCCGCGCGCCGGGGGGCCAGGGGCTTCCTCACGATCCCGGGGGACGTGCCGCTCGTCACCGCGGAAGAAATCCGCGGTGTGACCGGCGCAGCGGTGCCTGGACGGGGCGCCGTGTTCGTCCCGTCGCGGTCGGGCTTCGGGACTAACGCCGCGCTCCTGACCCCGCCCGACGTCATGCCACTCAAGTTCGGCGAGCCGTCGTTCGCCAACCACCTCACCGCTGCGCGCGAGCGGGGAGTCGAGCCGACGGTGCTCAGGCTGCCGGGTCTGGGCCTCGATATCGACGGCCCCGACGACCTGCCGGCGCTGGTGGCGGAGGGCGGGCATACCCGGAGCGGCCGCCTCCTCAGCGCCTGGGGCTTCCCGCGTCGCCTAACTCTCCCCCCTCACCCCACTCATAATCCCCTCACCTTCATCCTCTCCCCCCCGAGGGGGAGAGGGCAGGGTGAGGGGGAGAGGAGAAAAGGTGAGGGGGGCAGGGTGCCATGACGCCCCCCAGATACGAAGTCATCGGCATCGTCGGCCTCCCCGAGATCCGCAAGGGAGACGACCTGGGCCGCCTGATGGTCGAGGCGGCCGCCTCCCAGGGAACAGCGCTCCGCGAGGGCGATCTACTCGTGGTCAGCCAGAAGGTCGTGTCGAAATCCGAGGGGCGCGTGGTGCGCCTGGCCGACGTCACGCCCTCCCCGGCTGCCCTGGCCATGGCGCGCGAGCTCGCCAAGGACGCGCGGCTCGTGGAGCTGATTCTCCGCGAGTCGCGGCGCGTGGTGCGCATGGACAAGGGGATCCTGATCGTCGAGACCCACCACGGCTGGATCTGCGCCAACGGCGGCGTGGACCAGTCGAACGTGGACCTGGACTCCGCCTCCCTGCTCCCGGAGGACCCCGACCGCTCCGCCCGGACGCTCCGAGAGCGGATCCACGGGCTGGCCGGCGTGGACGCGGCCGTCATCATCTCCGACACGTTCGGGAGGCCGTGGCGCGAGGGGCTGACGAACGTGGCGATCGGGGTCGCGGGCCTCGCGCCCATCAGGAACTACCTGGGAGCCCAGGACCCGGCGGGGCACACGCTCCAGGCCACCCTGCTGGCCGTGGCCGACGAACTCGCCGGAGCCGCCGAGCCCGTCATGGGCAAGCTGAACCGCGTCCCCGTCACGATCATCCGCGGCCTCCCCTTCGAGCGGGGCGAGGGCACCTCGAAGGCGCTGCTCCGCGACCCCTCGCGCGACCTGTTCAGGTAGAAATCCCCGTAGGGGGGCTGAGGCGTAGGGTATGATGGAGGGCCGCGAGAGGCTCAAGCAATGAAACACGTCCTGGCCATCATCACGCTGTCAGCGTGGCTCGCCGGGTGCGCCGCCCAGGGCGCGCTCCAGGCCTCGTCGTCCGACGAGAAGGGCCTCCCGCCCCCGACGCGTCAGGTGCTCAGGAACGGCCTGCGCCTGATCATCCAGGAACACCGCGCGGCCAACGTCGTGGCCCTCTTTCTGTTCGTCGGGGTCGGCGGCCGCGACGAGGCGCCGAACCAGCTCGGCTTCTCCCACTTCCAGGAGCACATGCTGTTCAAGGGCACGGATACCCAGCCGCCCGGGTGGGTGGACCGCGCCGTCGAGGGAGTCGGTGGCAAGTCCGACGCCAAGACCTCGCTCGACTATACGTTCTATTCGGTCCTCGCCCCTCTCGAGGAGACCACCAACGGGATCAGGATTCTGGCGGAGATGGCCTTCCGCTCGAAGTTCGACCCGGTGGAGCTGAAGCGCGAAGGAGAGGTCATCCTGGAAGAGGGGAACCTCGAACAGGACACGCCCCGCACCGCGCTGATCCGCGGGCTCTACGGGCTCGTGTTCCGCGATCATCCCTACGGCCGGTCCATTCTCGGGAGTCCCCAGACGCTGGGCGCCGCCACGCGCGAGACCGTCTTCGCCTACTACAAGCGCCACTACGTCCCCGAGAACATGACGCTCGTCGTCGTGGGTCCGGTCTCTCAGCGGTCGGTCACGGCGGCAGTTCGCGACGCGTTCGCCAAGATCCCCGCCGCGGGCGCCCGGCGGGTCCCGGTGCCGCCGCCCGCCCCGCTGACGGGCGGGATCCGCCGTCAAGTGGAGCGCCCGGAGCAGCAGGCCTACCTCGGGATGGCGTGGCCCGCACCGCGGGCGGACGATTCGGACGGCTTCGCCGTGGATCTCCTGGCGTCCATCGTCGGCGGATCGGAGAGCTCCCGCCTGGCCCGGACGCTCCGCGACCGCGACCAGCTCGTCTCGAGCATCACGATGACCTACGCGGCGCTCCAGGGCGCCGGCATGGTAAGCCTCCGGGCCGAGCTGGAAGCGCCCGAGCTCGAGAAGGTGGAGCGCCTCATCCTGGAGGAGATCGCGCGGATCCAGACGGACGGAGTGACGGAGGACGAGCGCCAGCTCGCCGTCATCCAGTTCGAAGCCGAGCACGCGTTCGATACCGAGACCGCCGAGGGGCTCGCCAACGCCTACGGCATCGCCGAGACGACGTGGACCCTGGAGGCGGAGCTCACCTACGTGGACCGCCTCCGGCAGGTGACCCGGGAGCAGATCCGCGAGGCCGCGCGCAAGTACCTCTCGCGGACTGACTACGCCCGCCTCGCCTTCGTGCCGAAGCCGAAGGACCGCTGATGATACGGCGCCGGGTCTCGCTCCTGCTGGGCCTGACCCTCCTGGCGTTCGCGGCCCCGGCGCTCGCCGCCGAGCCCGGCGCTGTCACGCGGGCCAAGCTCACCAACGGGTTGACGGTTCTCGTGAGGGAAAATCCCACCTCCGCCGTCGTGGCGATCGCCCTCGCGGTGAAGATGGGAACCCGCTGGGAGACGCCGGAGACGGCCGGCATCTCCAACTTGCTCCAGCTCATGGTCGTGCGGGGGACGGCTTCCCGGAGCGGGACGCAGATCGTCGAGGCCGCCGAGCGGCTCGGCGGCCGCATCGACGCCAAGGGAGACCAGGACTGGTCCGCGATCGAGGCCGCCGCCCTCGCCCGCAACTGGATCCCGCTGCTCGAGTTGGTCGCCGACGTCGCCCTCCACCCCTCGATGCCCGAAGGGGTCGTGGAGGGAGTCAAGCAATTTCTGATCCGGCAGGTCCGCAACCGGGGAGACCAGCCCTATCCCGTCGCCTTCGACACGCTGATGCAGTCCCTCTTCGGCCCGCACCCGTACTCGTGGCATCCGCTGGGTCGCCGGGAAAGTTTGGAGCGGATCGACCAGGCGGCGCTCTTGGCCCACTACCGCCGCCACTATGTTCCTGGAGGCATGGTCCTAGCGGTCAGTGGCCAGGTCAGCGCCCCGGCGGTCCTGAGGGAAGTCGAGCGGCTGTTCGGCGCGATGCCGGCGGGACAGCCGCCCGCCGCGACGGCCGTCAGGCCGCCGGCCATGGCTGCCTCGCGCGACCTTCGCGATGTGCCGGGAGCTCAAACCCAGATTCTCGTGGGAGCGCTCGCGCCTCCGATGACCCACCCCGATTATCCGGCGGTGAAGGTCCTCAGCACCGTGCTGGGCGGCGGCATGGCCGGCCGCTTCTTCTCCGAGATCCGCGACAAGCAGGCGCTGGCCTACTCGACCGGGGCGCCCTACCCCACGTTGGCGGACACGGGGTACTTCGTGGCCCAGCTGGGGACGGGGCCGGAGAATCTCTCGCGCGCCCAGGCCAGTCTAAAGAAGGAGCTGGAGCGGATCCGGGAGGAGCCGCCGTCGGCCGAGGAGCTCCGCGTGGCCAAGGCGTACCTCCTGGGCAACTTCGCCATGGACCGGCGGACCAACGAGCGGCAGGCGTGGTACCTGGCCACCTACGAGCTGGCCGGCGTGGGCCACGAGTTTCTCGACCGGTACGTGGCCGCCGTGAGGGCCGTCACGCCCGCCGACGT
>ERZ1292640.1206-Hain-H43-02um-R1-1206-length-21451-cov-6_pt2 | contig 19428 bp, 19 predicted proteins | sample MGYA00564404_ERZ1292640 | MGnify/ENA primary metagenome ERZ1292640 (study PRJEB36523, sample SAMEA6512636) | groundwater metagenome | collected 2019-01-08 | study: AquaDiva: Metagenomics assemblies of 32 groundwater samples
ATCAAGCGCGCGCGGTATATGGCGCTCATGCCGTACGTTTCTGCATAAATAAAAAACCGCCCGAGGGCGGTTTTTTTTGTTACGCCTTCTCTATGCGTTCGGTGTAAAGACCGGAGTCGGTGTTGATGCGGACGATGTCACCCGCGTTGATGAAGAGCGGGACGTTCACCTTCGCTCCCGTTAAAAGTATGACCAATTTAACGCCGCCAGAGACAGTGTCGCCTTTCACGGCCGGCGGCGCGTCCTTTACTTCCAATTCAACTTTTATCGGAATTTTTATCGTCATCGGCTTGTCTTCATAGGTCAGCACTTCAACCGGGGAATTGGGCGTAAGCCACTGCACTTTGTCGTGCACGGCATCTTCTGGGAATGAAAAGCGGTTTTTTGCATTGCCGGTTTCCGCGAACCAACTCTCGCTTCTGTTCGTATACAAATAATTCGCCATCATCTTGCCCACGTCCGCTTCGGTGACAGTCTCGTTCTGGTGAAAAGATATTTCAACTACCTTCCCAGACACGAGGTGGCGCAGTTTGGTCTGGTTGACCGGCTTGCGTTGCTGCATACGGAAAATATGAGCCGACAGCACTTCGTACGGCTCATTATTGTAGTCAATGACACTGCCTTTAAGTATTTCGTTGTAGGACAATACGGCCATGGGTCTGCAACTAGCGCTGGATAAAATAAGTTATAAAAAGTACCGCCAAAGACGGCTAAAGCACCTACCGGTGCTCACCCGATTTTGGCGGAGCCAAAACCTGGGGATTGGTGTATGCTAGCAAACATTATGAGTTTTTCAATTGCCGAGCCCGATGCCCTCACCGACGCAGAGGTGCTTGCGCGCTCCAGAAAGAAGCCCGAACTTTTTGCCCTGCTTGTGCGCCGCTATGAGGCGGCTCTCTTGCGCCGCGCGCGGACGATATTGAAGAGCCCGGAAGACGCCGAAGAGGCCGTGCAGGACGCCTTCACCAAAATGTTTCTCTATGCCGACAAATACCACCCGCAGGAAGGGGCCAGCTTCTCCTCGTGGATGTATACGATTCTCAATCGCGTCGCGTACACGAAGTACCGCGCGAAGACTATAGAACGAGGAAGGGTCGCTGAACTTGAGCCGGAGCATTATGAATCGCTACCCGATGCGCGAGCTGAATTCCTTGAGGATCTTTCCATTCGGAACGAGGTGCTTGCCGCACTCGCAAAACTGCCCGAGACCGCGGCGAAGATACTGCGGTTGCAATTCATAGAAGGGAAGAGTCAGGAAGAAATAGCCGAGTTAGAGCGACTCTCCATTCCTGCCGTGAAGACGCGCGTGCACCGAGCTAAAAAACTTTTTAAACAAGCGTATGATAAGCAGAATGACTTATAGTGAGTATGTCGAACTATGAACAACGCCATGAATGACCAATCTCGCATTGAACAAGTTGTGATGCGCCGCGTGCACCTCATTCGCATCCTCGCGCTCGTGCTCTCCACGGCGGCGCTCGCCGCACTAACCTTTGTTGCGGCGCTCTGGGGCATCGGCAGGGAGGTCTGGGTCGCGCAGGTATTTCAGAATGCTCCAGTTGACCTCACTTTTCTTCCAGAATTCTTCTTAAGCGCCTTCTTGCACACGCGTTTTATCGTGCAGGCGCTCGCCGTTTTCACCCTCGTCTCGCTTCTTTTCCTCATCCGTGAGACCGTCCGTTTCTTCCTCCCCGCCCGCCCGACACACTTGCAAGTGTGACGGGCCGCGCCTAGCTCTCGGAAAGCTTCGCCTTTATCTGCTTCAGGAGTTCTTTGGAAATGTCTTTGTTTGTGGCGAGGAAGGTGCGGGTTGCGTCGTAGCCTACTGCGAGTTTCTCGCCGCCGAATTTGTAGGTGGCGCCAGCTTTTTCAACGAGGCCGAACTTCTCGCCAAGCGCGATAAGCTCGCCTTCTCTGCTGATGCCTTCGTTGTAGAGCAGGTCAAATTCTGTTGTCTTAAATGGCGCGGCGACTTTATTTTTAACTACTTTCACCCTCACTCTACCTCCGACAACTTCCTCACCCTTTTTTATAGATGCGATACGGCGGATATCAAGACGGACAGAAGTATAAAACTTAAGAGCCTTGCCGCCCGGCGTTGTCTCCGGATTGCCGAACATGACGCCTATCTGCATTCTGATTTGATTAATGAAAACGACAATCGTCTTGCTCCTTGAGACGATAGCGGTGAGCTTGCGGAGCGCCTGGCTCATAAGGCGCGCCTGCTTGCCCACGTGCTGTTGTCCCATCTCGCCCTCTATTTCATCTTTTGGCGTGAGTGCCGCGACGGAGTCTATCACTATAATGTCTACGTTCCCGCTTCTGACTAGAGATTCAACTATATCCAAAGCTTGTTCGCCGGTGTCCGGCTGGGATATGAGGAGTTCTTGGAGCTTCACGCCGATACGCCGCGCGTATTCCGGGTCAAGCGCATGTTCGGCGTCCACGAAGGCGGCGATGCCGCCGGCCTTCTGCGCCTCTGCGACGACGTGCAGGGCTAGGGTGGTCTTGCCGGATGACTCCGGTCCGAATATTTCAATGATGCGTCCACGCGGAACTCCGCCGACCCCAAGCGCTGCATCCAGCCCGACAGAGCCGGTTGATATCACTGGAATTTTCTGCGGCGCGCCCGCGCCGAACGTTGTAATTGACTCGTCGCCGAATTTCGTGCGAATCTCTTTCAGCGCCTGCTCAATGGATTTCTGTTTCTCGTTTTTGTCCGTGCTTGCGGCGATAACGGTCTTAAGCACTTTTTCTTTTTTTGGTTTTCCGAAGGCCATAAAATACAGGTGTAAGTTATAAGGGGTAAGTTGCAAGGAAATCAGGGAACGAAAACTGAGCGTGTTTCAGTCACTGTTCTGCCGAAGCGGTCGGTGGCCACAAAAGTAAGTATAGAGCCACCGCGCGGAAAGGTAAGCGTTGACGAGAACTTGCCGTCTTCTTCGTGCAGGACCGGCGCACCGTTTAAGGTAAGCGCCGCAGCGCGCGCGGCCCTGCCTTGCACCGTAACGATTCCATCCGAGTACGATGCATTTTCCGCCGGAGAGACGATGAAGAGAGAGGGACCTGCAAGGAGCGGCCATGCTTTCATGAGGCCGTATCCGGCAAGGATGACGAGCACAGCGGCGATAAGGTAGTTAGTAGCCATGCGCTTTGTCAGAAGTTATCTTCGTCATCCGTGCCTCTCCTCGGAGAAGTGTCGCCGCGCGCTCCCTCCTGCCGGTTGGAAGCCGCGACCGTGAAGACCTCGCGCGGCTTTGCGCCGTCGGCGGGGCCGATGACCCCGTGCTCTTCAAGCACGTCCATAAGCCGTGCCGCCCGGGAGTAGCCAATTTTTAATTTACGCTGAAGATAGGAGGTGGAAGCGCGACCGGCTTCTTCCACGGCGCGTTTGGCGTCTTCATAGAGGTCATCATCTGTTATATCGTCGCCGAAGTCGCCGTTTGTAAGGCCGATGACATCTGATTCTATGATGCCGTTTCCTCCAAGGTCAATGTTTGAAAGGTCGCCTGCATTGCGGCGCTTAATGTAGTTCACCACCTTCTTCACTTCACCTTCCGCTATGAACGCCGTTTGGATGCGCACTGGCTTGGACATATCGCTTGAAAGGTAAAGCATGTCGCCTGCGCCAAGCAGGGTCTCCGCCCCCGAACCGTCAAGAATGGTGCGGGAATCAATCTGCGAGGCGACCTGGAGCGCCATGCGGGTCGGCACGTTGGCCTTGATAAGACCGGTAATGACGTTGACCGACGGGCGTTGAGTGGAGAGGACCAGATGGATGCCGGTCGCTCGCGACATCTGCGCGAGGCGGACGATGGACGCTTCGAGCTCCCGCGGGTAGGAGTGCATGATGTCGGCGAGCTCATCAATAACGATGATGATATACGGCAACGCTTCAGGTATATCCGCGCCGCCCTTTTTCGCGGGTTCATAGATGGAAGCGTGGTAGGAACCAATATCGCGCACGTGCTCCGCTTCCAGGATATTGTAGCGGCGTTCCATCTCCTTGGCCGCCCACTTCAGCGAGAGGATGGTCTTTTTCGGGTCGGTGATGACGGGCGCGAGGAGGTGCGGGATGCCGTTGTAAGCGGTAAGTTCTACGCGCTTCGGGTCTATCATAATGAAGCGCAACTGATTCGGGCCGTTGCGGTACAAGAGGGATATGATGAGCGCGTGAATGGCCACCGACTTGCCGGAGCCCGTGGCGCCCGCGACGAGCACATGCGGCGCTTTTGCGATATTCACATAGCGCGGCGTGCCGCTGATATTTCGTCCTAATGCCGCGAGGAGAGGTTTCGTGCTCTCTGCCCACTCGGGCGAGCCGAGAAGCCCGCCAAGTCCCACCAGTGCCTTGATCGTGTTCGGTACTTCAATACCCACAAGCGACTTGCCGGGAATGGGCGCTTCAATGCGCACTGGATGCGCGGCGAGCGCGAGCTCCAGGTTATTCGCGAGCGAAACGATTTTAGAGAGACGCACGCCCTCGGCGGGCTTCACTGCATACCGCGTAACCGTCGGCCCTACCGACACTTCGTCCATCTCCACATGAATGCCGAAATTCTGGAAAGTGCGCTTGATAATGTTCGCGTTCGCCTTGATGTCACCCGTGCCCGGGCGCCCGCGATCGGCGCCGAGAATGGACAATGGGGGAGAATCATATTCGGCGTCAAAGTTCGCGATGCCTGCCTGTGCAGTCAGGCCGCTTCCGGTCCGCACTTCCGCCGGACGATTGAACGTATTAACCACGAGCTCGCGTTCCGGCGGCTGCAGCTCTTCCTCCGCATCTTCATGTACCGCGAGTTCCGCATCGTCTTGCGGTACGCCGACAACATCACTCCATTCTTCGTCGTCTTCGCGCGCGCGCGGATACCGCAAACGCTCCCAAATGGAAATCACATTTTCAGTCATAAGCATAACCAGCGCTTCAATATCGGTCACGATCGCGATGCCGACCGCGAGCGCCGCGATAAGCAGCACCACGGCGCCCCAGAAGCCGAAGAATCCGGCGAATATTTCGCCGAGCCATGTGCCCGCCGCGCCGCCGAAGGTTGCGCCGGGAAAGAGTCCGGCGAACGCGAGCACGGACGCGGCGACGAGCAAGAGTCCGGAAGCGGTCAAGAGGTCAATAGCAGGACGGCCAAAACCGGCATAGAGACCGACGGCGATAAGAGCGAGCGGCAGAAGAAACGAGCCGATACCGACGACTGCATAGGAAAACGCGAATACTGCGCCGCCCGCCGGTCCTGCCGCGCCGAAGACCGCAAGCAGAAGCAAAACACCGGCAGCAAGCAAGACAATAGCCGAAGCATACCGAATAAGCGCGTCATATTCCCTCACGTCTTCTTCACGTTCGCGCGCGTGCGCATATCGTGCATTTCCGTTTTTATTGCGGCGCGCCATGATACTGCATATTGTAACACTGCGGTCATGTACGAGCATACTTGCAGAGCGCCAACGTGAAGGTATATACTCATACGATATGGGACACGAACGATTGGATAAAGGTCATAGCATCGGGGTGCGTAATATCAATACTACGGGGAAATATGCTAATTTTGAAGATTTTGTCCTAGAAAAAGGGATATTTAATAACATATTTGAAAAGGACATACGAAGAGTTTTTATGTATAAAAAAGCTGAGCGGCTCGCAAAAGCCCTCTACCTCATCACTCCGGCTTTCTCTGATACGGTGTCCTTAAAGAACCGTATTGACGCAATAGCCGTCGGCCTCATTGATGCGGCAATGTTGCCGCCCGGCAACTCGCGCGCGGCACTTTCCCGCGAACTTCTCGCGCTTTCAAGTGTCCTTTCTATCGCGCACACGGGGAACTTGCTTTCCCCGATGAATGCCGAACTTATCGCTCGTGAAGCGCATACACTTCTTTCAGAAGTTGCTTTATACGAGGAGCCGCGGCTGTCTCTTGCGGAGACTCCGACCCTCTCTGTTCTTGCTAAACGGGCGCTCTCGCAAGGAATATTTCAGTTCCAAAGCAAAAACCAGAAATACCAAACAAAAGCGCAAAAACAGAACCAATACCTTTTTGACCCTGACACCGGTGAGCGCGCGCGTGCCGATAAAGGACATATAAAGGACATAGTAGGAGTATCGGACATCCGTATAAAAGACAGACGCGAGGCAATTTTGTCTGTTATGAGAAACAAAAAGACAGCAAGTATAAAGGACTTATCCACAGTTATCAGAGGCGTTTCTGAAAAAACCATTCAGCGCGAACTTTCAGCGCTCATCAGGAAGGGTATTGTATTGAAACGTGGAGAGCGCCGTTGGAGCACCTATTTACTCGTTTAGGAAAATTTTGACTCCCATTCTCATCTTTGCTACTATACGGCCTGTGGTAGCTATCCAAGTATAGGGCAAGAAAAAGGCCGGAAACGGTCTCTTTTTGGCGCCTGTATCCTGAAATGTTATCCACACATCTGCTAATAGGGTAGTTGCTTCCGCTGTATACTAGGGGGCAGTCCTTGCGAGGACGCTCGTTCTCGCGTAGGGCGTACTTTGATAACCGAATAGTCCCGCCCTTTCTTGAATTTCTTGAAAGAGCGGGAGTCAACTCTTGCCAACTAACCCATGGCGCACTGGTCGATGCCGTGCGGTGTGGGGTAGTGTGAAAGTGAATGTGCTTTGTGTGATGTTTTTAACGAAAGGTGCGAAATCAAACTTGATTATTATGTGCGACTAAAATCATTAACAATCATGCAAATAGTAACTACAAAAGCGGCCGCAAAGGTTGCGGCCGTAGCGACCGGACTTGCAATGGCGACGTCAATGCTCGCGCTTGCGCCTGTAGCGCACGCGGCGACTCTGACCGACGCGCAGGTCCAGTCCATCCTCGGCCTCCTCACTTCGTTCGGCGCAGGCGCTGATACGATTGCGAACGTCCAGGCGGCCCTTACGGGCCAGCCGACGACGGGTGGTACGACCGGCGGTACAACGGTTGGTACGGCTACGGCCTGCTCCTTCACGAAGGACCTCACGGTCGGTTCAAAGGGAACGGACGTAACCTGCCTCCAGAATGCGCTCATCGCGGGCGGCTATTCCATTCCTGCCGGCGCGACCGGGTACTTCGGTGCTCAGACGAAAGCGGCGGTATCGGCGTGGCAGACTGCGGCAGGCGTTTCTCCGACGGCCGGCTACTTCGGTGCGAAGTCGCGTGCGGCCTTTAATCTTGGCGGCGGCACCACGGGCGGCACGACCGGCACGACCGGTACCACGGGCGACACAACGCCCGCTCCGGTAACCGCCGGCACGGGCACAGGCCTTAAGGTCGCGCTCGCATCGGATTCTCCGAGCGGTGTGTCCCTCGTACAGGGCCAGGCGGCCGCGGAGCTCGTGAAGTTCACCTTCGCGAACCCGACGGCTACCGATATCAAGGTTACGAACCTCGCGTTCAACCGCATCGGCGTGTCCAACGACGCGACAATGACGAACGTGTACCTCTACAACGGCGCAATCCGCATTACGGATTCGGCCGGCGTATCCAGCACGGCCTATAACTTCAACGATTCTTCAGGGCTTTTCACGGTTTCGGCAGGCGGCGTCTACACAGTGTCCGTCCGCTCGGATATCTTAAGCACCGCGAACGGCCAGCAGATCGGCGCCAAACTGACGGCAGTAACGTCAGACGGCACGCTGGATTCGTCGGTGTCCCTCCCGATCTCGGGCGGACTCCAGACGGTCTCGGCGGCGACCTTGGCAACGGTCTCGCTCGCTACTTCCGTATCGCCGACGGCCACCACGGTGGACCCGCAGGCGGATTACGTGGTCTGGCAGAACACGATAACGGTCGGCACGCGCGCAGTGAACTTCAAGTCATTCCAGCTTAAGAACATCGGTTCCATCCTCTCGGGCGACGTCATCAACTTCCGCCTCTATGTGGACGGCGTGAAGATTGGCGACACCATCGCGAAATTGGATGCGAATAATGTCGTCAGCTGGGATTTCTCGGCTGCTCCGGTCAAACTGGAGACGGGCGGCCGCGTGGTTAAGGTTCTCGCGGACGTCGTCGGTGGCGCCTCGCGCACCTTCCAGATGTCGCTTCGCCAAGCGACCGACGCGATCTTCATTGACACTGACTTGAATCAGCCGGTCCTGATTACGGGTAGCGGCTCAAGCACAACGGCGACCTTTGCCGCGCATTCGGCGACGTCGGAGACCATCAACTCGGTCTCCACGTCCGCTCCGTCGGTAACCCGTTCTACGGATTCTCCGACGGCTTCAGTGGCGAACGCCTCGTCCAATGTGAAGTGGGCGACCTTCAAAATCATCGCCAACGGCGAAGATGTGAAGGTTACCGACCTGAACGTAACCGCGGACACCTCGTCCTCGGGTTCAGGTCTGGATAACGGCAAAGTGTTCTTGAACGGGACCCAGGTGGGCTCCACCAAGGACATTGCCGAATTCGGCGGCACGACGACCAACTACACCTTCGGCTCGTCCTTCATCGTGAAGGTCGGCACGACGGCGGTGGTGGACATCTACGCCGACGCGAAGACGACGGCCGCGGCGAACCTCACGGCGAACGAAACGGTCCAGATATACCTCGCGATCGGTTCGTCCAACGCGCAAGGTCAGGTCTCGCTCGGGAGCATCAATGTGCCGACGGCGAACGTGACTGGCAACAGCATCACGGTCTCCGCCTCCTCGCTCTCGGCCACCAAGGCCTCCTACTACGGCAATCAGACGGTCATAGCGGGCGCGCAGAACGTAAAGCTCGGCGCGTTCACCCTCTCGGCTGGTTCTACGGAGGGCGTGAACGTGAATACCATTGAGATTGACTTCGCATCGGCGGTCTCCACGACGATATCCGACCTCGTCATCAAGGACACGATGGGCACTACAGCCACATCCGATGACGTGCAGTTCGGCACGTCTAAGGCAACGGTCGGCGACCCGAGTTCGTTCACGGGTAGCGTGGATGTCTCGGCGTCCGGCACCAAGACGTTTGACATTTATGCGAACGTCAAGACCGGCGCGGGCGCGGGCGCCATTCCGGCGATATCCGTCTCAACCAACACGACCGGCACCGGCCTTGTAACCGGTAGCTCGATCTCTGTCGGTACGGCGGCGACCCTGCAGACCATGACGGTCGGCTCGGCACAGCTCACGGTAACGCAGAACGCCGGCGCCACGCCGAACGACACGAATGTCATCGCGGGTTCCTCTATGGTGAAGGTCGGCACATTCCGCTTCACCACGCAGTACTCGCCGTATACCGTGGACAAGGTGGCGGTGAAGATTACGGCAAATGCCGCGACCTCCGTCTCTGCAGTCGTTGTAGAGTACAAGGATTCAACAGAGACGACGAAAACCGCCACGCAGGCGCTCACGCTCTCTTCGGGCGCGGCGCAGACACATTCGACGGCGACCTTCACCGGCCTCACCTTCTATATCCCGGCGGACAGCAATCGCGACCTCACGGTCTACGTGAATACGCCGACGGTTACGTCCGGCGCGACCTCCGGTACGGCGATTACGGTAACGCTTGACGCCGTTGAGGGCTTCAACGCGACTGATTCGTCCGGCACGACCGATACGACTCTTGCCACCAACGATGTCGCTTCCACCGACACGAGCGGCAGGGGCACGATGTACGTGCGCAATTCCATCGCGACGCTCTCGGCAGGCACAGCTCCTAGCGGAACGCTTACTGCCGGCGCCAACGAAGTCCTCGGCCGCTTCAACGTAACCGCGGACGCGGCAGACGACATTGACTGGGGTTCGGTGGTCTTCACCATCTCCAAGGTTGATGGCGTCACCTTCGGCGCCACCACGACCGTCGCTCTCTGGGACATCACCAGCGGCGCAGCATCGTCGGTGGCTGGCACCTTCGCAACGACGACAGGTAACCTGCTCGGCGGCCTTGACTCCTTCGGCGTCCTTACGACCGGTCTCCTGCACTTCCGTCCGACCACCGTGCAGACGGTCTCGGTAGGTACGACGCGCAAGTACGAACTGCGCGGCACGCTGGCGGACTCGGAGACGAGCGGGACCAGCAACTTGAGCGTCTCCATCGCCAATCCGCAAACGACGGCCTCGTCAACGGCTGCCTTCGCCTCGGCGGCGGGTACGATCGGTATAAGTTCGGCGGCTTCGTTCGCCTGGTCCGACTGGTCCGACACGACCAATCACGCGACCACGGCGACGACAGCAACCGACTGGATGGGCGACTTCCTCGTCAAGAGTTTGCCGCTCACCATCGGCACCCGTTCGGCGGTGCACTAATTCTTCAGGGCTCTCGCGATTCACTCGCGTAGCTCCAGTCGGGAATTCGGCCCGACAGCCAAAGCCCCTCCTTTCGGAGGGGCTTTTGCGTTGTGCCTGCCCCGTGAGAGGCCGCTTGTAGACGGCCATCTCACTGGGGTGCTATCATTCCGGCATGCAAAAGATTTATATAATTGTTGCGGGCGTGTTACTTATATTTCTCGGCGTCGGCCTTTGGCAATGGAACGGCGGCAAAACGGAAATACCGCCATTTCATATTGACATTGCGAGTGGAGAAGAAATCAAGAACTGGGACTTCCAAGGCGCGTACACCGGCAATGCCGAACTAGAAGCAAAGGCGGACGCGGAGATACGGCGCCTCACCGGCCTCCTCGGCAAGAAGCAGTATCCGGATTATATGCTGTACGTCAGCATCGCGAACGAGTATGACCTCAAGGGCGACGGCAAGAACGAGCTTGCGTATCTGGAAAAAGCGTTGGTCATAGACGCGACCACAACCGGGCTCGCCTGGCACAATGCCGGTCAGCTTTTCGCACGCTTCGGGGCGTATACCACAGCTCGCACTGCTTTTGAACGCGCGGCCGCGGCGCAGACCATAGAGCAATACCAGCGCGTTCTTGCCGACTTCCTCTCCGCACATTTTCCCGATGAAGTGAATCAGTAATGAAACTTGCCACAAAACTCTACGGATGGGTGCTACTTGCGCCGGCGTTTCTGCCGCTCTTCTATGTGGAGGGGATGATGTATCCCCTCATGGCGCCAAAGACGCTCGCGCTCCGGGCGTTTGGCATCATCGCCCTCGCACTCTTCAGTTATCTGGCGCTTGCCGGACGGTCTTTTTACTTTAGCCGTCTGCGTATACGGGGAACGTGGATTCCCGCCGCATTGCTTGCGGTCGCATACCTCTCGTCTCTTTTCGGAACAGACTTTTACCGCAGTTTTTGGTCCACTTTTGAGCGCGGCGACGGGCTACTCACTCTCTCGGTTTGCGTCGGGTACTTTTATTTCATACTGCTTTCTGTTGAATCTTCATGGTGGCCGCGATTCCTGAAAATAATTGCTTGGGTCGGGTCGCTGGCCGCGCTCTATTTGGTCCTGCAGTGGCTGGTTGTTACCATCGGCATGGATTTTTTGTTCATCGTAAAACCGAATGGCCGCATCGGCGGCACGATGGGGAACGCGGCCTTCCTCGCCGCGTATCTTGGCATGACTTTTTTCCTCACTCTCGCCGCCCTAAAAGATGCAGGTTCGCAATTACGACCATGGTTTATAAGCGGTGCAATCCTTCAACTCTTCGCAATATTGCTCACCGCCACCCGTGGCACCATCCTCGCGCTACTTCTAGTCGGAGGCCTATGGCTCGTGTATGCCGCATGGAAAGAAAACGAAAATAGACGCCGATACGCGCGCGCTGCGCTCGCCGTTCTCCTCTTGCTTTCAGGGCTTTTTTTCTTGTTCCGGACCGAACTTGCGCAAGCGCCGTTTGAACCGGTGCGCCGGCTCGCTTCCATTTCGCTCTCTGACTCAACGGTCGCAAGCCGTCTCTTCCTTTGGCAGAATATCTCGCGCGAAGCGTTCGCGCGGCCGATCACTGGTTATGGCGCCGAGCACATCGCCATCGCTTTTGACAAAGTATATGACCCAAGCGCCATCCTGGAAGAATGGTTTGACCGTTCGCATAATGCCTATCTGGACTACTTCGTGCAGTTCGGCGTCCTCGGCGCTCTGCTTTACATCGGTTTAGTCGGAGCACTCGTCTATCTGGGTGTGCGATTGCAAAAATTAGGCGATACTTCTGCGCCGTTCCTTATTTCTCTCGCGGCCGTCTATGCCCTGCAGAACTTCTTCGTCTTTGATACTGCGATGACGCTCTGGCTGCTACTCGCTCTCCTCGCCGTCTGCTTTGTCCGTGCGTCTGCTTTGGCGGGCGAGGCGAATCCGACTGCGATTCTAAATCCTCGCCCAGCTACAGGCGCTCTATTGGGGTTTGGGCTTCTCCTGCTTGTCATTCCAGTCGCCTTACAGCCGCTTCGGGCGAATTTGCTCGCCTTTGAAGCGTATCTGTACCAAATAGTGGATGTGCCGCGCGCGAATGCGGCAACGGAAAAAGGCCTGACGCTCGGGACCTACGCCGACCTGGAGTTCGGCTACAATGCTTATTTTATGTACACGGAGGAGCAGATAAACCGGCTTACAGGAGACATCCTGCACGTCGCATACGAAAACGCCAAAGGAGTCCTTGAGCGTAATTTCAAGCGGTATCCCTATGATGCGCGGACAGCCGTTTATCTCATGCAAGTACTTGCCGCCGCGCCTCCTGGTGTTGTGCCGGACAATGTTCTGCTTTTTGAGGCGCTCGCCCGCGCCATAGAGGCGTCTCCCAAGCGCGCTCAACCGTGGTACGTCTTGGCCAACCTTTCTATCGCACAGGCGAATACCTATCCGATCGGATCAGAGGAGCGTCTCGCAGGATATGCGGCGGCGAAGGATATCTTGAAGCGCTATATCGCGCTCGTCCCTTCTCTCGCGAAGCCGCACTTCATTCTCGCCCAGCTTGAGTACGCAAGCGGCGACCGTGCCGCCGCAAGTTTAGAGGCCGCAGAAGGGAAGATATACTACAAAGGAGATTTAGAGACCGCCAACCGCGCGGCAAGCTACTACGAAAGCGTGCTGGACCTCCCGAATGCCGCTTTCTTCTTGCGAGAAATCCTACGGTATGACCCGGAAAACGCCAATGCCAGGACAGATTTATCCCAGCTGGAAGCGCAAGGGTACTAAAAGTTATCCCCAAGTTAGGGACAACTCCTTCTAATAAGGCGTTACAATACACCTTAACGGCACGCTCGCCGTCTTAATCGCTGTATATCCTTATAACTCATGACTCGCATACAAAGGTTTCTTGCTCGGCTCGGGCAAACGGGCCGCGTGATTGTCGTTTCAACATTTGCGCTTTTCCTCGCCGCCGGCATCGCCCAGGCCGCCACGACGATTAGTACGAGTATAACCACTGGCGGATCGCTTACCGCGGTTAACGCCTCCACGACCCAGTCCGCGACCATCGGCGGCCCGCTGTGGGTCGGCGGGAACGCCACCACGACCGCCGCCGGCGCTCTCTCGTTGCAAAGCACGCTTAGCGTTACCGGTCTTGCGACATTTCTCGCTGGCGCGTCAACCACTCAATTCACGCTCCTCTCTGGCGATACCATAAAGAATTCCACAGCCAGCTCTACGACCATATCGGGAGCGCTGACCACGACGGGCAATATGACCGTTTCCGGCACCGTCGCTACGTTCGTTAACGCCTCCACGACCCAGTCCGCGACCATCGGCGGCCCGCTGTGGGTCGGCGGGAACGCGACGACGACTGCGGCTGGTGCTCTGACGCTAGGAAGCACTCTCAATGTGCTCGGCAACAGCACGTTCGTTAACGCCTCCACGACCCAGTCCGCGACCATCGGCGGCCCGCTGTGGGTCGGCGGGAACGCCACCACGACCGCCGCCGGGGCCATCTCTGCGCAGAGCACTCTTAATGTGCTCGGGAATACGACACTCGCTTCTACGACTGCCACGGAGATGAAGGTCGGTCAGGTTGGGACCAGAATGACGCGAATCGTATCTGGATATTGCGTCACTAGCTCCGTCTCCATTGCGGCTACCAACGCCTCTTCCACTCAAACTTATACGAATTGCACCCCTTCGGGCGGTACTTCCATCCTCAGTTCTGGAGACCGCGTGTTCTTGCAGGCGACAAGCTCCCTCCCTTACCATGTAGTTATACAATCCGCTTCCTCAACCGCTACCGGCGGTCTTGTGAATGTAGGATTGACCAACCTCAGCACAACCACGTCTCCGGCCGCCGCCGTCTACGCATTCAACTTCTGGGCGTTCCAGTAGAGCATAGCGAGTCACTTAGCAATCTAAACTACACTCACTATGCCACGAATGCTTACTGGGGCAGGAATCTTGGCGGCGCTGTTCGCTCCCGCGCTTGCATTCGCTGCGTATAACGACGTATCACTCACGACGGATACCGTTCTAAGTGTCAATGGCGTTACACTGAATGTTTCGGGCTCTACGGCGGCCATTGAATCCATTACGGTGAACGCCGCGGACTTCAGCGTTACATTGCCCGTCAATTCTAACTTCCAAGTGACGGCACCGAATCTTGAGCAGCTCTCGGCCAGCACGAACTCGGGCCTCGCCGCGGACGTCTGCAACAGCACCCAATCCAAATTGGGTTATGCGCCGTCTGGGACGGCCGTCACCGTGACGATTACTCCCTCTACGACACTCTGCTCCTCTTCCGGTACCGGCGGATCGGCTCCTTCGGGAAGTTCTTCAAGTTCAAGCAGTTCCAGCTCGTCCAGTTCTTCGGTAACAACTACAACGCCGGCGACAACAACGGTAACGCCGACAACGACTACGACCACCACAACCACGACTACGACGGCGACACCAAAGGCAATACCTGCTTCGGGACTCTCAACGGTGCAGATTCAGGCCATCTTGGATGTGCTCGTGTCCTTCAAAGTTGATGCGGCTATTCTTGCGAGCGTGAGAGAGGCGCTGGAAGGCACATCAGTCGGCTCGGTAACGAGTGCGGCAGTGTCCGTGTTCAAGGCGAATCTCACTATCGGTTCTCTCGGCAGCGAGGTCAAAGCCCTCCAGCAGTTCCTGAACTCGCACGGGTATCCCGTCGCGGCGAGCGGTGCAGGATCTCCGGGGAATGAGACGACGCGATTCGGTGCATTGACTAAAGCGGCGCTCATCAAATACCAAAAGGCGAAGGGCATCACCCCCGCTGTCGGGTACTTCGGCCCGATAACGCGTGCGGCGATGAACGCCGATTAACAGGAGTTCTCCGTGCGAAATGACGAACCCGCTCCACGGCGGGTTCGGTCGTTATGGGGTATGATTAGGAGTATGCAGAACGACCATCCAAGACGGATACTCCCCTTCTTTGTAGAGTTCGTGAAGTTTGCAAGCGGGTTCGCGGTCATCATTGCCGCCGCGCTTATTGTCCTGCAGGTCGCACGCGCCGCGATGCAATGACTTGTGTTCCCGCCGCGGTCTGCTAAACTGTCTCCAGTACGAACCGAAGACCGTAAGTAGCCGAAGGGCATGAATCTTACGTAGGAGACCAATGGTCGACTTTCTCCTTTCAGTACGTTCGTGCACTAAATCTAGGTTTAAGGGATAAGGTGTAAGGAATTACTTACATCTTACAACTTACACCTTCTTAAAAATGGCTATAACGAAAGAAAAAAAGCGCGCGATAATCGCGAAGCTCAAGGATGCTTTTAAAGAAGCGTCGTCTATTACGTTCGTCGGCTTCACGAAGCTCTCCGTCGCTGACGCGTCAAAGATGCGTAGAGAGCTCAAGAACGCTGATGTACGCTATTTCGTCGCGAAGAAAACGCTCATTCGTAAGGCGCTTGAGGGCCAAGGATATGCGGGAGAAGTTCCGGCATTGCCTGGCGAGATTGCGGTCGCGTGGACCGCAGGCGACGTTACAGCGCCCTCGCGCGGCGTGTATGAGTACGGCAGGAAACTGAAGGGCGCGCTGAAACTCCTCGGCGGCGTATTTGAGGAAACGTTCGTGAACGCCGACAAGATGACAACAGTCGCAATGATTCCGCCCCTTCCTGTCCTGCGCGGTATGTTCGTGAATATCATTAACAGCCCGATACAGGGGCTCGTTATCGCGTTAGACAAGATTCGCGAAAATAGAGTGTGATACCAATAAATGATTCGTATTATGGATGAAACTAAAATAGCAGAAATTACAGAAGTCCCGAGTAAGTTCAAGAAGCTCATAGAAGAGATAGAGACGATGACCGTTCTGGAGCTTTCCGAACTCGTGAAGATACTGGAGAAGAAGTTTGGCGTCAGCGCTGCGGCGGTTGCAGTCGCAGGTCCAGCCGCCGCACCGGCAGAAGAAGGGAAGTCCACGGCAGATGTTGAGCTTACGGACGCGGGCGCTTCTAAGATCGCCGTCATCAAAGCGGTGAAGGAGGCGCTCACGCTCGGCCTCAAGGAGGCGAAAGACCTCGTGGACGGCGCGCCGTCCATGTTGAAGCAAGGAATGAAGAAGGAAGACGCCGCAGAACTCGCCAAGAAGCTGGAAGCGGCAGGTGCAAAAGTCACCCTTAAGTAATCTTAAGGAGTGATGCTGAGCTGTAAGTCCTGAGACTTCTGGGTCGAAGGGCAATCCTCTGCGAAGTGGGAAAACGCAATATGAAAACACGCTCTCGTCAATGGCGGGGGCGTGTTTTGCGTTTTCCGGCGGGAACGACTACACTACCAGCATCCATGGAACGGCTCGCCAAGCTTTTCGGCTCCCCGGCTCGGCTTAAGATGCTTCGCCTTTTTGTGTTTAATCGGGATATTGCCTTTACACTAAGCGAGGTTGCCGAGCGGACGAAGCTCTCTAAAGAAGCGGCGCGGCGCGAAGTCGCTGAACTTTGTGCCGCCGGCCTCCTGCGCAAGAAGGGCGCGCGTACTTCCGCGCACTATCAAGTGGACTCTCGATTTGAACACCTTACCGCCCTGAACGCTTTCGTCCGCGAAACAACCTCGGTACGCCCGCAGAAGATTATTGCGACCTTAAAGCGTGCCGGAGCCTTGCGGCTCATTGCGCTTTCGGGACACTTCACCGGCATATTGGAGCCGCAGGTGGACCTGCTTGTCGTTGGCGACCATCTTGAAGAGCGCGCACTTGCGCACGCCGTGCACACCCTTGAAGCCGAACTTGGGCGTGAGATCCGCTATGCCTCGTTCGCAACGCCGGATTTCCGCTACCGGCTCGGGGTCTACGACCGCCTTGTGCGAGACGTTTTTGACTATCCACACCGCCTCCTTATAGACAAAATTGGGCTCTAAAAATGCTACACTTTACTATAGGTGCTCGCATATTAGTAGCCGCATAATACAAAGTGTTATTTACTATGGTGTTCACTACCTGGGCGGATGTCCTTAGCCAGTCCTTTCAGAACCTTTTCTATGGATTGGTGGCGTTCATCCCCAATTTAGTCGTTGCAGTCATTATCTTCATCATCGGCTGGCTGATCGGCATCGGTCTCAGTCGCGTGGTGGCGCAAATCGTGGATGCGCTTCGTGTTGATCAGGCACTCAAGTCCACGGGCTTGGAGCGGCTTGTGTCCCGCGCGGGCTGGCAGCTCAACACCGGCAGGTTCCTCGGCTTCCTCGTGGAGTGGTTCTTCATTATCGTCTTCTTGGTCGCGGCGCTGGATGTGCTTCGGCTCACGACGGTGAACCTCTTCATCAGCGAGGTCGTGCTGGGGTACCTTCCGCAGGTTATCGTCGCGGTTTTGATCTTGCTGGTCGCGGCAGTCGTCGCGGAAGCGGCGGAACGCGTCGTTGTCGGCTCGGCGAAAGCGGCGTCTCTCCATGCCGCTGGCTTCCTCGGCAAGGTGGCGCGCTATGCGATCTGGGTGTTCGCGATTCTTGCGGCGCTGGCCCAATTAAACGTTGCGACGGTGTTCGTGCAGACGCTCTTCACGGGCGTGGTTATCGCTGTATCGCTCGGCCTCGGCCTTGCCTTCGGGCTTGGCGGCCAGTCCTCCGCGGCCCGCTACTTGGACCGTCTCCAGTCAGAAATCAAGGACTAGTTTCTCCTTACAAAACCGCCCCGCTCCCGCGGGGCGGTTTTGTGCTATGCTACAGATATGAATATGATAACGCTTCCGAGAAATGCCTATAGTGAAATTTTAAGACGCCAGGCGCGTGTTGAATCTGCCATTTCGAAGTTACAAGAAACGGTGGAAGATATAACGTATGACGAGATAAAGCCAAGCGTACTGAAAAGGATTGAAAAACAGTCTCGCCTGCTTGATGAGGGGAAGGGTATAAAGCTTAAAAACATGAAAGAGTACCATGCATACGTCCGAAGTCTCTAATTTTATGTATGGTGGATTTGGTACAGTACACGCTTGACTTAACAAGTTTATACAAAAACTCGCTGAAAAAGATAAAACGAAAAAAACCGGATCTGCTTGTGCCGCTCGAGGCAAGTGTCGCCAAAATCCTGCGTAGCCCCGAGCTTGGCAAGCCATTACGGAATGTATTACGGAATCGGCGCCAGATTCACATTGCTGGTTCGTTTGTTCTTCTCTACGAAATAGTTGGCACCGAAGTTCGCTTGCTGGATTTCGACCATCACAACAAGATTTATAAAAAGCATTCCGTGCGCAGATAGGAACTTCCATACATAGGGCTGCCCTATGTAGTTGTGCAGTAGAGGCATTGCACAGGGCCACTAACATATTGCACTCCTTGTCGCTGGAGATATACGTAGCTGTTGTATTATGACGATATGGAAATTCATTTCAGCGACCACTTCATATGAAGATTACATACGACAAAGAGGTAGATGCGCTTAATGTCTCCATTCGCCCCGGCACGATATCTAAAACCGTGGAAGTTGCACCAGAGGTCATGCTGGATATAGATAAAAAAGGCAGAATCCTTAATCTCGAAATTCTTGGCGCCCGTGAGAAGGTCGGCGCTCGAAACTTCAATACCGTCCACATTGGCGGTGTATCCGTTCCGATGTTTTCGCCAGTCTAATTGGCCGTATACATAGGACAGTCCTATGTAGTTTTGGTTGTGCAGTAGCAGGGCTTGCGTATCTACAGGGGGGGTAAAATCAAGGCATTAGAAATAGTAGTATAATCAACACATGAAAAACTGGATTCTCGGTGCGGTTCTCTCCTTGGGTATCTTCGCCGCTCCAGCATTCACACAGGCGGCAGGGCTCACTACAGCGCAGTCAACCAGTCTTATCGCAGTCGTGCAGTCATCTCCTGGCACGCCCGCGAGCGCCTTCGTTAATCTCATAACCGCCTTTTCGAATATAACGGTGAATCAGGCAACGAGTCTCATCGCCGTTGTTCAAGCATCTCCGAGTACGCCCGCCATCGCCTTTGTTGATCTTCTAACCTCTTTCACAGCCGACACGGTAGCACCGGAAACTTCCGTAGGCACTGGCTCGGCTACTACTCTTTATCAACCGCCACAACCAGTGCTTGATACAGATCCTCCGAGGATAAATTTGAAACCCATGTCCAATAAATGGAAAGAAAGCAAGCTATTTCCGAATGGTCTTTGGGGAGTTCTTGGACTAGAAGAATGGAATTATGTTACAGATAATTCAAAAGTCATGGGAG
>ERZ1292640.1478-Hain-H43-02um-R1-1478-length-19423-cov-7_pt1 | contig 19423 bp, 16 predicted proteins | sample MGYA00564404_ERZ1292640 | MGnify/ENA primary metagenome ERZ1292640 (study PRJEB36523, sample SAMEA6512636) | groundwater metagenome | collected 2019-01-08 | study: AquaDiva: Metagenomics assemblies of 32 groundwater samples
GACGATGGCATCAACTTCCGCTGCCAATTGGTGCAGTTTTGCTTGGCCGGCCTGCTCTTGTATGGCGGTGACATGAACTTCTGGATTAATTCGAGCGAGTGATTGTTTTGCCGAAAAAACTTTCGGTAAGCCGATTGAATCGGTGTCATGCATAATTTGACGCTGCAGATTGGTCAGATCAACCTGATCTCCGTCACAGATGATCAGGCTGCCGACTCCGCTGGCGGCGAGGTACATGGCGGCAGGAGAACCCAAGCCGCCGGCACCTACGATTAATACCCGTGATTGATCGAGCTTCTTCTGTCCTGAAATATCAATTTGCGGTAACAGAATATGGCGGCTATACCGAAGTAACTGTTGATCATTCACGATCCTTAAAATCAGCTATCCGTTTCGCCGCTCTTTTTATCGGGCGATGAAGTAATCCCTTTAAAATAATTCATGGCTTGTGTTAACAAAAGATCCTCAGCCGAACCGAATTCGATAGGGGCTTTGTTTTTCTTGTCTTTATTCTTTTTCTCTTTCTTCTTGTTAGCAGGCTTTTCTGCTGTTTTATCGGTATCAACGGCAGCTTTTGTTTCTGCTTTTTTACCATTGGACAGATGGCGATTCAGATCTGCTTCCCGCAAACGCTGATCATCACTTTCTGTTTCATCCAGAATATCGGGGGTAATGCCTTTCGCTTGGATAGATTGGCCATTGGGTGTGTAATATCGCGCGGTCGTCAGCTTGATAGCCGTATTGTTCCCTAATGGCAGTATCGTTTGAACAGATCCTTTGCCAAACGTCTGTGATCCCATCACGATGGAGCGTTTATGATCTTGCAAAGCACCTGCTACAATCTCTGATGCCGAGGCAGAGCCTCCATTGACCAGTGTGATCATCGGTACGGTTTTTACTTCAGAAGGCAATCCTCTTAAGTAGTCCTCATTAGGTCCACGCAGGTAGTATTCCGGATTGGCATGCAACTGCATTTTTGCATCAGCACTGCGTCCCTCAGTGTAAACAACCAGCGCATTTTCTGGCAGGAATGCTGCTGATACAGCCACCGCGCCATTGAGCAATCCACCGGGATCATTGCGCAGATCCAATATCAGCCCTTTCATGGGTTCAGTGCTTTCGGCAAAAAGGGTTTTGATAGCTTGCGCTAAGTTTTCACCGGTTTGCTCCTGGAATTGGGTGATACGGATATACACATAGCCAGGTTCAATCATTTTTGATTTGACACTCTGAATTTTGATGATGTCGCGCACTAAGTTAAAAACCAATGGCTCTGTTTCACCCTCCCGGACGATAGTGATCTTGATGGCAGTTTTAGGTTTACCGCGCATGAGTTTGATCGCTTCATTGAGCGTCATGCCTTTTACAACGGTATCATCCAGTTTAACAATCAGGTCGCCTGTTTTGATACCGGCTCGAAATGCCGGAGTATCTTCAATAGGCGAGATAACTTTGACTACCCCGTCCTCCATAGTGACCTGAATACCCAGCCCGCCAAATTCACCCTGGGTGCCGATTTGCAGTTCCTTGTACTCATCTTTATCCAGATAGGATGAGTGAGGATCTAATCCAACCAGCATGCCGTTGATAGCTTCGGTAATCAGTTTTTTATCTTCTACAGATTCGACATAATCACTTTTGATGCGGCCGAATACTTGAGCGAATGTGCGTAATTCCTCGATAGGAAGCGGATGAATCGCCTCTACATTATCTTTTTTGGCAATAGCAGAGAAATTCAAACTGAGCATCACTCCAGTGATTACACCCATAAGAATTAAACCTGTTTTCTTAACTATGTTACTCATTATGCTATCTCCGCACTGATCGAATTTTTGTAAATGGTTAATACGCTCATTCTATTTTTATCCACGTCAAAGGGTCAAACGGCTTACCTCTGTGACGAAGTTCAAAGTATAAACCTGAATCTGTATTACTGCCGCTATTTCCAACCGTTGCAATCGTATCGCCCCCACGAACAGGGTCACCTACTTGTTTGTGGAGTGTCTCATTATTGCCATAAAGACTCATATAGCCATTTCCATGATCCAGAATCACCAAATGACCGAAACCTCTCAGCCAGTCTGCGAACACAACCCGGCCTGCTGATATGGCTTTAACATCACTGCCATTAGGTGATTGAATAAACAGGCCCTTCCAAGTTACATGCTTACCTGAACGTTGACCACCAAAACTGTTCATAAGTTTCCCCCGCACCGGTAAATTTAATTTGCCTTTGAGCGATGCGAATGAAGCGCCTGCTGTAGAAGCATCCGGGAGTTTATTGTTAATCAGAGTGTTTTTGGATTTTTCTTGAACAAGTAATTTATTGATCGCTTTGACCAGATTGGCTATACGCTTTTCATCATTCTCGAGTTTATTAATCTCTTGTTGCTGTTGAGTAATTTGATCGGATATTTGCGAGAGCATGATCTGGTGTTTGTTTTTTTCTTGTTCAAGGTTCTTGCGCTGCGTAGCGTATTCATTCTGGATAGCAGAGATTTCATCTTTCTTTTTTTGACTGATCTGGGTCAGAACTTCAATTTTATATTGATTATTCTGAAGATTCTTAATGCTGCCCGAGCGCGCCAGTGAAAATTGCTTGTAGTAATGAATATTACGGGCAATCTGGTTGGGGTCCTGCCGGTTCAACATAAGTCGCAAGTAATCCTGTTGTCCTCCCATATATTGTTGGTAAAGAAGTTTCTCCAGCTGAGTGCGTTCAATATCGATTTCACTTTTAATTTGCTTGTACTGTATTTGTAATTGTTTGAAATCCTCGTTTGCTTGCCGGTCATTTTCAATCAGTTTGGTCAACCGGTGATTAATATTGCCGATGGCGCGTTCAGTTTCCCGCAATGCATCTGATGTGTCCTGTTTTAATGTTTCTTTACTGACCAGATCTTTTTGTAATGCCTGAATGCGCTCGCGGAGTGCCTTGAGGTTTTCTTGATTGTCCGCGAAGACCGGCAGCGGGCAAAAAAAGGCCAGAAAGCAGAGCAATATGAGCTTTGAGCATTGGGGATAGATAGAATTAAACGTATTGGTGTCCAGATATGCTTTATTCGAAATAATGCATTCGTTAGCATTCATTGATAGGAATCAATTTTAAATGGATCTGCCTTGATTGGCCACAATCTGCATTGCTTCTTCAATATCGGATAGATTTCCCAGGTAATAGTTTTGAATGGGTTTCATATTGTCATCAAGTTCATAAACTAATGGGACGCCGGTAGGTATGTTGCAATTTAGAATCTCGTCATCAGAGATACCATCCAGATACTTAACAAGTGCTCTTAATGAATTACCATGTGCAGCAATGATGACACTTTTACCGGCTTGAACCTGAGGCGCAATAGTCGTGTTCCAGTAGGGTAAGAATCTTGCAACCGTATCTTTGAGGCACTCGGTCAAGGGGATGTCATTATGGGTTAAATGCTTATAACGCGGATCTGTACCTGGATAACGAACATCATCGGCGGTTAAAGCAGGTGGCCTGGTGTCATAGCTGCGCCGCCATATCAAGACTTGGTCGTTACCGTATTTTGCAGCGGTCTCGGCTTTGTTCAATCCTTGTAATGCGCCATAATGCCTTTCATTCAATCGCCAGGTGTGTTGAATTGGAATCCACATCTGATCCATCTCATCCAGGACTATCCATAAAGTACGAATAGCCCGTTTGAGAACGGATGTATAGGCAACATCAAATGCAAACCCATGTTCTCGTAAAAGCTGACCGGCATTTTGAGCTTCTTGCAAACCTTTAGGCGTTAAATCAACGTCTGTCCAGCCAGTGAACCGATTTTCTTTATTCCAGGTACTTTCTCCATGTCGCAGGAGAACAATTTTCTTCATATTAATCTTTTTGTGAAAATGGGAATGGTTATCAAGCGGGTTAAAAACGCTGATATTTTATTATATTTTATATGGGAATGCAGCATCTGACTGATTTTCTGTGCGAATATAATATATACAATATACTTTTTTGTGGAAAATGATGATTCGGTTTGGATTTATATTTCTTTTGTTAAAATGGAGCAGCAGCTATTGAAACTCGAAGATTAATTATTATGCATTTGCAGGCATAATGTTAAGATGTGCAGGTTTGACTGGTGAGTGATGGGAGCCTCGTGATTTTCACGTTTCTGATAAAATTAACATTTAAAGAATTAAAATAAAAATATATGGAATTATCATTATTTCAGGATCATTTTCTTCTTAGATTAGAAAATTTACTCTTTGTCGTTGCAGCAATTATCAGCGGCTTATTGTTATTGTGGCCACTGGTATCACAGAGAGGTGTCAAGGAGATAGATACACTTGTTGCGGTACAATTAATCAATCATCAAGATGCATTGGTGCTGGATGTCCGGGATGATAGCGAGTATGCAGCGGGGCATCTGCCAAACTCAAAGCATGTTCCTTCTGAAAAGATTGAGGAGCGTTGGGTTGAGTTACAAAAATTTAAGGAAAAACCCATCGTAGTCATATATCGCGGCGGTATCCGATCGAATCATGCCAGCTTGGTTCTGAAAAAGAACGGATTTTCTCAGGTATTTAATCTGATGGGCGGTATTGATGCATGGAAGCGTGCAAGTCTGCCTATTGTTAAACGCTAGGGGAAATTGAATGCCGAAGGTGACTATGTACACAACAGGTTTTTGTCCTTATTGCAAGATGGCAGAGAATTTGTTGCGCTCTAAAGGGATTCAGGATATTGAAAAAATCCGTATTGATCTTGAACCTGCGCAACGTACTGAGATGATGGATAAAACAGGTCGCCGTACGGTTCCGCAGATTTACATTGGAGAAAGGCATGTGGGTGGTTATGATGATTTGACACAACTTGATCGTGAGGGTGAGTTGACGGCATTGCTGACAACCTGACCGTATGATTGGGATTGATTCAGCTAAAGTTATTGTATTGACCAACTTTTTTATTAAATACTAAACAGAGTAAATATGAGTGAACAATCACAGCCAGTTTTTGCCATAGAAAAAATCTATGTGAGAGATTTATCCTTGGAAATTCCCAATGCACCCAATATCTTTCTGGAAAGAGAGACGCCTGAAATTAATCTGCAACTCGGAACCAAGAGCCAAAGTATTGACGAAGGGTTGTATGAGGTACTGTTAACAGTGACGGTGACGGCTAAGATTAAAGATAAGATGATGTTTTTGGTTGAAGTTCAGCAAGCGGGTATTTTCCGCATTCGTAATCTGCCGGATGGAGAATTGGATCCGGTGCTGGGTATTGGTTGCCCTAATATTCTTTTTCCTTATTTGCGCGAAGTTGTATCGGATATTGTTACGCGAGCCGGCTTCCCGGCTGTCATCCTTAATCCGGTAAATTTTGAAGCGATCTATCATCAAAAAAAATCAGAAATGAATTAGAAGAGAATCGAGAATATAAAGGATAAACCTATCAATGATAAAAAGTCTGTTGATTAAATCATCCTGGTTAAAGAGCAAAATCAGTGTCTTGCTAATGGGCGTCTTGTTGCTGCTTTCAAGTTACGCGGCGGCGGAGATGGAATTTTTTTCGATAGCTGAGAATGCTGCTGTCATGTATGATGCACCATCGCTGAGAGCTGACAAGCTATATGTGGCGAGTCTTTATCTTCCGGTTGAAATTGTGGTCAATGTTGATGGCTGGGCAAAAGTGCGTGACAGTAGCGGTAGTCTTGCGTGGGTTGAAAAGAAAGCGTTGAGTCAACAGCGCTATGTGATTGTGACGGTACCGCTGGCTGATATTTATCAGACAGCTGATATGAGTTCAGAGCTGGTATTTCAAGCCGAAGAAAATATCGTAATGGAATGGCTGGATTCTGATGTGATGGGTTGGGTAAAAGTACGTCATCTTGATGGGCAGATGGGTTATGTCAAAGTCAATCAGGTTTGGGGTTCATGAGAATTGCGGTATTGGGTGCAGGCGCATGGGGTTCAGCATTAGCGATTAGTTTATCGGCACGTCATCAAATCAGTTTGTGGACAAAAGATCCAGATCATGCGGTTGAGATGGATAGTCAGCGAATTAATCAAAGTTTCTTACCGGGTTATTCATTACCCCGATCTTTGAAAATCACATCAGTACTTAATGAAGCGTTAAACGCAGTAGATCTTGTTTTAATTGTGGTGCCTATTGCAGGTTTACGTGAAACTTTGCGTGCTGTTGCCGCAAGCAAAATCAGAGTGCCTATCCTTTGGGGATGTAAAGGGTTTGAATCAGAAACCTCGTATTTGCCTCATCAAGTGGTCGAAGAAGAATATTCTTCTTCATTATCGTTCTGTGGCGTATTGTCCGGTCCCAGTTTCGCAGAAGAAGTGGCGCAAGGTCTGCCCACTGCTTTGACGCTGGCGTCCAAAGATGCTGATTTTTCCACTAAAATAGCGGCTGAGTTGCATAGCTCAAGGCTGCGTATCTATACCAGCCAGGATGTCATTGGTGTGGAAACAGGGGGCGCGGTAAAGAATGTAATTACCATAGCAGCAGGTATTTCTGACGGTGTTGGGTTTGGACATAATGCACGTGCGGCGCTGATTACACGAGGGCTGATGGAAATCACCCGGTTGGGACTTGGTTTGGGTGGAAGTATGGAAACCTTTATGGGATTGGCTGGAGTTGGTGATCTAATTCTGACGAGTACGGGTGATTTATCGCGAAATAGGCGCGTGGGGTTGATGCTGGCCGAAGGAAAATCATTGAATGATATTTTGAATGAATTGGGGCATGTTGCTGAAGGTGTGCATACAGCACAATCAGTGTTGCAATTAGGTTATCAATTGAATATTGAAATGCCCATCACACAGGCTGTCTGCAGTATCCTTCATGAAGGTGTGTCGGCCCGGAGTGCGGTCGAAGTGTTGTTAAATCGCGAACAGAAAACAGAAATCTATTGATGCAAAATCAGGCAGCAAAACTTCAAGTAGTTTTTACTTTTAGCACACAGTTATTTGTTTTTATGAAATTTTGTAGCTTATGTCAAGGAATTGCCCTTTCTAAATCAGCTAATTGACTAGAAAAAGGATGTAGCCGGCAGGCCTTAATTTGCTTGACCAGGTGCTGGCAGCTTGATATAAGTGCGTTTGCAGTAATTGCTTGTGATTTAATTACCATTAACTTAGAAGGGGAATTATATGAACAAATCCGAACTTATTGAAGCTATCGCAAAATCAGCCAAAATTTCCAAAGCCTCAGCTGGTAGTGCTTTGGATGGAGCATTATCAGCAATAAAAGGTGCGCTCAAAAAGAATGAGAGTGTGACTCTGGTCGGATTTGGGACTTTTAAAGTAGGTACACGAGCTGCACGTACAGGCCGTAATCCACGGACAGGAGCTGCCATTAAAATAAAAGCGGCGAAGGTTCCTAAATTCAGTGCTGGTAAAGCGCTCAAAGATGCAGTAAACTAGCGCCCTTTGTGACCGGGTGCTTAGCTCAGCTGGTAGAGCGTCGCCCTTACAAGGCGAATGTCGGCGGTTCGATCCCGTCAGCACCCACCAGTCAATTTAGCTAGTTCTAGGAGTGGTAGTTCAGTTGGTTAGAATACCGGCCTGTCACGCCGGGGGTCGCGGGTTCGAGTCCCGTCCACTCCGCCAAATAATATTGTATCCGCTTAAAGTATAAAAATTCTTCGATCCTATTTTTCACTTTTTAGTATTCTCAGGTCTTAATTGTGTTTGATTTCGTCAACCGTAAAAAACGTGTCGTTCAAGTCATTATGGGTCTGGCAGTATTGCCTTTTTTGTTTTGGGGGGTGGAATCATATCGCAGCGACAGCGGAGAAGGCTATGTTGCAATAGTTGATGGTGAAGAAATACCACGTCGTGAGTATGAACAAGCATTACGTGACCATCATGAGAGAATGCGTACCATGTCAGGTGCTAATTTCGACAGTGCAATGCTTGATACTTTCGAAGTAAGAAACTCGGTTCTGGAAAGACTGATTCAGCAGCGATTATTACATCAAGAAGCCATTAACAATGGGTTCATTGTTCTCGATTCACAGCTGGTGAATACAATTCGAGATATCCCCGCGTTTAGAAAAGATAATCAGTTTTCCAAGCAGCAGTATGAAGAATTATTGCGCGCTCAGGGATTGACTCCGGCGCTATTTGAATCACGTGTGCGCCAGGAGCTTTTATTGCAGCAATTATTAGATGGTTACAGCGAGAATGGGTTCGCGCCTAAAACAGTTGCTGATAGGGTGAAGTATTTAAGTGAAGTGCAGCGTGAAATCAGTCAATTACAGATTGAACCGGAACAGTTTCTATCGCAGGTGATGCCAGAAGAAGCTGATATCAATGCTTACTATGAGAAGCATAAAGTCGACTTTTATTTGCCTGAACGTGCGCGGGTTGAATATTTGGTTTTGTCGCTGGATGCGATAGCCCAAAATGAAACAATCAGTGATGAAGCGGTTCGCGCCTATTTTGATGAGCACCCGGATGAATTTGGTCAATCTGAAGAGCGGAAAGCCAGTCATATTTTGATTAGCGTACCTGCTGATGCATCAGAGGATGAGAAACAAGCGGCGCGAGACAAGGCAGAAGGTATATTGGCGCAGGTTAGGCAGAACATGGAGCAGTTTGCAGAAATTGCAAAGGAGCACTCGGATGATCCTGGTTCATCCACTCAAGGGGGGGATCTTGGTTTCTTTGGCCGTGGTGTCATGGTTAAATCTTTCGAGGACAAGATTTTTTCAATGCAATTAAATGAAGTCAGTGACCTGGTGGAAACGGATTTTGGTTTGCATATTATTCAATTAACCGATATCAAAGAAGAAAAATACCCCGATCTGGAAGATGTGCGAGAGCAGATTGAGAAGAAACTAAAAATACAGATGATGGGAAGCATGTTTGGGGAGATTGCTGAAGATTTTAGTAATATAGTCTATGAGCAAGGCGATAATCTTCAGGCAGCAGCGGAAAAATTTGAATTAACCCTGCAAAAGAGTGACTGGATTACAAGAAATTCAGCAGAACCTTCTATTCTTGCTAATGAGAAGCTGCTATCGGCTATTTTCTCAGACGATGCGATTACAAATCAGCGTAATACTGAAGCCATTGAGGTGAAGCCCGATACACTTGTATCCGCCCGTATCATTGAACATAGACCTGCTGCTGCGCAATCGATGATGGTAGTTAAAGATCAAATTGTCGAGAAGCTTAAGAAGCAAATGGCTGAGGCGCTGACGATCGAAGAGGGGCAAGCAAAGCTTGCACGCTTACAAGCTGGCGAAGAGGATGTTGATGTAACCTGGGGTGACACAAAACAGATATCTTATATGCAGTCGCAAGGTTTGGACCATGAGACGTTACGGGCAATTTTTAGGGCGGAAACCGGTAATCTGCCTGTTTATACAGGGACAGTTGATCCAAAAGGAGGATATAGCCTGATACGGATTAGTAAGGTTATAGAGCCCGAGTCTGCAGAAAAAGAAAATCTCAGCAACTTTAATAAGCAGCTACAGCAAATGATTACTCAAGAGGAGATGTCTTCCTATCTGGCTGCGCTCAGACAAAAGTATGATGTAAAGGTTAAACAGGATAATTTCTAGTCCTGCAGATCAAAAGCAACTGTATTGAAACCGGCATCCACATAAGTTATTTCTCCGGTTATGCCACTGGCCAGATCGCTACACAAGAAGGCAGCAACATTGCCAACCTCATCGGTTGTGACATTGCGGCGTAATGGTGAAACCTTTTCGGTATAGCCTAATAATTTCCCAAAATTTCCAATACCGGCAGCGGCCAGAGTCTTGATAGGACCGGCAGAAATGGCATTTACGCGTATTCCTTTGGGACCCAGACTGGAAGCCATGAAACGGACATTTGCTTCGAGACTGGCTTTAGCCAATCCCATCACATTATAGTTTGGCATAACCCGTACCGCACCTAAATAGCTTAATGTTAACAGTGCACCGTTTCTGTTTTGCATTAAAGGCAGAGCTGCTTTGGCAAGCGCGGAAAAGCTATAGGCGCTGATGTCATGTGCGATGCGAAAGGCTTCCCTGTTGACACTTTCCAGATAATCGCCTGTCAGCGCTTCACGTGGAGCAAAAGCAATCGAATGGATAATACAGTCCAGGCTATCCCAATGTTTTTGCAGGTTCTCAAAACATTGTGCGATTTCGTTATCGTTGGCTACATCACAGGGGAATAACAAGTTACTATCAAATTCAGCCGCCAGTTTCTCGACCCGCCCGCGTACCTCTTCTCCCTGGTAAGTAAAAGCCAATGATGCGCCTTCGCGTTTCATTGCTTTGGCGATACCATAAGCAATTGAACGGTTGCTCAGTAATCCGGTAATGAGTACACGTTTATTCGCGAGAAAACCCATAAAATTTCCTTGTAAAATTTAGAGAATTAACGAATTATAGCTTAAGGATCCAATAAGGTGGAATGCTGCAATGGAAGATACATAGGATATGTGCGTTATATTTATTGGGGGCAAGCTAATTCCGATAAACTATGGCCGTTATGAAAAGAATAGTTACGACATTATGGGTGTTGATTCTACAGGCGGTTTTATTATCGGCCTGTAGTGAAAATAATTGGAATAATCCTTATCCAGCGGCGGATACAGGAAAAAATATTTTTTATAATGTGTTTACTGAACGGCCCAAACACCTTGACCCCGTGCAATCCTATAGTTCCAATGAGATTCAATTCACCGCACAGATTTATCAACCCCCGCTCCAATATCATTATTTAAAGCGTCCTTTTGCATTAATTCCATCGACGGCAAAAGAAATGCCCGTTGTAACGTATTTTGATCATGAAGGCAATCAGCTCCCTGAGGATGCTGAAGCTGACCATATTGCCTATAGTATTTATGAGATTTCAATTAAGCCGGAGATCTTCTTTCAGCCCCATCCAGCGCTTGCAAGAAACGAGCAGGGTGATTGGTTATACCATAACGTGAACGATCGGGAATTGGCTGCTATATTTAAGTTATCAGATTTTTCACAAACGGGCACACGTGAACTGACCGCAGAAGATTATGTGTATCAGATCAAACGCTTGGCGCATCCTAGGTTGCATTCGCCGATATACGGACTTATGGCGGACTACATAGTGGGGCTTAAGGATTATGTCAATGTGTTAAAACAACTTGATCAGGCTCAACCGGAAGAAAAGACATATCTGGATTTGAGAGATCAGGAATTGGAAGGTGTGCATGTCGTGGATACCCATACTTATCATATAAAAATAAAGGGCAAGTATCCACAATTCATGTATTGGCTGGCTATGCCTTTTTTTGCTCCTATTCCCTGGGAGGCTGATCTTTTTTATTCTCAGAAGGGATTGATACAAAAAAATATTACGCTGGACTGGTATCCCATCGGTACAGGCCCCTATATGCTGACCGAGAATAATCCTAATCTGAGAATGGTGTTAGAGAAAAATCCGAATTTTCAGGATGAATACTACCCAGCCGAGGGGATGCCAGGGGATGAGGAGAATGATTTGTTGGTTGATGCCGGTAAGAAACTGCCCTTTATCGATAAAATTGTTTATACCCGCGAGAAAGAGAGTATTCCACGCTGGAATAAATTTCTGCAGGGTTATTATGATGCTACCGGGATTGGATCAGACAGTTTTGATCAAGCCGTACAGTTGGTAGGCCAGGGAGAGGCCACTGTCACTGAAGAAATGGCCGCGCAAGGGATACGATTGGAGACAGCGGTGGCGGTATCGACTTATTATATGGGTTTTAATATGCTAGATCCGGTTGTTGGCGGCAGTACTGAACGGGAACGTGAATCAGCCAGAAAACTGAGGCAAGCCATTTCAATTGCGGTGGATTATGAGGAATTTATTTCAATTTTTGCAAATGGCCGTGGATTACCAGCTCAGAGTCCCATTTCGCCAGGCATTGCAGGCTATCGCGAAGGAAAAGAAGGGATCAATCCCGTAGTATATGATTGGGTTAATGATCAGCCGCAGCGTAAATCAATTCAAGTGGCAAAGGCCTTGTTGGCAGAAGCGGGTTATCCAGATGGAATAGACCGGAGAACAGGCGCGCCATTGATCCTGTATTTTGATGTGACTGCACGTAGTTCCGAAGATAGATCCAAGCTCGACTGGATGCGTAAACAATTCCAGAAATTAAATATACAATTAATCGTTAGAAGCACTGATTATAATCGTTTCCAGGACAAGATCCGTAAAGGGAATGCACAGATTTTCGAATGGGGCTGGAATGCAGACTATCCTGATCCTGAGAATTTTTTGTTTTTATTGTATGGGCCGCAGCGTAAGGTGGGCAATAATGGCGAGAATGCCGCCAATTACGATAATGCAGAATACAACCAGTTATTTGAACAGATGAAGAATATGGAAGATGGTCCAAAACGTCAGCAAATCATCGATCGTATGGTGGACATATTGCGTTACGATGCTCCCTGGCTGTGGGGGTATCATCCAAAAGACTATGGTCTATATCATTCCTGGTATCAGAATGTGAAGCCAAACAGGATATCGAATAATAATCTTAAATATTTCAAGATCGATGCAAATCTGAGAGAGCAAAAGCGTCGTGAATGGAATGAGCCGGTGCTGTGGCCGATTGCCTTAATATTGATTTTACTGGCGATCAGCTTTGTTCCTGCCATAACTGCTTTTCTCCGTCGCGAGCGCAGCACCGGAGTCAGTCAGGTGCCATCTTGAATTTTCAACTGAGCAGTGACGATGCTTAGCTATATTCTTAGACGTATTCTTTATGCAATACCGATTCTTATTGGAGTTAATCTCATTACATTTGCTTTATTTTTTGTAGTGAATACGCCCGATGACATGGCGCGTATGCAACTAGGCATTAAATATGTAACGCCTGAGGCGATTGAAAAATGGAAAGCTGAGCGGGGTTATGATAAGCCTCTGCTTTTCAATCAAGAAGACGAGAAGCTGGGAAAATTAACGAACACCATTTTTTTTGAAAAATCGGTATCGATGTTTATGTTCGATTTTGGGCGAGCAGATGATGGGCGTGATATTGCACAAGAGATCAAATCGCGCATGATCCCCAGTCTTGCAATTGCACTGCCTGTGTTTATCCTGGGATTGATTGCCTACATCACTTTTGCTTTACTGATGGTTTTTTTTCGCGCGACTTATATTGATTTCTGGGGAGTGGTTTTGTGCGTGGCGCTGATGTCGATTTCCAGTTTGTTTTATATCATTGCGGGACAATTTCTAGTGAGCAAGCTCTGGCATTTGGTGCCCATATCGGGTTACGAAAGCGGATTGGATGCGGGGAAATTTCTGCTATTGCCGGTCATAATTGGTGTAATGAGTAGTGCAGGGTCCAATACGCGCTGGTATCGTACAATCTTCCTGGAAGAAATGAATAAAGAATACGTACGTACGGCCAGAGCAAAAGGTTTGTCTGAGCGCATTGTTTTATTCAGGCATGTGCTAAGAAATGCAATGATTCCCATCTTGACAGGTGCTGTTGTGGTGGTGCCTTTATTGTTTCTGGGCAGTTTGCTGGTCGAGTCATTCTTTGGTATTCCCGGGCTTGGCAGTTATACCATTGACGCCATTAATTCACAGGATTTTGCGGTTGTGAGGGCGATGGTTTTTTTAGGCTCAATGCTTTATATAGTGGGTTTAATTTTGACTGATATCTCTTATACACTGGTTGATCCCAGAATTCGCCTAACATGATATAAGATTGTTCGCCAAGTAAGATCTAAGGGTTTCCTGTAGTAAAAAACAAGAGTTTCCCCAATATGCACTGAGTGTTGACTGAGTTAGGATGATACTGTTCATTTATATCGGGAGGACACTTAGCATGAAAGCACTAAAACTTTTAATATTGCTACCATTGGTTGCACTTAGCTTGTCCGTTTCATCCGCATTTGCAGTGGATGGAATTGATGATAACGACCATGTAGCTTTGGCAAAACATTATGAAAACCTGGCCAAGGAAGCAGAAGTAAAATTACACGAAAATAAAGAATTACTCGTAGAATATGAAACGCATCCTTATTACTATGGCAGACAAGGTCAAGACTTCCAATCACATACCTCAGCCAATATTCACGAATACGAGGAAGTTTTGGAAGAAAGTCTGAACAATGCTGGTCTTCATAGAAGAATGACACCGGAGCAAGATAGTTCAATCAATAAAGCGAAGATCAATTTAGATCATGGTTCTACGGCAGTGAGGTAATATATTCTGCACAGGATCTGAGCAGGAACCAAGCCACCCACCCGCTAGCGGGTGGGTGGCTTCTAGCTTCTCAATAAGGTTCATCAAAAGGGCAGCATGAAATCAAGTGAAAATAAAATCTGATCTTTATTGCCGGCGAATGGTCTGTAAGCAGCTGCGTGATAAGCATCAACTCTGTCGTAGCGGATGTTAGGACGAATATTCAGCTTCTTGATGGAGTCCCATTTAAGTCCCAACGTTTTAGCTGCTTTCCAGTTCAGACCTACTGTTGCTGCATAATAATCTGCTGGCGTAATGGTGACACTGTTGAGATTACCTGCGTAACTGACTGCGGCGCCATTAACGATATTGGTAGCTGCTGCAATCCGGAAAGGAGATGGATTACGAAAGCCATCTTGGTCACGATACCACTCACCTCGAATACCTGCTGACAAGTTATCGGTCAGGTCATAGTATAAATGTGCGATAGCACTAAACCATTCGGCATCTCTTGTCGCATTGGTGTATTTCAGATTGTTTAATAAAACGCCACCGGCATGGCCATAGACATGGTGCAGAACTAACAGGGTTTTAGGGTTAATTCTGTGTTGCAATACAATATTATAAAATCCCCAAGGCTCGCTACTTCGTGTGGAAGTCTCGCCATAAGTACCGGAGAAATGGAATGAGGTTTGATGATTATCACTGGTCCAAGTAAAGCCTGCAAGTCCACTCCAATTACCCAGTTCTCTATTCAATCCTCCATCCCAGCCGCCATTAGCACTGCCAGTGAGAGGTCCTCCCAGAATTAACCAGTTTTTATTGATTGTGTAGTTTGCCAACATACCGGTATGAGTAAACGGTTCGCCGACATTCAACGTATAGGCGCGCGTATAAAAGAAATTGTCAGGTGCCGGGACAGTCTCAAAACCGGTCGGTGTATAGAAATGGCCTAATTTGATGTTGAGCCCATTGCCAACGGGTGCATAGGCTTCCAGGTAAGTTTGCGGAAGAGCGATTCCATAGGTACGGGAGGAAGAACAACATAAGTTAAGATCCCAGTCACTCCTTTTTAAAGGCTCTCCGGAATTTACATCAAAAGTTGGAACACCAAAAGCTTGAGTAAAAATGGCATCTGTTCCAAACATAAAATCAAAGCGCCCACCCAAACCCCATGATTTGCCTTCCGATACAACCGGGCGTCGCATAAACAAATTAAATTGGTTCAGTTGAAACCGGTTAGCCTGATCGGCAAAAATAACCGGACCATTAAATCCATTAGTTTGGCTGGGATTGAAGGTTGCGCCCCCATTAATCCAGCCGCCAAATTCTATCTTGCTTTCTTTAGCAAAGTTTCTAAGATTATTGGCATGAAGGGTGGCTGGATAGGTGGCGGAAAATAGCGAACTGCTTGCTATAACAAATAATAGCCACTTTCTATATTTCATCTTTGAGTGATGGTAAGGACTTGTTCATAAATGAGCAACCCCGCTAAAAGCTATTGGTCTTATTGACACATTGTACCTTCAGTATTGACAGCAATAGATAAGGCGATATAAAGCCTCGTCCTATTCATATTCTCAACAGGAATCCTCTATGGATTGGGTCAGATAGAAAGTCAGAATCAATAACTGATGCTGACTTTCTATCCCTTGTTTAATCCCAGATCTGATTTTATTGGGTTTGTACAGGCGATCCGGTCAAATCCTTGGAGTCTGAACCCAGTTTGGCCTTGATTTTCCGGTCACTCTGCTGATTGGGTATTTCTGTTGGCATGGCATGATTCCGCTGTAACAATTCTGCTGCTATTTTCCGATGAAAACCCGCACGCTTTATGGCATCTTCCGCAGTTTCCTCGTAATAGCGAATATTGGCCAAAGTATGTGATTTAAAATCCTGGCCTTGTCGACCATAATAATAACTATGATCCTCGTATTCTTCTAGCGCTTCCTTTTTTTCTTCAACTTTTGCTACCATTTCTTTAGCCAGATCGTCATAGTAATTTGCCAAATTCGTATGATCGCTATGCGTTTTGGCATTCTGTACCATCTTTCCGCTATCTGTATCTTGCGCTTCCAGATGACTCAATTGCGCACAGGCGACCAATAGAGAAAGCATAGGTAAAACTGCAAAATATTTTCCCAGTTTTGTATTCATGATAGTAATAGCTCCAAGTAGAATGATACAGGTGCGCATCCTATCTCAGCCGGCATTACCGAGTATATTGGGGAAACTATTGTTTTTTAATCAGGGAAACCATTAGGCAACAGTCTGTCCGGCAGAAAAGACCATGATTGCTTGACCTTCTCCGGGTAAGCATTCTTAATGTTCCTCGGAGATCCAGCGAGTGGCGTAACGTATCAAATCGGCACCATCTTTCAGATTCAACTTGACTCGGATATTAAAACGATGTGTTTCAATGGTTTTAATGCTGCGGCAAAGTAACTTGGCGATTTCCTGGCTGCTATGTCCTGATCCAATCAAATGGAGTACTTCAAATTCACTGGGAGTCAGGGTGTTGATCAACTGTTCAGGTTCTGAACCGCCTGTTACCATCCGTTTCAATAACTTCTCGTGCATTTGTTTGCTTAAATATACGTTCCCCTTTAATACTTCACGGATAGCAGTCAGCAATACTTCACCAGGCTCCTGCTTCATGACATAACCACGCGCCCCGGCTCGTAAAGCGCGTTCAGCATATACCGATTCATCATGCATGGAAATAAAAAGTACAGGGAGAGAAGGGATCAGAGCGTGCATGCTTTTTATCACTTCGAAACCGGATACTGTCTTAAGAGTGACATCCAACAAAACAATATCGGCAGGGCCATTTTTCTTGAGTATCGCCAGTGCTTCATTGCCGTCACCCGCTTCAGCAAATACCTCCATATCGGGTTCCAGATTGATGAGCATCGCCATGCCATGCCTTAGCATGGCATGATCATCCACCAACATGACTTTTGCTTTCTCTGTTGACATATTAAGCCATCCGCATTTCTAAACGAACTTCTGTGCCGCCTTCGCTACGTGATAGAAATTCCAGCTTTGCACCCAACTGCCTTGCACGGTATTGCATAATTTTAATGCCCATTCCCGATACTGTTTGATGATCGGCATCAATCCCTGCAAAACCGCTGCCGTCATCACAAATCGATAGACAAAGTATTCCTTTCTCGGAAGTCAACGATAGGGTTATATGCTGCGCTTTACCGTGACGTATTGCATTATTGGCAGCTTCCTGGGCAATTCGATACAGGTTAAGTGCCAGACTATTATCATTAATGGCGATCCCATTTTTACATAAAAAATCACAAGTAATATTATAAGTCGCCGCTATTCTCGCTGCTAACGTTTGCAATGCCGGTATTAGGCCATTGGCTTCCAGTTCAAAGGGCAGCAGCCCTTGAGCGAGTTGCTTGATCTGTATGACAGCGATCTGCGCTTGCGAGGCAATGGAGGCGGCTACGGTTGCCATGCTCTCATTTCCCATGGCAAATATTTTTTTCTCTAAGGCTCTTGCCTGATAGCCAATTGCGGCAACCTGCTGACCGAGATTGTCATGCAATTCCTGTCCGATCGTATGCGCCTGCTCTTCCGCTATAAATACCAATGCCTGTTCTAAGCGTTTACGTTCAAGCCAACTCTCCAGATCACTCGCGATGGCATTGACGAGCTTCTGTTCTTCCGGTACCAGGAATGGTTTATCTGCGGGGTAGAATACACGTAATTGCCCGCAGACTTTGCCGTTGACACTAATCTCAGACCGGCAGGTACAGGCTGGATCTCTTGCTGCACGTGAATGATCATGTATTCTGCCGGTAATTTTTTTCTTTGATTGCAATGACGGCTGTGTGAGGTCTTGATGATATTTTCCGGAAGTGAACTGCCAATTATCCAGTTCGATGACAGCCGTTGCAATCTCAGGGAATTGCACGGCTGGAATCAGATGTTCGAAAATATTCTGACAGACATTATCTATCGATGATTCCATGCCAATTTCACGCCGGATTTCATAGAGACAAGTGATTTCCTTTAAACGCTCGCGTAGTAATTCATCAATGTGTTTGCGTTCAAGCCACCGTGCCAGCTCACTTGCAATCGCGTCAATAAGCCTTTGTTCTTCCAGTACCAGAAAAGGCTTTTCTTCGGGATAGAATACACTTAATTGGCCACATACCTTATCGTTGATTTTGATCTTCGATTTCAGTTCATGGGTGAGACTCTGATGATAATTCTTGGAAGTGATTTGTCTGCCATCGAGTTCGATCACTACGGAAGTATCCTCCGGATATTGCATCGCTGGTATCAGGTGTTTGAGAATCTGCTGACATGCTTCATCCACTGATAACTCCAGCCCCATGCTGCGGCGGATCTCATAAAGGCAAGTGATTTCCTTCAGACGTTCACGCAGCTCAATCTCCTTATGGCTCAGCTCAACAGAAAATTGCTCGGCTTTTTCCTTGGCAGTGCGTGCTTCTCTTTCTGACGTGATCAGTTTGCGTACAAACCAGTTCAATAGCAGTATTTCGGCGATAATCAGTCCGGCAAGATAAAGAATGATGTTTTTCAATTCTTCAGTGACTGGCCTGAATAATTCCTCTTCGTCCAGTTTCAGAATCATGCCGAGGCCGATAGTGCGTAATGGTGCGTATGCTTCTATTACCGGTACTTGACGGTAATCCTTTACGGCGATAACGCCGCTTTTTCCATCTAATGCATAACTTATCGGCAGTACCCCATCTCCCGTCGCACGTTTCAAGTACTTAAATTTTACACCATCAACTTGGCTTATTAAGCAAGCCATTTCCTGCTTGCCTTGTCCCGGTGGTGCGCACAATATAAATTCTCCGGTTTCACCGATCGACCTTATTTCACTGAATCTGCGGGTTAGTTGCGGTAGTGTGATTTCCGTTGTGATGCTGCCAATACGACGCTTATCTTCGTCTAATACATCTTTACTGGTACGTAGAACAAACTGTCCGTCCCATATTAGGGAAGTATTATTGTGCTTGCTCAGTGGTAATGACTGGGCCTGGTTTTCGGAGAAACGGCCTACTTGCGACAATGCGTTACCATGCATATCATAAACGGTTGCGGCAGAAAAACCGGCCTGCATCAATGAGTTGACGTTACGCGCAAGATCATGCAACGCGCTATCGTTATCTGGTTGCGCATTGAGTTCCTGCATTGATTGAATCAGAAAAGGGCGGAGATCCAACGCACGAGTATCCGCTACCCCTTTTTCAACTTGACTTTCAATGAGAAGCG
>ERZ1292640.1479-Hain-H43-02um-R1-1479-length-19415-cov-6_pt1 | contig 19415 bp, 19 predicted proteins | sample MGYA00564404_ERZ1292640 | MGnify/ENA primary metagenome ERZ1292640 (study PRJEB36523, sample SAMEA6512636) | groundwater metagenome | collected 2019-01-08 | study: AquaDiva: Metagenomics assemblies of 32 groundwater samples
GGTTCCATACTAATGCCAAAAGTCATTGCGGGGAAAAAAGTTCTCGGCTGCTCCGCTTTGCGCCAGACCGGGGAAAGCGCCAGCAGTGGGCGTGTGATGCGCACTCGCGCGAGCCAGTCCAGAATGGGTGAAGCGGTCACGCGCTCGCGCAGCAGGTTCACATCGAGGCCGGCTTCCAACCGGAGCGCGACGCGGCACACATTGCCCAGCATCCCGGCCCGTCGCATCCGGCGGTCCTGACCGTGCATGAAGTAGTCGCCGGCAGCCAATCGAATCTGGCGAGGCAGGTCAGGCATAGGTAGCGGCCACCCTCGTCGCCCCAGGCGGTGAGTGGCTGCCGCGGGCCAACTCGAAGATGCAGGCCGCCAGCGTGGCCACCGAAACCAGATTGTGGTGGGTCAGGTGCGACTCAGGCACCCTGATGCCAAAAGCACGCTCGCAATGGAGCAACAGTTCCACCAAGGCAAAGGAATCAATGCCGGCATCGGCCAAAGGGCTGTGTTCATCCAGCTCTGCTCCCTCGGCCACGAGGTTCGCCCGTGCGAACTGGCAGAGTTGAGCGGCGATGGTCTTGGGGTCCGTTGGCGGGGTCATCGCTCAGTCCTGGGCGGGGGCGGGGTTGAAGTCATCTGCGGCCCCAACCGCAAGGGCGGCCACGGAAAACGCCGATAGCAGCATGCTTCCGGCTGGCATGCCATCGGCGGACCAATGATTGCTACTCTTGCCCATGGCTCGACACTATGACCGACCCGGAAACCGCGTCAAGCACGAGAGCACGACGGCCTGCCGCGGCCACCGGTCGAGTTCGAAGCGGTTCTGGATCCGGCGCGACCATGAGGTGGAACTCCGTCCTCCCTTGCGCGTCGGTGAGCGACGATGCTGGCGCGGGGGTGGGTGGCGGCGACGATGGCTCCATCCGCAAAGTGGTTTCGCCCATCACGATGACGTCGCTGGGCCGCAGCCGCCATTCGCCCCGGTTTTGGATGGGCTTGCCGTTGACCGTGGTGCCGAGCTTGCTGCCCAAATCCTCGATCCAGATCGCACCGTGTCGCTCGGTGAGCATGGCGTGTTTGCGCGACACGTAGGGGTCTGCCGACAAACCCAGGTCCGGCGCGCCAGTGCCACCGCCGCGGCCGATGAGGACCATCTCCAGAGCGATTTCGCGGACCGTTTCTTTGCCTTGACGGAGAACAGTGATTTTCATGTCAAGAACCTCCGTTCAATATCGTGAAACACTGGGCGCTGCGAAGCTGCAACCGAACGAGTGGGGTGCGGCTATTTCCAACCGCAGCGGCATGGCGGTGCGAAAAACCCACGATCTCCGTGCCGCTGCCTGGCCGCAGGCGGGCCGCGCTCGTCCCTCCCTCCGCCTCATGTGCTCCGGGCAGCTTCAACTGGCGGTATCCGTTCATGGCTGACTTTCCGCCAGGACAACACGAAATCCGATGTCGTTGACCTTGGTTTCTGGCACCGCGAAGAAACGCCACGATGAGCGGAACGTCCAATCGGAGCCAGGCCAACTGCCGCCACGACGCGCCTTGTCCTTGCCAATCGCGGGTCCTTGTGGATCGGTCACCTCTACGCCGGGATAGGTGCTTCGCCAATCAAGGCACCATTCTACTACGTTCCCGATCATGTCATACAGGCCCCATGGATTGGGCAGCTTCTGGCCGACTGGGTGTGTGCCGTTGCATGCATACCAACAGTAGTTGGACAGGCTGGAATAGGTCGGGTCATCCCCGTAAGTGAACCGCGTGCGTGTTCCCGCCCGGCAGGCATATTCCCACTCTGCCTCCGTCGGCAAGCGATATAGATATTTTGCTGGGAGGCGTCCTGCGCTTCTTTCTCTGGCCGTCAAGGCCGCGCAGTAGTTGGTAGCATCATACCAACTCACCCTCTCCACCGGGCGGTTCAGATCGCCGGTGAATCGACTTGGATTCGTGTTGATCAGTGAAAGGTATTCCCGTTGGGTTACCTCGTAGATCCCCATCCAGAAGCCCCGGCTAATCCTGACTGGCGTTTGTGGCCCTTCATCGCTCCAGCGATCCTGTTCGTTCACCGGGCTGCCCATGGTGAAGCTGCCGGGCGGGATCCAAACCATGTTGCTGATGGGTGAAACTCCCGGCGGGAACGACGGCGGGGAAATTGAGTGGGGCGCAGAAGAGACAATGGCAGAACTCGTGTTTGGCACTTCGGAGTTCAAGGCGCCGTCCAACACCACTCGAAACCCGATGTGGGAGGAACGATAGTACCATTCACCCGCAGGCATGCGGGCAGATGACCGCAAGCCGTTGGTCCAAGAATCGTGCTCTAACCAGGTACCGCCACGCATGACACGACGATCCTGGTCATACCAATCCGCACACGGTTCCCAGACATTTCCACCCAGATCATAGATCCCCAATCTGTTGGGGGCAAAACTCTCCACCGGCGCCGTTCGCGGGTAATCGTCTCGATAGCCGCGGATCACCGTCCAATTCGAGGGCCAATCGGCTGTTGCGGCCTCTTCACCCGCATAGTTCCCCGCTCCTTCCGGCGGCGGCCACTGGACGCCCCACGGAAAGCCGCCCTGGCTATTCCTATCTTTCTCTCTCGGCGTGCTCCCACTTTCATTCGTTAACCCCACCGCACAACTCCACTCCTCATCGGTTGGCAACCGGTAACGCCCATCTCGCGTGATCGCGCCCAAGCGGCGCTCGGTCCATGTCAGCCACTTGCAGAATTCCTCCGCATCTAACCAACTCACCCCGACGACCGGATGGTTCGGACCCTGCTCAAAGCCCGGATGGTGCCAGCCATATCCTTTGAGGTGCTTCCACCCCTCTTGGAATACCACATCCATCTCGTTGGTATCGTACCCCGAATCCTTCGCAAACTCCTGGAAATCCCGCACCCGTGTTTCCCAAATGCTGAACCAGACTTTGGTTCCCGGTACCGGCACAAAGACCATGCCCAGACTGTTGGTCTGACGGGGGGCGACCGAGAGCGGAGGATTGGCTTTCCAGAAGTGACGCACGCCCAGCGCCACCAAGCCGAACAGAACTGCCGCCACGCCGAGCTTGGCGACCACGGCCAGTCGTCTCCGCAAGAGCTTTTCTCCTCGGATTGATTTGCCCTGCTGGAGGCGGGCCAAGTCTGCGAACATCTCCCGCGCGGTGCGGTAGCGCTCGCGCGGGTCGCGGGCGCAGGCTTTGGCCAAGACGGCATTCAGTTCCAAGAGCGCGTCACGGTCGGGGAGTTCCTGGAGGTTGGTGGGCAGTTCGGGGAAGTCCATCCGGTCTCGGCCCGTGGCCATTTCGTAGAGCACTTTGCCCAGGCTGTAGATGTCCCCCTGCGCCGAACTAGGTCCCTCCGGCGGGATGTAGCCCTCAGTGCCCACATACGACACCGACACGTCGCGGTCGGTGACCAAGCCAATGTCCGCCAACTTGGGCACGCCGTTCACAAAGATGATGTTGCCCGGCTTGATGTCGCGGTGGATAAGGCCGTGCTGGTGCAGGTTCTCCAGCGCCGCGGCCAGCGCCGCGGCGATACGCAGACAATCTGCAACTGGGTAGCGGCCGCACCTCTGCAACTCGCTCTTGAGCGTCTTGGGCACGTAGGTCTGTGGCTCAATCTGCTGGCCGGTGTGCTGGTCGTCGGCCAGTTCCATGATGTAATAGAACCGGCCCTGTTCGTCCTGCCGGCCCACGTGGAGGATTTGCACCTGGTGGTCGTAGGAGCGGGAGATCGGCTCAAACTTGCGGATGCCGTCATACTCGCGTTCGTAGGGCCGGTCGTGGTCGAAACTCGCGCGGAAGACGACCTTGACGGCGCGGAAGGCGCGCCGTTTGTCGCGCGCGAGCCAGACTTCGCCGTAGGCGCCTCGGCCAATCAGGCGCAGGAGTTTGTAGTCCAACTGGGCGCCGATAGTGCTGGCGGCGGTGGATTCATCCGGAGTGAACTGGATGCCTTCATCCGGATTGCTACCACCGGGGCCGGAGCCAGGCGGGGGATCGCACCCTGAATTGGGAATGGTTGACTCGTCATTCATGGCTTGCTGCTCGTCTGTTGGTCTGCCGGTTTGGCATGCGGGTTCTACGCCATCCAGAAGTTGAGGGCAATTCCTTTGTCAACCCGGTTGTTCATCCTCCTTGTTTCTCCAGGCGCCGGGCCTCCTTCTTGACCAATGCCATGACACGGTGCTTGGCGAGATAAACCCGGGCGATGCTGACGCTCAGAGCGGCAGCAACTTTTTTCACAGGCCAGTTGCGCAGCACGTAGAGGTCGAACATCTGGAACTGTTCAATGCTGGCCTGGTGGCGGACCCGCTCCACGGCGGCGGCGAAGACCGCCTTCTGCCATTCCTCCTCCCAGACACCGTCCAGGCCAACACTGGCCGGGTCGGGAATGCGTTCAATGGTGGATGTGCGCAACGTGGTGGCAGGCAGGGGCGTGCGGGCGGCGCGTCTGCCCGGGGGCCGCCGCCGGAACTGGTCGGCGATCCGTTTCTGCGTCAGGTGCCACAGCCAAGTCTTGAAGGAGCACTGGGCGGGATCGTAGTGGAACGCCGGCATGGTCTTCGCCACCGAGATGATGGTTTCCTGAACGGCATCCTGTGCCTCCTGATCCGTGAGGCCGGCTTTGATGGCAATGCTGTAGATGAGCCGCCAGTAGGTGTTGAAGAACTGCCGCCAGCTTTCCTGGTCGTCCCAGTTCTTGAGGCGGCTCAGCAAGGTCTGCCGGGTGCCGGTGAATTCGTCTGTCGCGCCAGTCATGATCAGTTAATCGCAGCAAGCACTGGTTTCTTTCAAGGAATCTCAATACCCGTCGAAGTTGTTTTCCACCCGCTCGGATCGAGCCATGCGGCGCTGGGAGAAATTGATGATCCAGGAGGCGATGTTGGCTTGAGTGATGGGCAGGGGCAGACGGGAAAGCATGGAAGACAGGCTGTAGAAGTCCTTGTAGAGATCGCGAACGTTGTTCTCCAGGGACGCCGGCGTCCCGTAGGGAGGTTGGATGGAGCAGATTTGCCCCGGCCACCGGTCAAGTTCGTGGCGGTTCAGGATCCGGCCTGCGGCGTCTAACCGGTCGTAGAGCGGGGTCCCCTTGACGGGGGTGAGGATGTTGAAGTAGGCCACCGGAACTTTGTGTTCTTGAAGAAAGGCCAGGGTGGCGCGGAAGACACTTTCGGTTTCGCCTTCCCAACCAAAAATGAAGTTCAAGGAATAGCTGATGCCCAGGCGGCGGAGGTTGGCCAGCATGGCGCCGTATTGGTGAGCCTTGTTGAAGCGCTTGTTCATGCTCGCCAGCGTGTCGGCGGAGATGCTCTCCAGACCGATGTTGACATGCAACAGGCCGCTTCGCCGGGCCAGTTCCATGAACGGCTTGTCGTTGCACAAGTAGGCAGGCCACAAGGCCGACCAACGCACCTTGAGAGGGATCAACGCCTCCATCAACTCCAGCGCGTGGCTGCGCTTGCCGCCAAAATTGCTGTCGCCGAAAAAAATGCTCCGTGAACGGCAACGTTTGATTTCTTCAACGACCTCCGGCACCGGCCGGCAACGATAGGTTTCGCCCAGCAGGAATCGCTCGGAGCAAAATTCGCAGCGAAAGGGGCAGCCCCGCGAGGAAACCACCGTGAAGGTCCGGAAGGGACCATAGTGGCGCAGATTCATGAGTTCGTAGCGCGGTCGCGGCAGGCTGGCCAAACTGGGCTGCACGTCGGCCCGGTAGATCTTCTGCAGCCGTCCCAGACGCGCATCCTCAACCATTTGGGGCCAGAGGGACTCCGCTTCCCCAACGCCGACCGCGTCGCAATGTTCGCCCGCCTCCTCCGCGTGGAAGAAAGCGTGCGGCCCCCCCATGATCACCGGCACGCTGCGGCGGCGAAACTCGTCGGCGACGTCGTAAGCGCGATAGGAGTTGAGCGTGGAAGTGCTGATGGCCACCAGGTCAAACCGGTCGTCAAACGAAACCGCTTCCACCTGTTCATCGGCCAGCGTGACTTCCCAATCCGCCGGAGTCAGCGCCGCCAGATAGGGCAGGGTCAGCGGCACCACATTCCGCCGCCGCACCTTGAACACGTTGCGGCGGGCCTTGGAGCGATAATAGGAGGGCTGAAGAATGAGGAGCTTCGGTGCCATGACAGACGATTATCGCCAAAAAATTCGTGATCTGTTGCGCGGGCCGGGTCCACGGGATCGCCGCTGCCGTGGTTTTCGGTCGGAGAATTCCGCCGCGGTCGCCAGGCCCCAAGCCCGTCAGAGTCTGCAATCGGACAAGGTTCAGGGCAAGCCAGAAACGGCGGGCGGCGGGGATTATCTGCTTGCGAAGCTGCGCGAGGCCGCGCCATGCTCCGGCGCATGGCCACACCAGCCCCGAAACTATCATCGTCGCGATACCACGCCATCATGCTGCGAAGGCTGGCCCTGACCGTGGCCAAGCTGGTGGTGCTCGGAGTCATCTTCGGTTGGGGCTATGACTGGGCCGCGCCCCGCTTCTATGGTCCTGATCGCACCCCCACTTTCCGGCTCGGCGTTTTGCATGGCGCTTTGATGCCGGTGGCTCTGCCGGTCCTCTTGGTGGGAAAGGACGTTCCCATCTACTCGCCGAACATTCCGGGCCGGGCTTACAAGCTCGGATACATTGCCGGTGTCAATCTTTGCGGCCTGCTGTTTTTCGGCGTCGCCTTTCGGTTGGCGCGAAAGCCCTGTGACGCGCCTTGATTTAACGGATTGCGCTGCGATAAATCTCGTTCACGCTCACCGGTCCGCCCGCCCAGTAATGGGTCCGTGGGAAGCAGAATGTTTTCCGATCCCGCTCGAAGGTCAGTTTCACGGGGTGCTCCGGGATATTGGGGTCGTAGGCATCGAACTCGATGAGCCGCTCCGAGGCCGTCGCGCCGAAGATCCCGATCCCGTGGTTGATGGTGATATGAGGGAAGCGAAACAGATGCACGACCGGTGCGCCACCCGCGCGCAGGGATCGCTCCAACCGTTGCGCCATCCGTTCCTGGTGCCGGGCCCAGACCGGGAATACCATGCGCCAATGGCTGCGCACAAAATAGGATTGCCAAGCCCCGCCGCATTCGGCTTTGAGCAACGATTCCTGGTCCCGGCTGAACGAACGCAGGCCGTCGTAGCCAGGGACGACCACTCGGTCCGGCCCTAAGCTGGCCCGGCGCGGGTTGCGGGAGACCACGGCGCGAATGAGCCGGCGATAGGCCTCCGTCTCCGCGGCGGGCAGCGCCGGTTCGAAGCGGGCATGGTATAAAAATTGCCGCGCCGACCGCACCATCACAAAGCAGCGGTGGGAGTAGGTGGACGGCGAACCGCGGCGCGAGGCGGTCACCGCACCCGATGAGGGGTCGGACTGGTATTGCCAGACCAGGTCATTGGCGAAGGCAAAGGTGTCCCGCTCGAAGAGAAAGGAGCGGGAGGAGCAGTCGTCTGGCGATGAAGTCATGGCCCGCCAACGGGTCATTGCACCTTGGCCGTTCGCTTGAAGAATTCAGCGAGGTCGGTGGCAAGGTCGCGAATGTCATCGCGCTGGATTCCTTCATCGCTCATGAAGTGGCCAACCATTTTGGCGCCCCCGGATTCGCCGCTGCGCCGGATCTCAAAAACGCACCGCAGCTTCTCGCCATCCAGAATTTGGCCCCGCACTTTGATGACAGGTTGGCCGCCGCCAAACAGGCCGGCCCAGTACCGCGCTCCACCGCCGCCTTTTTCATATTCGATGATTGTGCTCTGCATCGTGAGGCTTTTGGAGCCGGGTTTTAATTCTTCGGCTGGAGTGGTTACGGTGGCGAACAGCTTGGTTTCCCGGAGGTGCTTCGCGAGTTGCTCCGGCAGGACCCGCATCGCCATGGCGCGCATGTCCACCTCGTTGGGCCGTTCGATGGCAGCGAAGACGGGGGGTGCAATATAGAGTGTATCGTAGCCTCTGAAGTCGAAGCCTTCCGCCAGCCAGACGCCTTGGATGTCCCGGTCCGGGTGCAGCGTGACGCCCGCGGGCAACGGCAGCCCTTTCGACACAGCCGCAGGCGTTGTCTGCTTCGTGGAGGTGGAGGCGCAGCCCATCAGCAGGCCCAGGCATCCCAGAAGACTCGATTGTCCCAGAGTTATCATCCATCCGCAGGGTATTTGCCACTTCTTCATATCCGTTCTTTCTTGGCCGGCAGTTCTAGTTGCTGACTTGAACCAAGCTGTGAGCCGGCTTTTCGGCCAGGCACCGTCACAGTTCCCGTCGCGCTGTCACCGAATGCCTGAGGCCACCCAAGCATTGCGACGGTGGGGCCTCTTAACATTTCGCCGGCGGAGAGTCAATCGTTTCCCCGGTGGCACTGCCGGCACTCAGGGTGGAACCGGGCGGCGGAGTGCCACTCAAGACGAGTTCCGCGGTCATGATTCTGACGCCCGCGACGAAGGCTGAGGCGATGGCCTGCACCAGCGAACCCAGACGAGCGGTGATGCACGCTTCCAGACGCACCGTTTCCCCCGGCCGAGCCGTGCCCATGAATTTCACGGCGCGCAACGCCGCCAGCTTCAGTCGCGGCAGCGGCGGAACGTCCGGATCGTTCTGCGCCACCACTCCGGCCAATTGCGCCGCGGCTTCGACGAGGAGCACGCCGGGGAGCATCGGTTCGCCGGGAAGATGGCCGCGCAGGAAAAAGTCGTCCTCGCGAACCCGGTACTCGCCGACTCCGCTTTGGCCAGGAACCAGGCTCAGCAGCCGGTCCAGGAAGCGGAATTCCGGGCCGTGGGGCAGCGCCTTCAGGGCGGCTTGCAGCGGATCGCCTCCGGCCTTCATGGGCGCAGCGGTTCCACCACCGTGAAGTCCGGGGCCAGCTTGCCCTCGAACAGCTCCAGGGCCAGCGGCTGGTTGATCACCCCGTTGGAGAAATCATTGCGCAGACTGGAACCGTCGGAGAATTTCAACTCGGTGGCGGCCAGCGAAAAATCATTCGTGTGGAAGCTCACCACAATCTCGCTGATGAATTTGCGGGCGGCGGCGCTCTTGGGCTGGAGCGCCATCTGGAGAATCGAATTCGTTTCCGTCGCGGACAACAGGCGGAAGGGGCCATCCAACGCCGCCCGATCGCGCGGAAAGCTGGCTTCCATCAAGGCCATCGCGTCCTTCCACGGACCCAACTGGCCGCCCAGCGAATACTTCTCCGCGCGTTTCAACCGCGGATAGATGACGAGCAGTTGGTCCCGGTTGCGCAGGGCGATCGTTTGCACGGGTTGGCCCAGTTCCCAGCGGAAACGGTCGGGCGCCAGCACCCAGACCTTGCCGGTCGAGACCAGCGGCTGGGAGAGGATTTTGAGCGAGCGGGTCTGGACCAGATCGGCGGACCAGGTCTGAACATTGGTCTGGGCCGCAAACCATCGCTCGAAAACCACTTGGGAGTCCTGGGAGCCAATCCCAGAGCGGATCGCGCCAAGCAGCAGCACCGCCATGAGGGCCCACTGCGGAATCGGTGAAACGGTGAAACGGCGAAACGGCGAAGGGCCGTCGCCGATTCGCCAATTCACGCCGGCCAGATGGGAACGAAGTGGTACCATTGATCAATATCCTTGCGAATCTCCAATTCGAATGCACGGAGAATTTCCTGCGTCAGCGCCTGGCGCGCCTCGCGCTGGGCCAGCGCCCGGCGGTCGTAAGTGAACTCCGGCAGCACCTTCACCGCGCAGCCCCCGCCCCGGCGCACCATCGTCACGCCCACCAAAGCGCAGCCGGATGCCCGCGCCAGTTCCGCCACCGTCATCGGAGCGTCGAACGGCTGGCCGAACAACTCGACCCGCGCCGCGCCGCGTGCGCCCGGACGGTCAATCGCGATGGCGAGCGCGGCGCCCGCCTGAAGCTGTTTGATAACCTCCACCAAGGCGAAGCTGTCCTGCCCGACGATCAGGGTGTCGATGCCGTAGCGGGCGCGTGATTCAGCGCGCAACGCCGTCAGGCCGTCCTGCGGCTCCGCCATCGTCAGGACCGTCAGGCGGATGCCCAGTTGATTCAACAACGCGCCGCCGTATTCCCAATTCCCCAGATGCAGGGTGATGAAGAGCACGCCCCGGCCCCTGCGCCGGGCGTTCTCGATGATCTCCAACTCACGGTCGTCCTTCAGCCAGTTCCGCATCGGCACGCCGCTTTCAAAACGCCACAAATCCACCAGTTTGATGGCGAAGTTCCGAAAGAGCCCGTGCGCGGCCTGCTCCGCCGTCGCCCGGTCGCCGGAGAACGCAGGCAGAAGATTCTGCACGACGACCTCACGCCGCTGTCGCCGCAATCGGAAATAGAGTTCTGCAAGCGCGACGCTGATCCCCTTCGTCAGCCACACCGGTGCGAGGCGGGCGATCCGCAACCCCAAGCGCCAGAGCTGGGCGCAGTAGAAAGCGGACGGAGTCGAAGGCCGGGAATCCTTGCTAGCGGACGGCGCGCTGCTGCCGGCTGCGGGCGGCGTCTCAGGATTTGAACTCTGAACTCCGGGTCTTGAATTTAGCCACGTCCACCACGCCGGCAGGAGAAACACCGCGATCAGCACGTTCGCCCCGATGCCCACGGCGCAGACCCGGCCCAGGCTGGCCATGCCCAGATTACCCGACCAAGCCAGCGACCCAAAGCCGGCCACCGCCGTGCCGCCGCAAAGCAAAAGCGCCCGGCCCACCGACCGTCGCACCAGGACCAAGTCCCCGCCATGCCGGCGCAACGCCAGTTGCATGAAGAGGCTGTAGTCCACTCCCGTTCCCAACACCAGCGGCACCGCCATCAGGTTGAGCAGATTCCACGACCACCCCGCCACGCTCATCGTCGCCAGAAGACACAGCCCGCTGAGCAGCAGCACGGCCAAGCCGAGCCAGACCTCGAACATCCGCCGAAAGGCCATCCACAACGAGAACAGGATCAGCACCACCATGGGCAAGACGACCTGCCACATCTTCGCCTGCACGCGCCTCAGCGTGGTTTCGCCCACCAAGGACCAACCCGAGAGCAGCACTCCCTGCGCAGACAGCCGCGCGGACAAGCCGGCCACCGAAGCGGTTGCCACGCGGTTGGTGGACGGATAGACCAGCCCCATGACGCACCACTGTCCGGCGGCGCGGGCCACAAACCTTTTCATCAGCCATTGGCTCGCCTGGTTGGTGGGCCAGATGACTTCCGTGCTCCCGCGGGCGCGCGCCCAAGTTTGAATCAATCCTTCCGTCAACCCCAGGGCGTTCGTGCTGAAACCTTCGCGCAAGGCCGCCTCCCGCAGCACCGGCCCCTGTTGCACCAGCCAAGCGGCGGCGATGCGATTGGCGGCCTGGAATTCCGGGCGCGGCCACAAGGCCGTGGGCAGCTTCTGTCCCCGGACCAGCCGATGGGAAGCCGCTTCCTTCAGCAATCCCTCGGCCGCCGTCAGGCGCTCAGACACCTCGCGCTCGCTCTGCCCGGTGGCGAACAGCCAGAGCGCGTCCTGCGGAATGCCCATTTCGCTGGTGACTTCCTGCAAGGCGGCTTCCGCGTCGCAGACTTGCGGTCGCAATGCGTCCCCTGTCCGCTCGAGGCCCGGCAGATGAACCCACAAGATCGCGCCGCTTCCCAAAAGAATCAGCCCGGTCACCCATCCGGCCAGGCGCTGCGAAGAACGGTTGGCCGACACTGTGACCGCGGAAACCGGCGCTTGGGGCGGAAGGAAGAACGACCACCAAGACCACAACGCCAGCGTGGCCGGCGCCTTCCGGCGGCTCGGAAAAAGCGGCGGCAGATACACCATCACCATGACCAGCGCCGCCAACGCGATCCCGATGGCCACCAGCGTTCCCAGTTGGCCCAAGCCGGGCAACCCGCCCAAGTTCAAAACCAGGAAGGCGCAGATGGTCGTGATGGCCGCCCAGAGAATGCTCGGCGCGATGGCTCGTCGAATCTCCGGCACCGTCAGGTGCGGATGCGCCAGCGCCTCCTGATAATGGACCACCGCGTAGTCCACCGCCAACCCGAGCAGGACGGCCGCGAATCCCATGCTCACCACACTGATCGTTCCCAGCACCAGCCCGCCCAGTGCCAGCGTGGCCACCAGGATGATCCCCAGCAACGCCAGCAGCCACAGCATCGGCAGCCAGCGCCGATGCGTCAGCCAAAACAGCAGCCCGATGATCGCCGCCGTCCCCGCCACCGACCCGCTCATGTCCCGCTGCATGCCCGTCGCGATTTCCGTCACGAACGCCGGCCGCCCCGTGTAGCGAATGACGAGTCCCGCCGCCTCGGGTTGGCCAGCCCGGAAACGGTCCACCGCTCCGCGCATTGATTTCATCCAGGCGGCGCAGGAGCGGTAGTCGTCCAAGTCCGCCCGCGCTTGCACGAACAGCAAACGGAAATTCCCCGCGGACGAAGCGAACATCTTCTGCCCTTGCTCCAGGGAGAGCGTGCTCAGATTGGTCAACGCCGGCATGTCCAGCAGGTGGAACGGATCCGAGGCGCGCTTGGCCATTTCGATCGGCGAAAGAGAAGTCGCGAGCGTAGCCTTGGTTTCTTCCAGCACCGCCGCCAGCCGGTGGGCGGCCAGCTTGTTGGTCAAGGCCCCGAACGACTCCGGCGGCTGATTGAGCCACAAGCAGGCCAGCAACTCGGTGAGTTGGCTGGGATCCTCCATCCAGGGAGGCTGCCAGGACGCGTCCGTGAGGAGGTTCGTCTCCTTGAGCAAATGGACGGCGAGCGCCTGGGCCAACTGCTCCGCCTGCTCGGCGTCGGGCGCGCGCAATGTGAGGATGAGTTCGCGGGAATTGCTGAAGTGCTTTTGGTAGAGTTTCAGCCCCTGAACGGTTGGCTCATCCGGTGGCAGCAAGCCGAGAATATCCGCATCAAAACGCAGACGGCACAGCCCGGCGACGACCGCCAGGCTCAACCAGACCCACCACCAGCGCTTCAGGAACGAACTCACGGAGCGAGGTAGCCTTCCAGCGTTTCGCCGGTGCGGGTGTTTTCCAACCGCCACCCGCCGTCCGGCTTGCGCTCAAAACGGAACTGCGTTGGCAGCGGTTCCCCCGTGAGGGCCGCGTGGAGGTAAAGCCAGGCGAACCGAACCGACGGCTTCCCCCGCCCGCGGAAGCCCAGGTCGCGCGGCGGAAAGCGGACCAGCCAATTCGTGCGGGTGGTTTGCGCCATGACCAACGCCAGCGGAGTCTTGGCAAACTCGATGGCGCAACTGCCATTCCCATGGCTGGCCAGCACCACGTCGCCGCCCAGTTCAGGCAACCCGCGTCGAGGCCGCCAGAGGGCCTGGCCTTCCTGCACGCGCCAGCCCGGCCCCGAAGCCGTGAACAGTGATTTCTTGGACGTCTGACAGCCGGTTGAAAGCACAACCATAGCCAGCAAAAGCGGCCCGCAGTAACGGCAAAAGCAATACCTGTTAGACAACTGCATACGGTGCCGGGGATTCTTGTGAAAGCCTTGCTCTTGTCAAATCTTACGATGAAAGGTATGGAATCCGTATGGGCAATCTCATGGTCGAGTTCGGTGAGGCGCTTTTTCACTTCTTCTTTGAGGTATTGCTGCTCCTCAGTGGCGGCTCCGATTGAATCATGGCTTTATCCTCTGTTCATAGATGCTTCGTTGACGCCGCACAGACGTTCGCCCGCGAGCCGTAGCCAAACGGAGCCACAGGCACCCGGCAGGGCGTGCCGATGACATGACACACGGCGCGTGGAGCCGCCCCCATCCCGCTCAAATTCTGCCCAGCAAAACCAGGACGACCAGAATGGTCAGAACCGCGCCCAGTCCGCCGGTCGGACCATACCCCCAATTCCGACTGTGTGGCCAGGCAGGGAGTGCGCCGAGCAACATCAGAACGAGCCAAACCACCAAGACAGTTCCTAACATAATTTTCCTTTCAAGGTCTGAAGGTGTTCAACCGACCCGCCAGCAGCGGTTGTGCGCGGCCTGACTTTCCATTTTGGATGAGTCGTCTGCTTTTCATGACTTGAAAACATCACCCGAGAACCGTGCGGGCGCTATGGGGCGTTCACCCCAGCCGAAGACTTCCCTGACGAATGCCAGGATGAAGACGCCAAGCGCGATGAGGAATGGACCGCCCACCATGAAGTCCCGTGCCGCCACCACGAAGGCACATCGCCAAACCGTGAAAACCTGTGACGCAATCGCGAAGACGCGACTCGCTGCCTGGGAATGCTGTCGAGCATTCGTGAAACGCTGTCCGCCAACCTTGGAATGCTGTCCGCTTTCTGTGGAATCCTGTCCGGCCACCGCGAAATGTTCTTCCGCAAACTTGAAGCCTTGTCCGCCAGCCGTGGAACGCTATTCGGCAGCCTGGAGACTTTGTTTCTCTGCCCAGCGAGGCTCCGCCTCAGACCGACGAGGGGCTGCACTGTGCGCCAGGACTGTCGCCTGCAATCGAGATCAGGCCGTTCTCCCTCACCCCGGCCCTCTCCCGCTGGGCGAGGGGGAGCTGTCCGGCGGACCCGGCCAGCCTCGGCGGCGTCCTCGCTTACAGCGGCAGCGTCAGCAACGCGGGCAACGTCACGCTCACCAACGTGGTGGTGACCAATGACCGCACGGGTGCCACTCCTGTGTTCACGGTCGCCACGCTGGTCCCTGGCGCGTCGGCAGACTTCACCGGCGGCTATACCGTGCCCGCCAACAGCGGTTGTGCCATCACTTCCACGTTGACCGGCAGCGGCGCTGATCGATGCACCGGCCTCCGAGTCACCGCGAGTGCGTCCTCGACCTGTCCGCTGCTGACGTCGCCGGCCATCGAAGTGACCCAAACTTGTCCCCTCACGCCGGTGGCGCAAGGCGGCATCCTGACCTACAGCGGCAGTGTCCGCAATGCCGGCAACATCACCTTGACCAATATCGTCGTGACCCATGACCGCAGCGGGGCCACGCCGATCTTGACTGTCGCCTCGTTGGCCCCCGGCGCCTCCGCCCATTTCACGGGCAGTTACAGCGCGCCCGCGAGTGGTGACGCGACGAGCACCTCGAGCGTGAGCGCGACGAGCCTTTGCGGTGTCGCGGTGATCAACACGGCGAGTTTGACTTGTGCGATCGTCACCTTGTCCGGAATCGCGGTGACCAAACTCTGCCCGCCACTGCCAGTCGCGCCGGGAGGAACCTTGGTGTTCACGGGCACCGTCACCAATACGGGCAATGTCACGCTGACCAACGTCTTCGTGGTGAACAGCCAACCGGCTCCGAACACACCGGTCTTGGGACCGATCACACTCGCTCCCGGCGCGGGCACCAGCTTCACGGGCAGCTACCTCGCCACCGGCGGTTCCAACCCGACGACCAACTCGACCATTGTGACCAACAGCAGCGGCACCATCAGACGAACGTTGTCAGCGTCATGACCCCGAACGACACGAGTCCGCCATTGACCTGCCAAACAAGATTATTATTGTGTCTGAGTCGAATATGAATGCGCGAACTCATTTCATCCCCGTTTGGGTGGGCGTGGCCGGGGCGCTGAACCCGGAGGTTCGGAACTGAAAGCGGAGTCAATGCACTCCGTCATGCACTCCGTCCTGACCATCAATAGCGGTTCGTCGAGCCTTCGATTCGCTCTCTTTAATGTGCTCGAATCGCTCCCACAGATTCTGATCGGAAAGTTCGAGCGCATCGGATTGCTCAACGCCACGCTCTCGTTCACGGACGTCCCCGCGAACAAGAGCGACAAGCGCACGATTGATGCGCCCAACCACGCTGCCTGCGTTCCGCTGCTGGTTGAGTTGTTGCGGAAAAAAACCGGCGTCAGTGCCGCCAGCGCCATCGGCCATCGCGTCGTGCATGGCGGCCCGCGTTATCGCGACCCCCTGCGCGTTGATGCGGCCATGCTTGAGGAACTGCGGCGCATCAGCTCTTTTGCCCCGAACCATCTCCCTGCCACTCTCGCGCTGATGGAAGTCTTCGCCGCGGGGTTTCCCCAGGTGCCGCAGATCGCCTGTTTCGACACAGCGTTTCACCGTGACATGCCGCGTGTTGCCAGGCTGCTTTCCATTCCGCGTCGCTACGAGGCGCAGGGAGTTCAACGCTACGGTTTCCACGGTTTGTCCTATGCTTATCTGATGGAAGAACTCGCGCGCCTCGGCGACCCGGCGGCAACGACTGGCCGCGTGATCCTCGCGCATCTCGGAAACGGCGCAAGCATGGCCGCCGTGCGCGACGGCACAAGCATTGACACCAGCATGGGCTTCACGCCGACGGCCGGATTGCCCATGAGCACCCGCTCTGGCGATCTGGACCCGGGACTGGTCAGCTACCTAGCGCGTACCGAGGAAATGACCGCAACGCAATTTCACCAAATGGTGAACCACGAGTCCGGTCTGCTCGGCATTTCGGAGAGCAGTTCCGACCTGCGAGATTTGCTCGCGCAGGAAGCCGGTGACGTGCGGGCGGCGGAAGCCGTGGCGCTGTTTTGTTATCAGGCGAAAAAGTGGATCGGGTCCTTCGCCGCTGCGCTCGGTGGATTGGACACGCTCGTCTTCGCAGGAGGCGTCGGCGAAAATTCGCCACTCGTCCGCGCGCGCATCTGTGAGGGGCTGAGCTTCCTCGGCCTTGAACTGCACGAGTCGCGCAATGCGGAGACGGCGGGGGTGATTTCCACGGACGCCAGCCGCGCCACGGTTCGCGTCATTCGCACGGACGAAGAACGGATGATTGCGCGCTCGGTGTGCCGCATTCTCGGACTTGGCAGGGCAAGCGAAAAAAGGAATTCCGAGCCTGAGACGAAATAGATCTCTCGGCTGGATTCGTTTTCGGAGGGCGTTGACCTCCATAAAATGATTCGGGACAAATCCAAATAAAGAGGTGGATAGCCACACCTCGCGCTGGTTCCCATTTGCGCTCACCACGCCCGTGGTCTGGCGGGCAGGCTGGCCGTTTGTCCACCGTGGCTGGCGCTCCGTTGTGACGTGTCACTTGAACTTGTTCATGCTGATCGCCATCGGCGCGGGCACGGCGTTCGTCTTTAGCTTCGTGGCAGTGCTCATGCCCGGCCTGTTCCCGCACACCATGCAAACAAGCCGGCATGCCCTGCAAGGAACTCACCGCCAAGCTGCTCGACGACGGCGTGAAACAGTTCGCGGACGCTTTTGCCAAATTGCTAAAGAGCCTGTCTGAAAATTCCGGGCGGCGGTGCCTTTGGCCGCGGCCTGCGCTGGCTCGGCCGGCACAGCCCGCTTGCCCTCGTTAACTCAGCGCGGACTCACGTCCGCGGCTGCAGTTATTGAATTGCTGCGGCTAAACGATGGTCAACTGGACGCTGTTTTCAATGATGCCCACACTGATGGCGTAGCGGGTGAGACCGGCGGTGTCGTGGATGTGGAGCTTCGCCATGAGACGCTGCCGGTGTTTCTCGACCGTTTTGACGCTGATGCCCAGTTCCGCCGCGACCTGTTTGTTGGCCTGGCCCTCGGCAATCAGTTGGAGCACCTCCGCTTCGCGCGAACTCAGGCCGGCCCCTTTGTTCTTCACCAGGCCCCCGCGATCGCACGCTTTCAGGCGAGATTCGTGGTGTTGCCTGGCGATGGTGGGGCTGAAGAAAGTGTTGCCTTTATCGACGGCCCGAATCGCTGCGGACAGAAAGTGGGCGGAGGTCTGTTTGATCAGGTAGCCCGCCGCCCCTAACGCCGTCACTTGCTCGACATAGGCTTCATCGCTGTGCGCGGAGAGAATAAGCACCTTGGTGGCAGGAACGGCCTGGAGAATTTGCCGGGTGGCTTCCAAACCATTGAGCAGCGGCATCGCGATGTCCATCACAACCACGGCGGGACGGAGTTTCTTGGTCAGGGCCACGGCCTGGCGGCCGGTGGCCGCTTCGCCGACGACCTCGATATCGCGCTCGGCCTCCAATAACTTCCACAGGCCCTCGCGGACGATCTCGTGGTCTTCAGCCAGCAGGACGGTGATTCGTTTCATAGGCATTTATAAATGGGTTTCAGCGGTTTCCATCAGCGAGTTTCCAGCTCCTCCCCGCACGGGCCGTTGCGGAACGGAATGTGCGCCTGGATGGTAGTGCCGTGGCCCGGGGCGGATTCCACCGTGAACTGGCCGCCGACCATCTCCACTCGCTCCCGCATGCCGAGCAGGCCCAGACGTTTGCTCTTTTTGGCCTGCAACACCCGTTCCACCTCGAAGGATTTGCCGTTGTCTTTGATTTGCAGGCACACGCCGTCCGGAAGTCTCCGGAGGTTCGCCTCCACCCGGCTGGCGTGCGCATGGCGGGCGACATTGCTCAGGGCTTCCTGGGCGACGCGATAGAGCACCGTGCGCCGGGCGCTGTCCAATTCCTTGATCAGGCCGGAAGTAAAGGCCGTCAGACTCACGCGGATGCCCGTCTTTTTCGTAAAGGTCTTCATGAAGGAAAGCAGGGCGGGAATCAGCCCCAAGTCGTCCAACACGGCCGGGCGCAATTCGAGGGCGAAGCGATGCACGATGTCCACCGACTTTTCCACCAACCTTTGCGTGCGCGAGATGTTGTTAATGAGGTCTTCGGAATTGACCGTGGCCTCCGTTTTCAAGGTCGCCAACTGGACATTGATGCCCGTCAGGATCTGGGCGATGACATCATGCAACTCGCGGCTGATGCGCTTTCGTTCTTCCTCCTGCGCCTGCAGGACTTGACGGGACAGACGCCGCAACTGTTCCTGCATGTGGCGCGACTGCTCCAATAACCGGCTTTGGTGTAGCTCGCTTTTCTTGAGGGATTCCTCCACCACTTGCCGCCGGGCGATCTCCCGCTCCAACTCCCGGTTGGTCACGGCCAGAACCTCCATGCGGCGTTGCGCCTCCTCCGCCCGCTTGAGGGCGGTGATGTCTGAGACCGCCACCCGGCACCATTTCCGCGGATCGCGGAGTGAGATGGCGGGCACGGCGTGAAAGTTGGCCCAGAAGGCTGCATCGTCCGCCTTCAGAAGAGAGGCCTCGCAGACCTGTTTTCCCGGCCCGGCAAAGATTCGTTCCAGGAAGGCCAGGAAGACCGGCTGGCTGACCGGGGCTACAAAATGCGGCAAGCGCCGGTTGATGAGGCGGGACCGTTCCACGCCCAGCAAGGCGGCTCCTGTCAGGTTCACCTCCAGGATCCGGCCCTGTTCATCCAGGGAGAAATAGCCGACGGGGGCGAAATCGTAGAGGTCGGTGTATTTCTCCAGCAGCGTCTCCATCCGGTCCCGGGCTTCCTGGAGCTCGGCGTTCTGCATCTCCAGTTCGACCTGGTGGACCTGCAATTCGTGGAGCAGCCGCTGGGGGTCTGCTGCTGACTTCGGGTCTCCGGCCTCGGACCTCTGATTCTTCCGTCGCTCCCGCAGCCGGGCTTCGGCGCGGCGGCGCAGTTGTGCGGCAACGGCTGAGGGGTTCGGCTTTTTATTCATGGCGCGGTCTTTTACGGGAGTGATCAGTCATCAGTCATCAGTCATCAGTCATCAGTCATCAGTCAGCAG
>ERZ1292640.1480-Hain-H43-02um-R1-1480-length-19415-cov-5_pt1 | contig 19415 bp, 17 predicted proteins | sample MGYA00564404_ERZ1292640 | MGnify/ENA primary metagenome ERZ1292640 (study PRJEB36523, sample SAMEA6512636) | groundwater metagenome | collected 2019-01-08 | study: AquaDiva: Metagenomics assemblies of 32 groundwater samples
CAGCATTAACACGTGCATCAATACGTGAGCCCGTATCGATGAAATTCTTAAGCCCAGTCTCGCGCTCAATGACAATGAGCGCGCCAATGCGTTCTTTGGCAAGTCTTGTGGCGGCTTTGGCTATTTCACCGACATTTTCATGCTCTTCCTCTTCAGATGCCCCAGCAAAAAAAGGATTCTTTCCTACATGGGTCAAAGCGCGGCGAAGATCGTCCTGAAAAATAACAATGACTATCAATATCAGATAATCAAAGAAGTACGAGAACAACCAGTGAGTCGTAAAAAGCTGTAACGTCGATGCGATAAAAAAACCTATGCCGAGTATGCCGAGTCCTGTCAGCATCTGCATCGCGCGCGTACCCTTTATAAGAAGAAGTATACGGTAAACGATAAATGCCACTATCCCCAAATCCAGAAGGTCTACTAACCGCACGCTGGATTTAAGATTTATAAGCAGGTCTTTCACTTTCCCTCTGAATTACGCTGGCATCGGAGCTGGATCTGTCCGCCCCGTTACAGAAGTAACAGGCGCTGCGGCGCTTGGCGTGTCATTATTGTTAGTGCTCGGCGCTGCCTGTCGCTCTATTTTGAGCCCATTGACCACACGCTCAACATCTTCACCATTAAGCGTTTCATATTCCAAAAGAGCCTTGGCCAACTCATGCAGGATCGGCAGGCGTGTTGAAACTATATCCTTTGCTTTTTTGTAGTTCCGCTCGACGATATCGCGCACTTCACGATCAATCGTCTGGGCAGTTTGTTCGGAATAATCCCTATGCTGTGCGATTTCACGGCCAAGGAAAATAGCTTCCTCTTTTTTACCAAATGCAATGGGACCTAAAACATCACTCATACCCCATTCAGTAACCATCCTGCGGGCCAAATCAGTTGCGCGTTCTATATCATTACCGGCACCGGTTGTTCTCTGATTTAACACCAACTCCTCGGCTACACGTCCTCCCATTAAAAACGCGATATTGTTTTCTGCCCTATCCTTTGTGAGATTCACGCGATCTTCATTGGGCAATGTCTGAGTCACACCAAGAGCCATACCGCGAGGAATTATCGTAACTTTATGTATAGGATCGGTCCCTGGGATGAATTTACCAACAAGCGTGTGGCCTGCTTCGTGATAGGCCGTCGTACGCCGCTCATGTTCGCTTAAGACCATGCTCTTCCGCTCAACACCCATAAGCACCTTGTCCTTAGCCTGCTCAAAATCCTGCATCTCAAGAAATTTCTTGTTTTGCCTTGCTGCAAGCAATGCTGCTTCGTTGACAAGATTTTCAAGATCAGCGCCGGAAAAACCCGGCGTACCCCTGGCAATGACAGAAAGATTTATATCAGCCGCCATCGGTGTCTTACGTGTATGCACAGACAGGATTGCCTCCCGGCCCTTCACGTCTGGAGCTGAAACAACAACTCTGCGATCAAAACGACCTGGCCTAAGCAAAGCGGGATCCAGCACATCAGGTCTATTGGTTGCAGCTATAAGTATCACACCCTCATTAGACTCAAAGCCGTCCATCTCGACCAGCAGTTGATTGAGCGTCTGCTCACGCTCATCGTGCCCGCCGCCAAGCCCGGCTCCGCGATGCCTTCCAACCGCATCTATCTCATCAATAAAGACAATACATGGAGCATGCTTCTTACCCTGTTCAAAAAGATCGCGCACTCTGGACGCACCCACACCGACGAACATTTCAACGAAATCCGATCCGGAAATCGAGAAAAATGGCACACCTGCCTCACCAGCAATCGCTTTTGCAAGCAGGGTCTTTCCTGTACCAGGAGCTCCCATAAGTAGAACACCTTTTGGTATCCTGCCACCAAGCCTTGTAAATTTTTTCGGGTCTTTGAGAAATTCGATTATTTCCTCGAGTTCTTGCTTGGCCTCTTCGGCTCCCGCGACGTCCTTGAATGTCACCTTGTTGCTTGATTCAGTAAGAAGCCGCGCTTTGCTTTTGCCGAAAGACATGGCCTTTCCGCCGCCTATCTGTATCTGGCGCATGAAAATAAAAAAGAAAACAAACAGAAGCAGCATTGGGAACCATGAAATCAACACCTGCTGCCAAATGGGAGTTTTCTCATTTCTTTCGTAATTAGGAATTATGTTGTTCTTTTCGAGTATCTCGAAAACTTTTGAGTTTTCCGTGTCACCGAATGTTTCAAAATACTTGCGGCCGTCAGACTGCGCCTCTTTAAAAGTTCCGACTATCAGATTATCAGCTTTAAAGGTGATATCAGTAACCTTACCGTCCTTAACGAATTGAACAAATTCGCTAAACTTTATTTCCTTGCGGTTCCGACTACCTGAATCAAAAACTTTAAAAAGACTGGCAAAAAGCAAAATCAATACTAACCATAACGCCACTGTCTTATGTGATGGCTTCATCAATACGCCCAACCCTCTATTGATACGCTATCCGATTGCTCTACAAAAATCAATTCAACTAATCAGGTTTTACCTGTCTTTTCATTTAGTTACAATCAGCTACTTACGTATGTCCCAGCCGCCCTTTCAAGCATCCAGCGTTCTGAAAGTGGTTCATTGGGTTTCGTGCGTAAGTATTCGAAATATAAGCGCCAACCGCCTGGAAGATATATTTCACCTTTTCTCTGTCCTCGACTGCTCCGCAACTTTTTGTACAGCATTTGCCAATGCGAACGTCTTGCATCTATTCCAGCTACCCCTAACAAAAGCCGCTCAGGTTTAAGCTGATCATCAAAAAACTTATCAGACACCATCTCAGATGTACCGTTGTTTTCAACATATTTTTTGAATGATTCGAATTGTGCTCCGAGTGCCAAATCAACCAAATGCTCTACAGCTCGTGGAAAAATTTTTTCAATCGCTGGCATAATCTCAAGCCTCATACGTGATCGGAGGAATCTACCGGAGAAATTAGTATAATCCTCCCTCCAGTTTTGATTTTCCTCACGCAGATATGCTTTAAGTTCGTCCTTGCGGATTCGTAGAAACGGCCTCATTTCGCGGCCATTTACTACTGCTATCCCGCCGCCATGGCTGCTTGCACTGCCGGTAAAAATTCGCCATAACAACGTCTCTGCTAGGTCATCAGCTTGGTGTGCTGTTAATACAACAGCGCCACCTAATTTTTCAGCCTCATGATCGAAGATCTCTTTTCGTGCGCTCCTTGCTACGTTTTCCCAGGATTCGCCCTGAGGGACTCTTGTCCGTTTCAGCTTCCGCACAATAACAGGCACGTTCCAATTTTCAGCACAACACCGGACAAACCTTGCGTCATCATCAGATTCACTTCCACGCCAACCGTGGTTAATGTGCAGCAAGGTTATTTTATTAGATGGCGCTATTCTTCTCCCGTAGTGGACCATCATATGCGCTAGTGCAAGCGAGTCACTCCCGCTAGAGGTTGCTAGGAGGATATGCGAATTTAATGGTAACTTCACTTTTCTTTGCTTTAGCAGTCCTATGGCCTGCCTTATAATGCGGCCGCCAACGGCGCCTGGTTTACGATAATGGAACATACTTTATTTGCTTTAGTCTTCAGTGTAACCAAAAAGCAATAGACAAAATGAGGATTGCCATTGCGGCACTACCTGATAAAAGGTATTTGTTGTGTTTAACACTTAGGCCGGCTGGGTAGCTCAGATGGTGAGAGCGGCGGATTCATAACCCGCAGGTCGGCGGTTCGATCCCGCCCTCAGCCACCATTCGTCAAGGGTCCATTCCGGACACATAGGTTACAGATTATACCGAAGACATAGGTAACACTTTTGGTCCGAATGGGCTAGGCCCGGGTTCAAACTGTCCACTCTCCTCATCGAAGTATCCGAGATCATAGTCTATAAAGCTCACTAGCCAGGTTTTATCATCGACTTGACGAATCCCTACATCTTGCCCTGCAAAGACATTACTGAAGCTAATCTTGAGTCCTTTGTAACAAATCCTCCCGCAAGAGGTGACGGTGATCACTTTTATGATGAAAACACGCCCGATCAGTAACAAGGTCAAGAGCCGCGCGGCCCGAAGTAAACTCTAGCACGGACAATGCGCCGATTAACTCTTGTGAAGGAAAATCATAGTCCCAGTGCGACGAGAAAACCCCGTCGCGATACGCTTCGTTCCAATATTGCCGTGAAACGCCCATGCTCCATTCCTTACCAGTTTGGCGGTGCATTTTCATCCACGCAGTGGAAAGTGCTTATCAAATATCGAAATAGTTCTACTCATGGGGAGAAAATCAGCTTAGATCAACAGCCTCTCTCGCATCTCTATCGGCAGCGTACTTGCGGACCACTGCCTCGGCATCCGCTAAGTCAAAGTTAAAAAGCCGCGTCCAGATCAGCTTGAGCAACCGCTCATTACGCCTTTGGCGGTTAACTTTGTAAATCTCCTTGTTCCTGGTAGTTTTTCTCAAGCTAGGGAACCGTTTTATGATGAAAGTCATAGAGGGCATTCCTAAACTTCACATATGATTTTTGTGACTAAACTCGCGGACCTTATCGGCCAACATTGGAATCCATATCGAAAATGCGGTCTCACCCTTCCCTGTCTGATAGTGGGCATAGTCATAGAAAAGTTCCTCGTGCCCATTAAGCACGTTTGAGTAATCCAATATGGTTATCCCAGCAGATCTTGCCCGTGCCAGAATTTCCATGATCAATCGATTAAGGTTCGCAGAAGTCACAGCACCACACCGCTGCGTTAGGCTTTGATTTAGCGGAGGAATAAAGAAAATCACCTTAATCCGAGACTTCCTGCTCCATTTTAGCATGTCTTCGAACACTTCCATATCAACGCCGTTAACTTTCTTGAGAATATAATTCTTGCACATATCGTTGAAGGCATACTCAGGCAATTTATCTGGGTATTTGAACGGTTTTTCCTTGGGTTTCAGAATAACTCCGCGAAGGGCACCAAACACACCGCCGACCACGCTGCTGTCTTTTTCGTCATTATTGTCAGAGGCCACATGTCTTAGACGGCCCGGAGCAAACTTACGCGCAATAAGGTCTAACACTCCCTCGACTCCGAGCTGCCTTATAATCTGAAAGCGAACACTGTTTCGTACGTATGGAAAGACCGTGCCGCCTTTTTCCGATTCAGTGGTCACAATCATGTGTTCACGAGAAGGCCCCCCCCCTGGATATATGCGTGAATTGAAGGTTCTAGGATTGACTTCAACTACCGCCACATCGATTCCATACCTTTCGGCAATAATCAGCTCAGCTAGCTGATCAGCTAAATTCCTGCCGTCATGAGACATGTTAAGAACCAGGCCATTCCCCCACTGGAGGTAATTCCCAAGTTGACTAGCTAAAGTAACCGCCCCTCTCGCCCCAGAAATGCTGCTACCTATCACGACGACACGAGGGGAAATCTTGGGGTTAAGACTGGCATTTAGTATATTGCCCGTAAATCCTGGGATCGTAGCAGAATAATAGGCTATAGTTTGAATCGCCATCGAAAACAACCAATGCATCAAACCCAGCGTAATGCAAAAAACAGTTAAGATTATGACAATATTTTTCTTGTACAATCTTCCTGTAGCCAATTTCCCTGGTTCCATAAAAATATGCTCAAAATTGAAAATAAATAAAGCTAATCTGTGGCGCCGAACAAATCGCCATCACGAGAACCGCGACTGCCGTAACCACCCCGTACCCCAGACACGCCCTATTGGAGTTTGGCGAAAATGTCTCCAACCTTCTGCGCCATCTTGTGGCATTAGCATAAAGCCACAACATTATCGGTGAACTCAAAAGGATCAAAACTGAGTATACAGGAGACACCGTTGCACTAGACAACTCCTTCGGTATAAGAACAATTGACCTGATTATCGTACAGGCCTTTTCCATTGAAGTCGCCCTAAAGAAAATCCAGCTGAAACATACGAGTTGAAACGTAGCTAAGGCCTTCCAGCTGAATACATATACCCGTTCTTCGATCATACCTTCGCCCTTGAGTAATTTATGTATGGCGAGAAAAGCGCCATGGATCCCACCCCATATTACAAAGCGCCAGGAAGCCCCATGCCACAGACCTCCAAGTAACATGGTAATCATCAAATTGATGTAGGTTCGCATTTTCCCAAGCCTGTTACCACCAAGGCTTATGTAGAGATAATCACGCAACCAGTTCGAAAGCGAAATATGCCATCGCCTCCAAAAATTGGTGATGTTACCAGCCAAATAAGGACTATTAAAGTTCACCGGCAATTCATATCCTAATAGAGACGCGCTACCAATGGCGATATCGATGTACCCAGAAAAATCGAGATAGATCTGAAAGGCATAACAATAAGTTGCAAAAAGACAGGCCAAGCCACTAAAGCTGGATGGGTCGTCATATACAGGCTCAACAAGCATCGCCAGCCAGTCGGCAATCACAACTTTCTTAATTAACCCGATCGCAATACGATTAATTCCAAAAAAAGGCTTAATATTGGTTTCTACTGGATTCGCGACCTGAGGCAAAAATTCATTCGCTCGCAGGATCGGCCCAGCTATGAGGTGAGGAAAAAACGTGACAAAGACGCTGTAATTAAGCAAAGAGGACTCGGGCGCAGTTTTCCGCCTAAAAACATCGATGGTATAGCTCAAAGATAGAAACGTATAAAAAGATATCCCGAGAGGCAGCGAAAACTCCCACACGGGAAAACTCCAATGTACACCGACAAGATCCAAAACATGGTTGGCGTTACTTAGTGCCCTACCGGAATACTTAAAAACCGCTAAAACTCCGATATTAACGAAAATACTCGCCAAAAAAATGGTCCTTCGATGGTTCTCATATTTCCAAAGTGCCTTCCCAACAAGGTAATCAACAATGATTGTGAGATATAAGAGAAGCAAGTAACCATAGCTCCAGGTTCCATAAAATATGCTGCCAGCGATAAGCAATAGCCAGTTACGTTGTCTGACCGTAGGTAGCAATCTATAAAGAATGAGAACCAACACTAAGAAGAGGACATATTGGTAGGTATTAAACATCATTACATATTAATAGTAACATGCTGTCCGGTTTGAGGCGCAGCACAAACATTAAAAAAGCTTGAAAACCAAGGGAAGAAATGGATTTACGACAACCTGTTTTCACACCCGGAGGATTTCAAGCTTTGGCCCACCATAATCCCTATACGAACCGCCATCACATTGAGTCAGCCCTGCGGTATTACCCCTACCCTCTTGTCTAACACTGGCAAATCTGCAATTGTCACCATAATTTTTTCGATAAGGGGGCTTCTGTGAAAACTGCTAAAACATTTATATTCATACTCGGCTTCATATTCTATAACCATGCTCATGCTTATGACGGCAGCCCATATCTTGATTTCGAGGGCAACTGGTATACAGAAGCAAACCGCGCCATGTGGTTCTATGCGATGGGAGACCAACTGATCGGCAACACCACCGTAGAATACACCGACTACTATGGTTACCCGATCGGACATAAAATCGAATACAACTTCATATTCGACACATTCGTCACCGACAATCAGATCATCGGAAGGCTCACCACCTACGACTCTTTCTATAGATGCTCACTGGATAACGGGAGCGCTACATTCACCTCACTTGATGACGGGCGCGCGAGAATAGTTTTTTACAAAGCAATTTTTCAGCCAAGAACATGCAGAGTCATAAGAAGAATTCCAGCAGGCCAATTCCTGTCAAGGTTCCTTCCAATCACACCGGGACCTTAGCCACCCGTCTTTAATTTTTCCTTAACCAATGTTTTATAGTCAGACTCAAGATCTTTTATTGAATTAAGAAATCTTACCGCCAAGTCACTCAGACTCTCGGCCAGTGTGTTATCCCAGCGTATCCTCCCGGCCTTGGCATTATCATCTAGAACCTCATAACCAAACCGTACAGGCATGTCATTACCGCCTTCGATATAATTTCCAAGAAAAGAAATATTGAACCAAAGCAGCTCACCTTCATTTTCTACAAAATACAACTCACAGTTATTGCCGCCGCAATACCAATGGGGATTCCCTTCAGCAACAGGCTTCAATATATCATCCGGAACTTTCTTAACTTCAACAGCGTCTAATTCTAAATATAAATACAGCTGGATACTAGTTACCAAAGACGGGGTTGGCTCAATAAACATACAACCCACAATGCCGCCCGCACTGTGCACAACACGCAAAACAGCCTTGTTTACATCTTCACCAATAAGCAACTCGCCACTGATCTCTGCACCAGCGGCGGGGACTCGCTTTAAATACTCCTTAGTAAGCGCGACACCACTTACTGAAAGATTGGAAACACTAAGCAAATCACCGAGTCCCTTGTCATCAGGTGTAAAATGCAAATTATGAAGCTGCGAAATACTGATTCTAGCACCTCTCGCAGTCTTGGTATTTTGCACGTTCTGGCGTAACCTTGTCTGGACTTTTTCAATAGGTATTAGTTTCAGTAATTTGCTGAGCTTCATCACATAAAAGTTTACAGACCCGCTGAACATCACGCAAGTTTTTTACTTTTTAAATCATTGTCCTGTTATTTTTATCTGATAAGACCTTAGTAATGCTTAAGACACTCACTACATGGCTTTTAGTCAGCCTGGCGTTACACTCCATCGCCGCGATCTACAGCGCTGGATTCTACCACGCTGACGAGCATTTCCAGATTCTTGAATTCATGAACTATCACCTTGGCAACAGCCCGGCAAGCGATCTGCCGATAGAATTTCATCGTTCAATGCGCCCATGGATGCAACCAGCAGTGTACGGTTTCATTTCATCACTGCTTAAAACTGCTGGCGTCACCAATACATTGACTCTTGCTCTATGGTTCCGAATTTTTTCTGCATTCATCGGATGGTTAAGTGTTGCTGGCCTTGTAATGTGTGGCCGCAAATGGTTCAAAACAGAAGCCATCGCAATAGTGTTTGCTTTGATATGGTATCTCCCGGCGTTTCACGCGAGGCATTCATCGGAAAATTTGGCCGGCTCCATGTTCTTCATCGGAGTCAGCCTATTAGTGCTTTTCAGGCGTGGCATTCTCCCCAAAAGCGTTGTTTTTTTTGCTGGGTTCCTCTTGGGGCTAGCTTTTGAGTTTCGCTATCAGGTTGGAATAATGGTGGCTGGGTTTTACTTATGGATGTTTTTTTTCAAGCGTTCCCAGGGTACATCGACAAAAGACCTTTACATAATTTCTTTAGGTGTTTGCAGTGCCGTTGTGCTTGGAATATTTGTTGATAGATGGGGTTACGGGCACTGGACTTTCGCTCCATGGAACTACCTACAATACAACATCATTGAAAACCATGTTTCCGACGTTGATACATCGCCATGGTATGATTACTTTCGTCGTGCTTTTACTGAAACATGGCCACCACTTGGCTTTCTACTTCTGGTCAGCTTTGTAATCGCGTGGATTCGCCATCCTCGCCACGTCCTGACTTGGAGTACGCTGCCTTTGTTTTTAATCCACATGATAATAGGCCATAAGGAACTGCGCTTTCTCTTCCCAATAATCCATGCCGGACCAGCACTGTTGGTGATGGCTTTGTATCCGTGGTTTGGGAAACTATGCGAAAAACTAAAATTACTCCGTTGGCTGACTATGGCCTTGGTCGCCACGAACATCGCGGCCCTGCTAGTAACATCGCTTGTACCGGCATGGATGCCTATTAGATTTTACTCATACATCAACTCAACCCCGGGGATTAACGAGATATATTACATGACCGACAATCCGTTTAATGTTGGTGGAATACGGCTTAATTTTTATAGACCAAAAAATCTAGAACTTCACTCCATCACGGATTACAGCATGCTTGACCCTGGCGGTGTTTTGTTCTTCCACACAAGGTCGACACTTCCACCTGTATTGTTAGATGATATTGCCGCTGAAAAAATAAAATGCAGCTTGGTTTTCCAGAGCCTACCGACATTAGTTGAACATAATATATTTAAAGGGATCCTCGACCGAGTAACAAACTGGTCGCTTTTTAATTGTCAAATGGGTTGATCTCATGTGTGACGAAATAATACCAAGCCGTACCGGCGATACTTGCAGACGTACTGAAGTCTTTTCTGTTATTTGGGCTCGCGTAAGCCACTCCCCCTGATTTAGTAATCATGTGCCTGATGGACTGCAGAAGCTCAGCGGCGGTCCTGCCATTACAAGTCCATGTGATCCCGCTTTCTTTTTCAACTTCACGTATAGCGAGGATCATCCCTAACGAGCCCTCTGACCACACAAAGCGCTCTGGCTTGTCATAGTTCACCGGCCGAAAATCCATAAAACCAAATAGCAGCCCCTTGTAATCGCCATTTTGATAATTAACGGAAACAAAAAAATTCTTACAGTTGCGTGCAAGTCCTTTAGCAAAATTCTCACCATTTAGTCCATGCCTGCCAAGCGAAAGGACACCCCAACTTTGCGTATCAAGATAAAGCTCCTCTTTATTCGGCATACGCGTGCGAAGATCATAGCCTGGATAAAAATGATCTTTGTTCCACAAAGATTGCGTAAACGCATTCATGTCATCAGCTATGCGTCCGTAACGTGACTGCTGATAACCTGATGCATTCTTAAATGCCGAATACGCGTCAATGTTGTGCTCAAACGCCACTACAAGTCTTTCGTCCCATGGGGTTAACGGGATATCCGCTGATGAAAAGCGGATAGGATGGAATTTTTCACCATCAATATTTACTTCCACACGTTGTCGTTCAAGATAAGAAAGAGCTCTTTCTGTGTATGAGTCAAATTCAATGCCGCCAAAGCGGTCGCGATATGTGTTCATAGCAATCAATACCCACGCTATCGCGCCGGAAATAGACCTTTTATCTTCCTTTGGATAACTAAAATTCCAAGAGCCGTCCTGCTCCTGTACGTTTGCTAATGCATTAAGCACTTTGAGCGCGGCGTTCTTGTCACCAGCATGCGTAAACACTATTGCGGCCAGAGCCTGATCATAAGTAAAGAACCGCTCCCACCCTTCATAGCTCCTCACAAAAGCAGCAGGTTTACGAACTCCAGGGACCTCCTGCCTAGAGAATTGTTTTAAAAAATAATCAATGTCGTTCGCATATGACAAACAAGTACCTAGGATGGTAAAAATCACAGCATTACAAACAGTTTTTAAGCAACGACGCAGGGCTAGATAAGACCAGCTTTTCGCAGGAGTCTGTGCGTCAATCTTTCTAAATACATTATTAACTTTAAACATAAATGTTAACGTATTTTAAATAAGTTTAACTAGTTTTATGCGCTACGTCAACGCAATACGTTAAGTAATATAATAGCTTGTATATAAAGGACTTTTTATAGATTAGCCTTTATCTTGTCGGCAAGAATTTTACCATTTTCAGCGTCTAATGACTTGGTGGGCCAAACGATTCCAAGCCCATCCCCACCGATCTTTGGAATAATATGGAAATGTACATGCGGCACTGCCTGATGCGCCCCGATTCCGTTGTTTTGAAGAACATTATAAGCCTTTGCACCGGTGACTTTCATAACAGCCGCACAAAGCTGCGGTAAAACTTGTCCAATGGCTGCAGCGGATTCCTTAGAAAGCATGTCCAGAGTTTCTGCCTGTTCTTTTGGTATCACCAACGTGTGCCCATGACTAAGAGGATTTATATCGAGAAAGGCCAGCACTTTTTCATCCTCATAAACTTTGTGACAAGGGATCTTCCCATCAATGATTTTCTTAAAAATGGTATCAGCCATGCTAACCCATTACCGTGTTTTTACTTTTTTTCACAGAAGACATTTTATGCAGCCTGCTGAACCAAAATGCTCCAATCACGTCCTCTAGCCCAACTCTCAAAGCTATGCCAGCCCACTTCCGGGAACTGGCGCCTAAGAAGTTCTATATTCACATCAGTTCCGACATGGTTCAACCAATCAAACATTGTAGCCATGGCAGGATTGCCATCACGAACTACGTCAAGCGGGATCTCGTTATACGCGAAATTACGTCCAGCTATCTCAGAAAGAATTTCTGCTGCACGAAAGCCATTCAACTCATCTCCTGCTATATCAAACCTTCGTGACACAAACTGATCCCTGTTCTCAATGACCAATAATACAAAGTTCGCAATATCCTCTAGACATATCTGTTGCAAAACAGTTCCACCGGGGAGTGGCATAGAGAGCCTGCCCTGCAGCAAATCAGACCATACACTCGGACTAAATAAATTTTCCATGAAATACACCGGGCTGATAATCGTAAACGGAATGCCGATGTTGCGGATATGGTTTTCAACCTTGGCTTTGCTGTCAAAATGTGGAATGCCAGTATCTCGATTGGCGCAGACCACCGATGAATAGACATAGTGTAAAACACCTTCAGCCTTAGCAGCATCAGCCATATTCTGCCCGTGCCGCACCTCCCATTCCACGCCTCTTTCTGCTGGAGTGCCAACCGCAAAAACCGTATTCACTCCACGCATGGCGCGTTCCAACGAATCACGGTCCTCGAAATCACCCTGAAAAATCTCGGCCCCCAACCGTTTAAACTCCAAGGCCTCGGCTGAATCAGGTCTGCGTGTCAACACGCGCACTCTGTGCCCATGCTGCAACAGCTGTCTTGAGACGGCTCCGCCTTGATTACCAGTAGCACCACTAACCATGACCAAACGTGATTTAGGCATTTTCATTACCTCCTAAACTATCTATGCAGTCAGTGTTCCATCTGGCATAAAAATTATCTGATTTCATTTGACAGAGCGTAGTGCCGGGGTAACGCTTTATGGTATGCTAGCACCTCCTTTCTACGCCTCCCTCGGTCAAGGCGCACAGGCTTTTTTGAATTTTGCCTGCGTCTTTTTCCTGTTGGCCACTGCGCTATACACTGTACTGCTTTTTATCGCCTGGATGTCCGTAAAGAAAAGGAAGAGATCATCACTGTCGCTGCAGGAACGAATTTTAAGAATATCAAAATCCGCTGAGTCACCGCCTATATCGATCATAATACCAGCATATAACGAGGAAGCGGTGATAACAGACTCAGTAAAATCGTTTCTTTCACTTTCCTACCCGAAGTATGAAGTCATCGTGGTGAATGACGGCTCACACGATCACAGCATGACTGTTTTAAAAGAACATTTCCAACTCGAGGAAGCAAAAATTGAAGGATATAAACCGCTTTCAAACAGCCCCATCAGGAAGAGTTATAGGTCAAAGATAGACCCACGTCTTATAGTCATAGACAAAACAAATACAGGCAAGGCCGATAGCCTAAACGTAGGAATAGGAGTGGCAAGACATGACATAATATGCTCCGTTGACGCAGATACTATCCCCGAGCCAGACTGCCTTAGTAAAACCATCATCCCATTCATTGATAGGCCCGGTGAAACAATTGCTACCGGTGGAACAGTAAGAGTAATAAACGGCTGCCAGTTAAAATCACAGAAGGTCGAAAAGAGCACACTTCCATCTAATTTCTGGGCACTTTTCCAAGTGGTAGAGTATGTCAGGGTTTTCTTCTGTGGGCGCGTGGGCTGGAACAGCTTCAACGCCACAATCATCATTTCAGGCGCGTTCGGGCTATTCAGCAAACAGGCGATCATAGAGGCAGGTGGTTATTCCGAAGACTCAATATCAGAAGACTTGGATCTAATTGTAAAACTGCACAGGCTTTATCGTGAAAAAAAACTACCCTACCATATAGAATTCATCCCTGATCCTGTCTGCTGGACACAGGTACCAGAAGACATCTCCTCGCTCTACGAACAACGCCGCAGATGGCAACGAGGCCTTATAGAAACACTCTTTGATAACCTTGGTATCCTGTTTAACCCAAAATACGGAACGCTCGGGTGCTTAGCATTCCCATATCACCTTTTTGTCGGCATCTTCGGACCAGCCGTTGAAATACTCACTTATCTTGCCATTCTAACAGCGCATTTATGTGGGGCGCTTAACCACGAAATCGTCCTTACGTTCTTCATAGTCGGCTTCGGATACAGCGCGCTCATCACCATCGGCTCCGTATGGCTGGAGGAGCAGTATTATTCCCATAATAAATTAAAGCGTAATTTCTGGATAATGAGCATCCTCGGCATTCTTGAGAACTTCGGGTTCAGACAGCTCCTCTCTCTCTGGAGGGTCATGTCGCTAGTGGTAGGTGTAAGAAGAACCAAGTCCTGGCGCCAAATACCACGGATCAGCTTCGGCACATAGTTACAGAATCACCACCTATAATGCAGCAGATAAGTTGAGGTGACGAACCTTGAAAGCGCAGCCCCTCTCTCTTGCCAATCCATATTGAACTCTACGCCAAACTGTTTCGTGAAAAAAAACTGCGCCCCGCCACCATTGGTAACGGTTTTTACTGAAGCTGTCTCCTGCGGCACCGTACGCAAGAAACCTTCGGTACCGCTGCCGTGATAAACCCAGATCCTCGCGTCGTCCGAAAAAAAATACATTAGTTTTAAAACGCCGGCCCATGCATTAAAGCTTGATCTATCACCTGACGGCGACTCAAAATCATTTCCACTAAAGAACACCCTGCTGCTGATAGCAAAACTATTCGGCAGGTACAGCTCGGCACCAACGGATGAAACCACGGCCTTGGCACCGCTATAAGAGAGGTACCTGATACCCACCATGCCCAGCAAACCCCGGATGATCGGAACGCCAAGCTCTACTTCCGTCCCGAATCTCGGCAAAACATCAGCGCCAGGTGCGAAAGATGTTTCGATCCTAAAGCTGCTGCCGCTATCAAAAAGCCGTATGGCGCCAAGTCCAAGTTCACCATCACCTCTTCCGTATCTATCAAGATAAGTTACTTTGCCTAGCGCTTCCCAATCCTCTGTAAACCTATGTCTTAAAGCTGACCAAAGCTGGTTACCAGACGAAGCACTACTTATCCACTGGTGAGAATAACCCAAGCTCGCACGGTCAGAATACTCAGCAGCGCGGCCGAGGGAAGGCAAAACAGCCAATATAAAAACAAAGTAACACTGTCTCATCTCATTCAAACATCACTTCTAAATTAACATGTGTGGCAGTCTTGAAGTATAACCAATCACCACTCTCAATATGCATTGTAATGTCGGATTTTGCCAAAACCGCATCACCGGCAACAGCGCCATTGGAGCAACTTTCAAATTTGTATTTCTTACCATCCTTCCAAGCCTTAGTGCCAAAAAACGGATGTGCACAGTTAGCACCGCCGCGGTATCTGCAAACCACGTCGTCAAACTTAAGCGTGGCAATGCCGTTGCCAGCATTGCCAAAAGTTACGTTAAGCTCCTGTGGCACCTCGAAGTAATAATTCCCTGGCAGCTTGCGCTTTCCATCTTTCACGCGCCAGGGTACGCACCATCTTGATGCTTTTAAAAAAAGCCCCGCGTCCACATTTATAATTTTGAACCCTCCCAGACCGTCGCCAAGGAGCAAGGTCGAGCGCCCATTGATCGCATGAACACGCAGATTATTGGCGCTGCCCCAATCCGTCGGATAATCTATGTAGCCAAGTTTTTCAGGCCTGCCCGCACTACTGACATCATAGACATACACACCAGCTTCACCAAGCGCGAGGAATGCGTATGACGAACCAACGTCTATCCCGTTACCAGTTCCCGGGAGTACGCCATGAAATAACGAAGTTACTTTGCCGGCAAATAGATTACCGATATCCAAAATACTGAGCCCGGTTTTCCCTGGATTTGTGTACATGATCTCGCCATAGGTCTTCATTCTGCCAGGCGCGGCGGATGGCTCATTAGCAATCACATGCACAGATGAAAATGAGTCCATCTTGTCCAAAAAAAGTTCCGTTGCAGACGTCCCTCCAAGCGCGAGCGTATGACCACCGTGCCGTATGGCTGAAAGCGAGTTAGTTAGAGGTAACACACGCATGACTTCTGGCTTTTCCACGTTGGCAATATCAACTTCCACGACTCCTCGGTTATCACCTACGTTTATTACGGCTATGTTCCCGTCAAGCACGATACTTGTAGCCTGGTGTCCTCCTAGCAATGTTTCTGACATTATAACCGGTGCACCAGGGTCGGATACATCCATCACCGCTAAAACGCCGCCTCCGTCATATTTTTTCGTCGCACCTACAAGGAATGCATACGAACCACGCACCTGCGCATCGTTAAATTCGCTTGAATCAATAAATGTTGTTGAAATTACACGAGGCTCATCCCTCTTGCTTATGTCAACAATGTCTAGACCACCGTATATATCTTCACCAGCCAGCGCGTATGTCACATATGCTGTAACACTTTCAAACGCGAATGACGTTGCTTGGAGCAGACGTCCATTGCCAGGAATCAGCGGCGGCATAATGGATGCTACATGTAGCAATCTGATTTTAGGCGGCTGCGATCTCTCGTCAACACCCGCCCTCGTCTCCACATCACGCGAATCATTAATTAGCTTCAAAGGATTCGTAGAAAGCGTGATCCTGTCTCCGGCATGAAGACCTTCCGCCGCCATTAGAGCAAAAACACCTGCACAAATACAAAAGGCCCACTTCATGTCAGCCTCCGATCATTAGTGGTAATTAAGTAACACAACAAAGCTGCTTGCTAATTAAAGTTTAACCAAGCTTGAGCCATTGTATATTATTTTCAGCTGCCAAAAAATTGACTAAGCCATTTACTGGACAAAGCTTTTACACAAGTTGTAATATTTCTTTATTCCAATATGCCATGAGAACTATGCGAGAGAACCCTGAAGGAGGGTCTATGAATAGTTTTAAAAGTTTAAGCATTGTTTTTTTATCTTTTTTAATCGCAACATCCGCATGCGGAAATAAATCCGAGGAAGCAATAGACACAGAGACAACGAGCCAAGCCGCGTTCTCATCCGTGGAAGACGCAACGGAAGCGATTACCGACGATGCTTCATCGACCATGACCGCGCAAGCTCTGGCACAAATAGAACCAGCATCCACCAGCGTAACCATAACTCGTGCCTGCTCAAAATCTGGAGACGTGGTTACAGTAGCAAGGACTTTTTCAGGCTCAGGCTCCGTTAGCATTACCCGCCCGAGAATGAGCATGACCATCGACATGAGCGGAACAGGGACAGACACTCGCCAGTGGACTCCTCCTTCAGGGCAAACAATCTCATGCAGCAGTTCCACTGGCACCGTGAGATTCAATTGGCTGGATGATGCCATAATAAACGGCATGCAACTTGGCATCACCATAGACAGGAGCCGATCCTCAACAAAAACACTGACTGTAGCCGGGAAAACCAAGACAGTAACAGACAATGCCACAATACAGGGAACACGCGCGGTAACCTGGGCGACCAATACAGCGAGTTCCTCGTCGATACTATCCAGAACCAAGACAATATCCTGGAGCGTGACACGTTCAAAAACATTCACCAAGAACTCAGGTGATCAGTCTACTTTTCAAGCGACCGTAGCGACAAAGTCAGATGCACCAATAGTAGTAACTGTCGAGAGGCTGAAGTCAGACGGGAGTCTACAGAAAAAGACAATTAGCTCGGGAACGATCATCAGCACCATGGCAGATGGGATGCGCGTTGAAGCTTCGTTTTCAAACTTGATCTTCGACTACACCGGCGAAAACATCTGCCTGCCCGCATCGGGACAAATAGACGGAAGCATTTATGCCAAGGATGCCACCACGGCATCTAAGACTTTTGTGATCCAATTTGGGTCAACCATCTCGGCCAGTGTCACGAGCAGTTCAGGTGTAACCATTTCATATGACGGCGGCACGGCTGAGGATTACAGCGAATACAACGCCAAAGGTTGCGACCTAGAACGCGAGTCATAGATGTTCGGTTGTTAAGCCTAACTCTGATTTTTAGAAGCAGGGTATACTATCGCTTAAATCGCCCGATCTTATAAAGTGCACCGATGTTGGCGTTTTTGTCCAAAACCGGTTCGATCAAGGGTTTGGCACAGGTAAAAAGGACGGTAACGCCAGGGCCGTGTCCAGCAAACAGGCAGTCACTATGGATCACTATTCCAATTGTAATTGCGCCTTTTTTAATCGCCGGACCAAAGCTGTTATCATGGTCCATGATTGCAACAAAATCACCAAACCGCATCTCATCGAGATTGTGTTTTTTAACTAATCCATGATCTGAAGTCATGACATCGTAGTCACCGGTGTAGGCATCTATGCTACCAAGCCCAGAGCCCATGCACTCAGCAGGAATGATTGTGGTCACCGGGATGCGCAGCTTTCCGCCAGGCAATGTTTTTATCTTCATTTTATTTAATAAATCAGGTGAAACGCTCATAAGCTTGATCTCCTGGAAGTCGACCAGTTTAAGCCCCTGCCCTTTTGAAAAAATCACCATCTTGTCGTCGTAGGTCATCTTCTCTTTTGCTTTTCTGGAAAAATCAACAATAAGATCCTCGGCGCCTCCATGGTGCCCGATAATCACGCCTTCGGCGCCCTTGGCTTTACCGGAAATAACCTTCACCTTATTGCCGACACAAGAATAATACTGCAGAGAAGGATTAGGAAATTCGCCAGGTTTCTCTGCATTAGCGGTACAGCTCACGCCTGGTTCAAGATGATCGCCTTCCCAGCCGAATGCGCTATCACCTACTTCGATGTTAAGTGTGATCCCACCGATTCCAGGAAGATTAAACGGCTTCCCGGCGTGTCCCGCTACCGAGACCATCCGACTCTTTTTTGGATAACACGGTGAACACTGAAGAACCATTTCTACGATATGCTTTTCATTTGTTTTCAACATGAGGATGTCTTCTCCAAGGAAACTAAATGGCCCCTCCGAGGGTCGAACTCGGACGCCCGTAAGGGCACACGATTTTGAGTCGTGCGCGTCTGCCAGTTCCGCCAAGGAGCCCTATAAAAATAAAATCTCTAACCCAAGTTAACGCCGCTGTCCACCACTTCGCTGCTTACGCAACCAATCCCACTCAAGCAGCTCTATTTCGCCTTTGACACTTATCCTGTAAGTTGCCCCTAGCGGGAGCGGGTACTGCCCCGGCCCGTGACCTACCGGTAAATGATACAAAAGCGGAATCCCGTAACGATCAGCGAGCCGACCGAAAATTTGCGGGATAATCTTCCGCTCATCTAGTTTCCTGCGAAGCGGCTTATCCTGTGCGACAGATACGATATCCTTGCAATTAAGAAAATTACCCAAGACCAGAGCCCTCAAACCCCTCATAGACCCGCTGTCAGCAAGCTGACTGGCCATCCTGTCAATCCGGTAAAGCGGTTCATCAACATCCTCGATAAAAAGAATTTTCCTCATGGTCGCAACGGCGAATGGCGTACCTACCAGTGAAGCCAATACGCTAAGATTTCCTCCGACCAATACCCCTTCAATAGCCTCTTTCGGCGGGCTCTTGCAAAACTGTAAATACAATCTTTCACTCCACGGATTTTTAGGCTTACTACCACGGATCCAAGACTCAAGCACCCGCCACTCATCACGTCCCATAAGTGAAAACTGTTTCCCACCTGGCATAG
>ERZ1292640.1481-Hain-H43-02um-R1-1481-length-19408-cov-5_pt1 | contig 19408 bp, 19 predicted proteins | sample MGYA00564404_ERZ1292640 | MGnify/ENA primary metagenome ERZ1292640 (study PRJEB36523, sample SAMEA6512636) | groundwater metagenome | collected 2019-01-08 | study: AquaDiva: Metagenomics assemblies of 32 groundwater samples
TCAGTATAAACAAAAATACTCAGAAAGTGTTCTTGAAAAACGGGGTACTTGACACTACCATACAGAGGATATATCCATGGACGATGGATTCTTTCCGTTAAGCCAATGATATGAGTAGCAAGTCTGTGTTCTTGGAGTCTTTTTCGGAGAGGTGGGATCGACGAAGTTTCATCATTGGCGTGTTGGGATTCTGACATATAGTTCTCCCTTCTCTCCATGAGTATATCATGAATAATCATGAATATATGGTAAAATACCTCCATATGCCAAGCAAAAAAATCGCGAGAGTTGCGCTGTTTGAAGGGAAGCGAATTCGGCGGCAGTGGGATGAGGAAAATGAGAAATGGTGGTTTTCTGTGGTGGACGTAATCGAAGCGTTATCGGATAGTGTTAACCCTCGAGATTACTGGTATAAGATGAAAATAAGAGTAAAAGATGAGGATGGTCTTGAGTTGTCGACACTTTGTCGACAACTGAAATTAGAATCAGCAGACGGAAAAAAATATATTACTGATTGTGCCGATACAGAAGGAATATTTCGGATAATTCAATCGATTCCTTCTTCTAAAGCTGAACCATTTAAACTTTGGCTTGCTCGAGTCGGGTACGAACGAGTGGAAGAAACTCAAGATCCGGAGAAGACAATCAATAGAGCATTGAGGGCGTATCGGAATCTGGGGAGAAGTGATGACTGGATTAATCAAAGAATTAAAAATCAAGATTTTTGTAGCGAACGGTGGTTTGTAATGTCATTGCGAGGAGTCTTCGACGAAGCAATCTCATATCAGTATGAGATCGCGTCGCCCCGCTGAGCGGGGTCTCGCGATGACAGAAATGTGTAAGTCCTATTACCTACTGAAAGAGAAAAAGAGATGACAAAACAGCTACGTATTGCTCTTGTCTATGACCGGGTGAACAAGTGGGGTGGGGCGGAGCGGGTGCTTTTGGCTCTTCACGAGATTTGGCCGGATGCGCCACTATTTACTGCAGTCTATGACGCCGATCGGGCGAAGTGGGCGAACGTTTTTACCGTTAAACCTTCTTTTATACAAAATATCCCGTTTGCAAAAAGTAATCACGAATGGTTTGCGTGGCTAACCCCTATGGCGTTTGAGTCATTTTCATTTGATGATTATGATGTGGTTATAAGCGTAACGTCAGCAGAGGCAAAGTACATCATTACCAAACCGGAGACGCTTCATATCTGTTATTGTCTGACACCGACACGGTATTTATGGAGCGGAAATGAGGGTTATGCAAAATCTTCCCGAATATTAAAGAAGTTGACGCCGCGGCTTCGGCGGTGGGATATCGTTGGGAGTAGCCGTCCAGACTACTATATTGCCATATCCGAGCATGTGAAAGCGAGGATTGAAAAGTATTATGGAAGAAATGTAGAGGCCGTGATTTATCCGCCTGTAGAGACGGATAAGTTTAAAGTTAAAGAATTGTCAAAAGACTATTTTCTTGTCGTTTCGAGACTTGTGAAGTATAAACGTATAGATCTTATTATTGATGCATTTAACCAATTGGGTTTACCGCTCGTGATCGTAGGCACGGGTCATGAGGAAAAATTGCTTCGTCATCTCGCTTCTGATACGATTCATTTTGTTTCATCACATTTGACAGATGAAGAGTTAGCTGCCTATTATGGAAGTTGCCGCGCTTTTCTCTCCGCGGCAGATGAGGACTTCGGTATTAGCATGGGAGAAGCGCAAGCTGCAGGTAAACCCGTTATCGCATACGCTCAAAGTGGGGCGTCAGAAATAGTCAGGGATGGCGAGACGGGGATTTTGTTTTCCGAGCAGTCCCAAACGTCTATCGTAGAAAGTGTAAGAAAATTGGAATCTGTTTCGATTGATCCGCGAGTGTGCCGGGCCCGGGCAAAGCGTTTCGATACGTCAGTGTTTATGAAAGAAATGAGAGAGACGGTAGGTAAACTTTATACCGAATATAAAAAACTATGAAAGCAGTCATTTTTTGTGGCGGCGTAGGAACAAGATTGTGGCCCATGAGTCGCGAGAACTTCCCAAAGCAATTTTTGCTCATGATTGGAAATAAGTCTATTTTTCGACAAACTATTGAGCGGGTGTTGAAAGGTTTTGAACCGGAAGATACGTTTGTTTCAACAGGAGCTGAGTTTGCGCGATACGTTATTGAACAAGCACCAGAAATTCCTCAAAAAAATATTATCTTAGAGCCTGTGCGCAGGGATAGCTTGGGAGCGGTAGGGTATGCAACGGCCTACGTGCATCATTATTTTCCTCATACGGTGATGGCAGCCATTTGGGGTGCTGATCACCTTGTCGATAATGTAGACATGTTTCATAAAGCACTACGAGTTGCAGGGAAAGTAGCTGGCGAAGAGCGCGTCATCTGTAAAGTCGATACTCGTCCAATTTATCCAAGCACTGATAATGGATGGGTTGAGATAGGAAAGCCAATAAAAAAAGTTGACGGGCTACAAATATACGAATTTATTCGCTTTGTTGAGAAACCGAATCTCGAAGTGGCAAAACAATTATTTCGTTCTTTTGAATACCTTGTTAATGTGGGATATATGGCTTGGAATACCGATGTGATGTTGTCACTCTATAAGCGCTATCAACCACAGGTGTATACGTCATTACAGAAGATCGAACAGTCAATGGGAACCGATCAAGAACAAGAAGTATTGGCAAAGGAGTATCCAGGTATAGAAAAAGACTCTATAGACTATGGTATTTTTGAAAAACTCAAGCCATCTGACATGCGTGTAATACCCACGGATTTGGGATGGAGAGATATTGGCACCTGGGATTTACTTTATAATGGTATGTCGAGGGATAGTACAGACAATGTCGTGCAAGCAGATGCACATATTGTTGACACCAAGGGAAGCTTAATTTGGGGTAATGGGAAAAGACTCATCGGCGTTGTAGGAGTTGAGGATCTCATTGTGGTTGATACAAATGATGCGTTACTTATATGCAGTCGCGGACGATCCGGTGATGTTAAAAACCTTCTAAAACTTCTGAAAGATCAAGGGAAGAAAGAGGTGCTATAAATCATTTAGAACGGTTTCTATGATGTACGAAACTTCAAAGCGACTGATCGATTTTGCAGGGAGTGTTCTCCTGCTCGTTATTTTTTTACCCATCGGGATCATCACTTCTTTGGCTATACTCCTTGATAGTCCGGGTACTATACTCGCCGATACCCCGCGTCGTGTCGGAAAAGGCGGAAAATTATTCAGGATTTATAAATTCCGATCGATGATTGTAGACGCGCATCGAAAACTCAGGAGTGATCCTAAGTTTGCGAAGCTCTACACGGAGTACAAGCGCAATAGCTACAAACTCAAAGAAGATCCACGGGTAACGAACGTCGGTAAGTTCATCAGGAAACATTCTCTTGACGAAATACCCCAACTTCTCAATGTGGTCACGGGAGAAATGAGTCTGGTCGGGCCGCGGCCATATTATGCGGACGAACTTACGGCACAGCAGAAGAAATACCCGCATACCAAGGGTCTCGTTTCGGTCGTGCTGTCTGCAAAGCCCGGGATTACCGGGTATTGGCAGGTGTCGGGGCGAAGTGAGGTGAATTTTGATAAGCGTATAAAAATGGATGCGGATTATGTCAGCAAACGGTCTATTCTTTTTGATATTATCATTCTCCTCAAAAGTCCTTGGGCGATGATTTCGGGCAAAGGCGCGGTTTGACCAATTGACAAACAATGAAGTAAATGTGGACAATACCTCTATGACGGAAGAAATGAAAAAAATATCATTGGATAGAACGCCTGCACCCGCCTCACCCGAGAATCTCAGGAAACGGGGGTTTCCCTGGAAGTTCGTAGTAATTCCTCTTGCTATTATCTTTGTATTTGTTTTGGGTTTAGGAATAATGCTCTTGCCGATGCGGGGGGTTATCACAGCCGCCCAGGAGACCATTGTTGCCGGTCGTGAATTGGGGTCTGCCGTGAAAAATCAGGATCTGGACAAAGCGAAAGAGGGTTTAGCCGCTACAAGACAAAAGCTTACCGCGTTATCCGAAGAATACCAAAAAATGGCGGCACTCAAGCCTGTTCCTTTTTTAGGGAGTTATATCGCCGATGGGCAGCATGGGATCAATGCCGCGTTTGCGGGGCTAAACGCCGGGGATAAAGCTATAGAAGCGCTCGAACCCAACGCGGACCTTTTGGGGCTTAAAGGCAAGAGCAAGTTTGTATCCGGTACGGCTGATGAACGACTTCAGATGGCAGTCAAAACCATGAGCGCTCTGACCCCGAAAATCAATGAAATGGCTATACACATTGATACACTCCGTAAAGAAGTGGATGCCATAGACCCCAATCGCTATCCAGCGAAGATAAGAGATATTGTAGTACGGGAGAAAATCATTCAAGTCAAAGACGTCATAGAAAATGCTGCTAATCTTTTCGTCAATGCACAACCTCTCCTTATCAATCTTCCCAAACTTTTGGGGGACAAGGAAGAAATGCGCTACCTCGTGCTTTTTCAAAACGATAAGGAGCTTCGCGCAACCGGTGGATTTATTACGGCTTACGCGCAGTTTCGTCTCGTAAAGGGGAAGGCGATACTCGAAAAAGCTGATGATATCTACGCACTGGACGCGGCCAAGAAAAAGAATTTTCCTGCTCCACGGGAAATTATTACGTTTCATAAAGGCGTTTATAATTTGAATATCCGCGATTCGAATCTTTCCCCAGATTTTAAACTTTCCATGCAGAAGTTTGAGGAGCTCTATGAAACGACGTCCAGTCGGGAGACTATCGATGGCATATGGGCGGTTGATACCCACGTATTAGTCGAAGCTCTCAAGATTTTGGGTCCAACGAACGTGTATGGCCGCGAGTTTAGTGCCGAAACGGATAAGCGCTGTGATTGTCCGAAGGCTGTCTATGAGCTCGAGGATTATTCCACGCGTCCTGTGGGATACGTCCGCGAGGCGCGAAAAGATATCATCGGAGTTCTCCTTCAATCGGTTTTGCAAAAGGCGCTCGGCGTCTCCCCGTCTCAATATTGGGGCAAGCTCTTCCAGATGCTCATAAGCGAGATCAACCAGAAACATGTTCTTGCCTATATGCACGATCCGGCGTCACAGAAGGCTATCGAAAGCTTTAATCTTGGTGGCCGCATCATGACGGCAAGCGAGACGGCGACCCTTTTGAAATACAAAGAAGGGAACGGATGGGACTATCTTCATGTCAACAATAGCAACATGGCCGGAGCTAAGGCTAATATGTTTGTAAGCCAGAAGATGACAAAAGATGTGATCGTCAATGGAGACGGTACTATTACAACCAAACTAGCAATCGAGTATAAAAATCCGTATCCTGGGAGTGATTGCGGGTTGGAGACCGGAGGTCTTTGTTTGAACGCTCCGCTTCGGGACTGGGTGCGCGTCTATGTGCCCTTAGGCAGCAAGCTTATGGACAGCCAGGGGGGCCAGTCGCCCAAAGATAATAAGCCGGTACCCCTGGATACCTATGATAGTTTGGGTAAGACAGTATTTGAAGGATTTCTTATCGTCAATCCCATGGGTACGGCGAAATTGGATCTGACCTATACCTCGCCCGTTACATCAGAAGATGGTAAATATCATCTTTTTGTTCAAAAGCAGCCTGGCACTGATAATGATGAGTTTATCCTGAAAATCGGAGGAAACATCAAAAAAAAGTTTCCTCTAATAACGGATACGGAATTGGTGTTTTAACCTCACATGACGCTCTCTCATATTTTTGAGACGCAAGCGATCGTCCTCAAACGTCGGAATGTCGCCGAGACGGATCGCATAATTACAGTTTTTTCGAAAGAATACGGACGGATACGCGTATATGCCCGCGGCGTCCGCCGGGTACACAGTAGGAGATCTGCGTATCTCGAAGTTTTTTCGCACACATTACTTATTCTTCACCGCGGAAAAACGTGGGACAGCGTGACAGAGGCAGCCCCCATACACGTGTTTTCCGGTCTCCGCGAGAGCCTTCCGCGGGTAAGCCACGCATACTACCTCTGTGAACTGGTGGAAGTACTTCTCCCTGAACGGCAGGAGCACCGTGACGTGTATACGCTTCTTCTTAACGCACTGACGGCGCTTAACGATATCGTGGGAGTCGATCCCGTGGCAGTGAGCGAGCAGTTCGCCCTTGAGCTTTTGCGATGCTTGGGGTATCTGGCCCGGGACCGCGCTCTTCCGTCCGGTCAGATCGATCCGTACATTGAAAATATCATCGAGAAGCGCATCCGATCCCATCGCCTCTTGACAAAATTTGTCGATGCGTGATAGAGTCAAAATGTAGCGATGATCTCAATGGCATGAGGGAGCTAAAGATTGGTGAGTAGGTCCGATTAAATCGGACAAGTAGGGTGGAACCGTCCCGCTTAGCGGGATCCCTAGCATATTTATGTTAGGGTTTTTTTGTGGAAAAAATTAAATAGTGACGTTTGTACCATCTTTGGCAAGTGGGAGTCACCAAAAAATTGAGTGGGTGAGATGACTGGAATATCATGTCTCACTAAGTAGGGTGGAACCGCGCCTTTTATTGAGGCCGTCCCTACACGGTACGGGGTCGTACTGTGTGTGGACGGTTTTTTTTGTGGGCATGTGTATGAAAAAACAGCATCGGAACATTTGGAACTATATCAATCAGCACTCTCGGTATCGGAGCGAGTGTCTTAACCTTATTGCTTCAGAAAACCTGATGAGTCCGGGAGCGCAGGCTGCTCTCGCGACAGATTTGGGAAATCGGTACACCGTCGGGCAAGTGAATAAACGATGGTATCCAGGATGTGTCTATTATGACAAAATAGAAAAAGATGCTGTCGCTACGGCCAAGAAGCTTTTTCATGCTCAGTATGTCAATCTGCAGCCTATTTCAGGAATGGTGGCAAACATGGTTGCGTTCTATGCGCTACTGAAACCTCATGATCTTATTTTTTCATTGCAAGTGAAACACAGCGGACACTACAGCCATGGAACAACAGGAGTACTGTCATTATTTGATGTGCGGATTGAGCCGATACCGTTTGATGAAAAAGACTACACCATAGATTTGGAAAAAACCGTGAAACTTATACGACGAAAAAGCCCAAATGCGATCATTGTCGGGACTTCTGAGTTTCTTTTTCCTACTCCGCTTAGGGAGCTACGAAAAGTTTGTGATGAGACAGAGACAAAAATTCTCTATGACGCTGCCCATGTTTCCGGACTTATTGCAGGACAAACATTTCAAAACCCGCTATCCGAGGGAGCGGATTTGCTCTCGATGAGTACCAATAAAACGTTGTCTGCGCCCAGTCACGGATTGGTTGCCTGTAATGACGAAAAACGTTTTCGGAATAACATTGAACACGCGATTGTTCCGCTTTTCACTTCTAATCATCACGCGCATCACGTAGCGGGATTGGCAATAACGCTCAGCGAGTTTGAGCACTTCGGACATGACTATGCCACGCAAGTGATAAAAAACGCACAGGCGCTCGCGCAAGAACTGTATAACCAGGGGATTGCCGTCCTTTGCGCTCACAAAAATTTTACAGAGAGCCATACGGTGTTATTTGATGCCAAATGTTCAGGGAGTGAGGCAATGCGAATACTCGAAAAGGCAAATATTATCGTCAATCCGTTCCAATTACCCTGGAATCATGAAAATAATCCGACGGGAATACGGATTGGAACCAATGAAGTAACGCGCTTGGGGATGAAAGAAAAGGAAATGAGAATCGTTGCGATGCTTATTGCGTCAATATTGCTTCATGGGAAAAAGTCTGAAACGATTCGAAAGGAGGTGGTCCAAATCCGTCATGCGTATCAGACTGTGCAATACTGTTTCAATTCTTTTCAAAATCATATAAACTAAAAGGAGGTAATACTATGGCAGACATCATAAACAAAATTGTTTCTTTGGCGAAGCGTCGCGGGTTTGTCTATCCCGGGAGCGATATCTATGGAGGGATCGGGGGATTCTGGGATTACGGACCCAACGGGGTAGAGTTTGCAAATAATATCAAGCGGCTGTGGTGGCAGGCTATGGTGCATGACCGGGAAGACATAGTGGGTTTGGACGCTGCGATCATTATGAATCCGAAAGTTTGGGAAGCATCGGGACATGTTGCGTCGTTTACCGATCCGCTCACTGAATGTAAAGTGTGTCATCAGCGATTTCGTGCGGATCAGCCCGATGAGATTGCGGCACACGTTGACAATCATAGAAAAGAAGGACAAAAGTCCGTTGCGTGGACAGAGGCCAGGCAATTTAATCTCCTATTCCGTACGTTTGTGGGGCCGGTGGAGGATAATTCATCGCTTGCATATCTGCGCGGAGAAACATGTCAGGGGATTTACGTCAACTTCCTCAACGTCGTGTCTTCTATGCGGGTGAAGATTCCGTTTGGTATCGCTCAAATCGGAAAAGCATTCCGCAATGAAGTGACGCCGGGAAAATATTTGTTCCGCGTCCGTGAGTTTGAGCAGATGGAACTTGAATTTTTTGTGCATCCGCGTGAGGCAGATGAGCGGTTTGTCTATTGGAAAGAAGAGCGAATGCGCTGGCATCTTTCGCTCGGACTACTGAAAGATCATTTGCGTTTCAGACAGCATGAGTCTACGGAGCGTGCGCATTATGCCGCTGACTCGTGGGATATTGAGTACGATTATCCCGAGTGGGGGTGGAAGGAGCTCGAAGGGATTGCAAATCGGACGGATTATGACCTGAAGACGCATGGGAAATGGTCCGGAAAAGACCTTTCGTATACGGATCCGCTAACCAATGAATCGTTCGTGCCGTATGTTATAGAGCCTTCGGTTGGGGTTTCGCGATTATTTTTGGCGCTTCTTATCGATGCCTATACAGAGGAAGAAAAGCGAACGTATTTACGCCTGAAACCATCGTTGTCACCGGTGAAAGCTGCCGTATTTCCGCTTGTCGCCAATAAGCCGGATATTGTTGACAAGGCGCGGGCCGTGTATACGCTCCTCAAAAAGCATTTTGTTGTTGCATGGGATGATCGGGGGAATATCGGAAAGCGATACCTCGCTCAGGATGAAATCGGGACTCCCTGGTGTCTCACTATCGATTATGATACGCTTGTTGATGATACAGTTACCGTGCGGGATAGGGATACGACAAAGCAGGATCGCATCAATATAAGCCAGTTACAGACGTATATACGGGAGAAGTTAGAGGGTTAGTGCACAATGAATAATAAAAATCCCTTTATTATCGGTGGTATTGTCGGAGTGTTTCTTGTGGCAGGCGTTGTAGGAATTACCCTGATGAATCAACAAAAGAAGAATGTTCCGGTAGTCGTTGAAGAAAAATTTCAGGAAGAGACTGTTCCTCTTGCATCGACTGTTGAAGTAAGTGTCACAAAATCAAGAACAAAAGATAATACGATCGTCTTGACAATTTCCGGGATGCAATCAAAATACTCGACGGTTGCCTATGAGTTAAGTTATGACAGTCTGGGAATTGTGCAGGGGGTAACCACCAAACCGCTCGACGTGACCGGAAAAGACACATTTATACGGGATGATATTTACCTTGGCACCTGTTCGCGTAATGTTTGCCGTCCGCATCCGGGGGTCAATAAGGTATCGCTCGTTTTGGAATTTACGGATTCATCGGGCAAAATAAGCCAGTTCTCCAAAGACTACGACCTCTAGGTTAGAGTGTTATTTATAACTTCGAGTTCTGCACTCTTCTTTCAGTAGTTTCATACTTTGAGTGATATTCTTTTGAAGGGATCAATTTAATTGCGGCCGCAAGTAAATTGATCCCTAAGAAACGATGTGTTATTGTGGAGTGAATGAGAAAGAAAGGTATCAAGAGAATTCTGAGTCGAGCGGCGCTTGCCTTGGCGGAGGGATTGTTCTCTCATGCTGTCGATTTGGCCTTATGGACGATTGTCTATATGGGCGAGCTTGGGATTCCACAATCTACCACTGGTCAGATAGGGCGAGCGAAAATCGGGGCGGACCAGTTTCTCGACCAGATAAACTATGACGTGATAAAAAATGCTTTTAAAACTGCGCAGCGCCGTGGATGGATAAAAACCCGGCGGCGAAATGCTCGGCCGGAGATTACAGAGGAAGGAAAACGACGTCTTGCTTCGGTTATTCCGCAGTACGATGAGAAACGGTTATGGGACGGAAAGATGCACCTGGTGACGTACGATATACCAGAGAGTCGGAAAATTGATCGAGAATTGCTACGAGCATACTTACGAAGGATCGGATGCGCTATGCTTCAAGAGTCTGTGTGGATCACGCCCTATAACCCCATTGATCTCGTGCGGTCATTTGTCGACGAAAAAGAGTTATCCGGTACGGTCATCGTTTCTGATATGGGAAAAGACGGTGCTGTGGGAGAGGAAGATCTTCGGTCGCTATTGGTACGTATCTATAACCTTGAGCGACTCAATGAACGATATGAGGAATGGTTTTCTTCAATAGGGGAGCTTGATTATATCGATCATTTTACATTGATCCGCTATCTAGCGATTCTTGCCGATGATCCGCAACTTCCGTTCTCACTTCTCCCTCCATGGTGGAGGGGCGATAAAGCGAACGCGCTCGTTAAGTCTCAACTTCTATCGGTGTCAAAATCATTGCGGCCGCAAGTAAATTGATCCCTTCATTGATCTCACCAACATTTCTAAAAAGGAAACCAATTCATCAAGGGATACGATCTCTGAAAGTAGTGGAGTAAGCTTAAACAGTGGTAGCGGCAGTTCGGGCAGCAGTTTGTGCCTTCTCTATCCCCTTTTGCATCAATAAGAGTCCGAAACGCTCGGTTCCAGAAAAATCAGTAGTCGTCAGTAATGGGAGCACGTCGGGTTCTTTCTCTACGTTTCCGTCCACTCGTCTCCCTAATACTAGTTCTGCCCCTGCGAGTGCGGTTTTTATGTCACTAAGAAGCCTTGTAGCTATTGGTTCGATTTCTTCTAGTGATGGAGTCGGACCCAATTCATATTTTTGATACAGTCGCGCAACCCAATCATCCTTTGGTTCTTGTGATTGTTGAAAGCCTGGCGTTTGTACTTCATCCATAGTTTAACCTCCGACGCCTATTCTCTCTCTCTCTCTCAAACTGTTTTGTCAAGTTTTTTTCGTGAAAACTACCCCTTGACAGCCCGTGAAAAATGGGTAACTATGGATATTAATGGGAAGAAGTGGTAGGATTTGGACATGAAGTTATTCCTTGGGGAATACGACCATAGCTTGGACGATCGGGGTAGACTAACGCTCCCGCGAAAGATTCGGCAAGAGATAGACGAGAAGGAATTGGTACTTGCCAAAGGATTTGAGCCATGTATTTTTGGGTTTGACCGGGAAAGTTGGGAGCGGGAAGCTGCCAAGCACCTTGAAACGCCCGTGACGGATAGCGAAGGGAGGAAGCTCCGGAGGTATATGTTTTCCGGAGCACAGAAAGCGGATATTGATAAGCTTGGTCGCATTCTTTTGCCTGCCCAGCTCAAGGAGTATGCTTCTGTTTTGGGAGATGTGATAGTAATCGGCGCGGGTGATCATTTTGAAATATGGGACGCCGTAACATGGCGATCATACGCGGACAAACTAGAAGGCGTATGAACACATTTCATACGCCGGTCATGCTCGAGGAGGTATTGAATGCATTGGATGTGGGCGAGGGGAAGAAATATATCGATGCGACAGTGGGGGGCGGAGGACACAGTATTGAGATAGTGAAACGGGGAGGGAAAGTTTTAGGAATTGATCAGGATCCGGAGGCTGTTGAGTTTGTAAGGCAAAATTTTAATTGGAACATTGTTCAGGGAAATTTTCGGGATATTGAAAAAATTGCTCAAGAACATGGATTTGATAAGGTTGACGGGATACTGTTTGATCTTGGCGTATCCAGTCATCAGATAGATACGCCGGAGCGGGGATTTAGTTTTCGTTTTCCGGATGCACCTCTGGATCTTCGGATGGATCCGGGACAAGGCATGCCGGTATCGGAGAAAATACGTCATTTATCTCGGGAGGAATTGTATGAAATTTTTGCAAAATATGGTGAAGAAAAGTTGGCTCGGTCAATTGCTCATGCTTTTGTCCGCTCCCGTGGTATAAGAGCGATAACGAAAGTCGGAGCGGTGATAGAGATTGTCGGAAGTGTCGTGAAAGGAAGAACAGCACGGATATCGACACTTGCACGGGTGTTTCAGGCTTTACGAATTTTAGTGAATGACGAGTTGGCTGCGCTTAAAGAAGGGATTCTCGGAGGAGGGCAATTACTGACGAGCGGTGGGAGAATGGTAGTTTTGAGTTATCACTCGCTTGAAGACCGTATCGTCAAGCAAGCAATGATGCGTTCTCCTCTTATACCGTTTATTAAAAAATCAGCGGTAGCCTCCGGGGAGGAGATAACAAATAATCCCCGAGGGCGAAGCGCAAAACTACGGGTCGCGAAAAAAATATGAGTACCTCATGGATACGATCAGCAATACGGATGGCCCCTATTCTTGTTGTACTTTTCGTTGTTGTAGAGCTTTTGGTAACCAATGAACTTGCAGGATTCGGGAGAAAGGTTGCAGAGGCGGATCGGTCCATAGAAGCAGTAAGTGAAGAAAATCAGTTGTTGAATGAAAAAATTGCCTCTCTCTCTTCTCTGATTACTATTGATCAGAAAGCCCGCGAATTTGGAATGACGACTACTCCCGTGGTCATTACTATGGGTGGGGAGGACGTAGCGTTTCACCTTCAACCCTAACCTTCATTCGTGATATTCTGCTTGTATGGGTCGGATATGGATTGTTTTTTCGATATTGAGTTTATTGTATGCATTGCTTGTCGTCCGGCTATATTATTGGCAGGTGATCCGTTCTTCTTCACTTCGTCTGGCCGCAGCGTCGCAGTATAACCTTACGTTACCATTACCTTCTCAGCGTGGGTCTATTATTGCTTTTGACGGAAAGAATGTAGTCCTCAATCAATCGGCGTACTTAGTGTTTGCAGAATCTAAAAAAATCGTTTCTATAGCCTCATTTAGCGATAGCGTCGCGCCGATATTAGAAAAAGAGAGTAAAGACCTAAGCGCGCTTCTAAGTGATAGCAGCCGTGTGTGGGTGCCGATCGGGCATAAGGTCGAAGCATCACGCGTCGATCAACTTAAAAACCTCAAACTTACCGGACTCGGATTTGAAAAAGAGCCGAAACGGTATTATCCGGAAAGCTCCATGGCTGCCCATCTTGTAGGATTTGTCGGGAGCGATGAGAATGGTAAAGATACGGGCTATTTTGGTTTGGAGGGTTTCTATAACCGCGAGTTAGCCGGCAAAGACGGTGAGCTTGTCATAGAAAAAGATATACGCGGTGCGCCGATTCTCATCGGAGAGTCGCATCGCGTCGAACCGGAAGATGGGCGGAGTCTCGTGTTGTGGTTAGACCGAACGGTACAACGGATCGTCGAACGCAGGCTTTCTGAGGGAGTTGCCAAGTATGGCGCCAAAGAGGGATCTATCGTCGTTATGGATCCAAAAACCGGTGGAATTCTCGCAATGGCCTCCATGCCAAGTTATGATCCTGCAAATTTTGGAGAATTTTCCCGTGAGTTTTATAAAAATCCCATCGTTGCAAGTACCTTCGAACCGGGGTCGATATTTAAAGTGCTTATCATGGCCGCAGGGATAGACGCGGGTCTCGTGACGCCTTCAACTATGGCAGATGAGCCGGGCCCGATACGGGTAGGTGAGTACTTTATCCGTACATGGGATGATAAATATCGCGGGATGATCTCTATGACTGATGTTCTTGTGCATTCCTCCAACGTCGGCATGGTGTTTGTGGAGAAGAAATTGGGCAGGGAAGGCATGCTGAAAGCGTTACACAATTTTGGACTTGGGGAGTTTACCGGTATAGATTTACAGGAAGAAGCGGCCGCGAACCTCCGTAAGGATTCAGAATGGGGGGAAATAGATCTTGCTACAGCTTCGTTTGGTCAGGGTATTGCGGTAACACCGATTCAAATGGTTCGGGCTGTTGCGGCGATAGCCAATGGTGGCTCTCTCGTTGTTCCACGAGTGGTAAAAGAGATCCGGGATATGACCGGTAAGACTTTTGCCATGAAGCCCGGTAAAACGAGAACAGTATTGTCTCCCTCATCGGCGCGTATAATGACGGAGATGATGATTGCTGCGGTAGATCGCGGAGAGGCTAAATGGGCAAAGCCAAAGGGGTACCGAATTGCAGGTAAAACCGGAACGGCCCAGATACCGGTCTCCGGACATTACGATGCCACAAAAACAATAGCCTCATTTGTGGGATTTGCGCCGGCTGATGATCCGCGATTTATTATGTTAATTACCTTGAGGGAGCCCTCATCAAGTCCTTGGGGGTCAGAAACAGCCGCTCCCTTGTTTTTTACGATCGCTAAAGACCTTCTTTCCTATTACAGCATCGCACCAGAGTAGAATGGTATACTATAATCCATGATTCGTCGTCTCAAAGGGCTTTATCACTGGATGGAGGCAGTGGTTGCCGCTATCCGGTTTGGCTTTCCCAGTCGTAACCTTACGGTCATTGGGGTCACGGGCACGGACGGCAAAACCACGACGACCACGCTCATTTACGAAATTCTTAAAGCTGCCGGGCGAAAAGTCTCCATGATAACTTCCGTTCACGCGGTCGTAGCGGGAAAAACCTACGACACCGGTTTTCATGTGACGAACCCGCGCGGTTTTGAGGTCCAGAAGTACCTTCGACAGGCCGTGGATCACGGCGATACGCATTTTGTTCTGGAGGTTACTTCCCATGGTATTGCCCAGCACCGGGTGGACTTCGTACGGTTTGCCGTGGGCGTCCTCACCAACGTGACCCATGAGCATCTGGATTGGCATAAAACGTTTCGTGCATACATGAGGACCAAAGTTTCGCTCCTTCAGCGTTCCAAAATTGCCGTTATCAATAGGGATGAGGCAGAAGTGTACAACAAGGCAAGTGCTCTGACCCGCCGAAAGCGGGTCGTTACCTACGGCATTCATCGCGATGCGCATATTACCCCTAAAACACATCCATTTACGACAAAACTTATCGGGCAGTTCAACCGTTATAATTGCCTGGCGGCAATTGCCGCCACAAACTCGATGGACGTCCCGCTCCGGGTTATTCAAAAAGCACTCTCCACATTTGGTGGAGTTATCGGTCGAATGGAAGTCGTAAGCGAGAAACCATTTCGGGTAATTGTAGATTTTGCCCATACCCCCAATGCGATAGAACAAGTGCTCAAAACCCTCCGTTCGATGACGAAGTCGCATCTTATCCATGTCTTTGGGAGTGCTGCACTCCGTGACCGTACGAAGCGACCGCTTATGGGTAAGGCATCAGCACGATACGCGGATATAATTGTTCTTACAGAAGAAGACTATCGAACTGAAAATGTCAATGTGATTATTGACGAAATTGCCTCCGGAATCCCTGTTGGCGCCGAAGTGCACCGGTACCCGGATAGGAATGAGGCTATAGCGTTTGCCATTGCCGAGGGCAAGCCCGGGGACACCGTGATCATAACGGGCAAGGGTCACGAAAAAAGTATCGCCCGGGGGAAAGTCGAATACCCATGGAGTGACCAGGAAGCAGTGAAAAAGGTTATGAGAACAGTATGCTAAAAAAAATTAATGGCATTGGTTTTCAATCGACGTTGTTATCTCAGCTTGACGGGGTCATTCACGGATTTTCCAGCCGTAAAGCCGGTGACATGAGATATGAAGCAGGAAACAGAAAACGTTTTACCAGCGCATTGGGCTTGAGTGCGTCACCGGTTTTTGCCCGTCAGACGCACAGCAATGCAGTGCCGGGCGACGGACTTGTGAGTAATACTTTTCCTGTTGCAGTGATTTCTGCAGATTGCGTGCCGGTACTTCTTGTTGATCCGGAGAGCAAAGTGTATGCAGCGGTTCATGCCGGCTGGAAAGGGACGCTTGGTGGCATTGTAGGGAATGCAGTCGGGGAGATGGTTCTCATGGGTGCAGAAGCGCGACGGATTTATGCTTTTATCGGTCCGCACATCGGCGCGTGCTGCTATAGTGTGCCGGAGGAGCGAGTGAAGGTATTTACTGAAGCGTTCGGAAGAGATGAGAAGATGGCATTTACGGTTAAAGGCGAGTGGCACATGGACATCGGGTGGGTAAATTTTCGGCAGCTTCTGGAAGAGGGAATTTCCCAAGATCATATTGACGCGCCGCCCACGTGTACGTCGTGCCAGAACAACGAGTTTTTCTCTTACCGCAAGGATACCAAAGAGACATATGGGGAGATAATGGCGGTCATTGGATTTAAATAATGCTGATGCAGAATTTACGTTACTATGTCATTGCGAGACCGTTCTGACGGCGCGGCAATCTCTCTTATTGAGATTGCTTCGTCGCTAGCGCTCCTCGCAATGACAAGATGCGAAGTATGAATCAATTGAAACAATCGAAACGTATCTATTTCGTTGGTATCAAAGGAGTTGCCATGGCAGCTTTGGCGATTTGGGCAAAAGAAGCCGGTAAGGTCGTCGCCGGGAGTGATGTGACAGAAGAGTTTCCCACGGATGAAGAACTCAAAAAGGCAGGGATTGATGTCCACGAAGGGTTTGACGAGAAGCATCTTACTGCATTTAAACCCGATTTCGTCGTCTATACCGGCGCACACGGCGGCCGTGATAATCCGCAGGTGGTGTATGCAAAAAAACATGCTATCGCCTCACTTCCGCACGGTCAGGCGTTGGGGATGGCGATGGAGGGCAAGTGGCAGATCAGTGTTGCCGGAAGCCACGGCAAGACGACGACGTCGGCGATGATTGCGACTATCCTTACGGAAGCGGACTTAGATCCTTCCTACGCAATTGGCTGCGGCTCGATCCGCGGACTTGGGGCGGCAGGTCATGCAGGGAAAGGGGATTGGTTTGTAGCAGAAGCAGATGAATATGTGACGGATCCGGGACACGACCTAACACCGCGCTTTTTATGGCAAAATCCCGACGTGTTGGTTGTGACAAACATTGACTACGATCACCCGGATATGTATCCAAATCTTCTTGCAGTGCAACAAGCTTTTGTTGTACTGCAAAAACAGAGTAAGTTTAGTTTTGTGAGTGCAGATGACGAGGCGAGTTCCGTTTTGAGGGGTGGCGATACCGTGCTGACTTTTGGACTCTCAGAAAAATTGAGTGAACTGAAGCTTCAGATTCCCGGCCGACACAATATGCTCAATGCAGCAGCAGCAATAGCGGTTTGCGGGAGGATCGGAACTGCCTGGGAGACCGTCAAACGGGGGCTTGAGCGCTTCGGCGGAACGAAACGGAGATTTGAGAAAATAGGAGAAGCACGCGGGGTGCTCATCTATGATGATTATGCTCATCACCCCAAGGAAATAGAAGCGACGATAGCAGCATTTCGCGACAAATATCCCAAGAAACGGCTTATCGTGGTGTTTCAGCCGCATACGTACTCCCGCACAAAAGCATTACTTACTGATTTTACCCGTGCGCTTGCCAGAGCAGATATCGCGCTCGTCACGGATATCTATGCATCTGCCCGGGAAACTCAGACAGAAGAGGGGCTTGCTAAACGTCTTGGCGGTCTCTATGCGCCAACAAGGAAGGACGTCTCCGAATGGTTATATAAAGAACTCAAAGAGGATGACATAGTCGTGTTTATGGGTGCGGGAGACATTTATCAGTGGGCGAGGAGTATTCTATGAATATTACGTTTGCCGAAAATGTGCTTCTTGCACCGCTTGCCACGTTGAAAATAGGCGGGCCGGCTGATTTGTTTTATGAAGCGCGCACGGTCGAGGAGCTTGTGGAGGCAGTGAGGAAAGCACGGGAATTGGGGGTTCCCATCACGATTATTGGCGGAGGAACAAATGTCCTTATTGGGGATAGGGGAATCCGCGGATTAGTCATAAAAAATAGTTCCGGAATGATCACCATCCGGGGCATGAAGGGCAAGTATCAGCGTGGTGAGGCCAAGGGATCGGTATTTGTGGAGGCTGATTCCGGCGTCGTGTTTAACAAGCTCGTACGATTTACGGTGGAAGAAGGGTTTGGGGGGCTCGAAGCACATCTGGGATTACCCGGGTCGGTGGGCGGGGCAATATTTATGAATTCCAAGTGGACCAAGCCTACGAGTTACGTTGGTGATGCAGTGTATCAGGTAACCATCCTGACACCCCAAGATGAGATTAAGGTCGTAGATCGGTTGTACTTTCGGTTTGCTTACGACACAAGTATCATCCAGAAGACCAATGATATCGTGCTTCGAGTGGTATTTGTTCTCGCCCCAGGGGGCAAGGAGGAACTCTGGAAGGTAGCCAATAATAGTATCAACTACCGCCGGGAGAGTCAGCCGCAAGGGGTCAAAAGTTCGGGCTGTACATTCCGTAACATTTCGAAAGTTCAGGCTATTACCGCTGCCACCCCCAATCACACGACATCCGCCGGGTTTTTGGTGGATCACGCAGGTCTGAAAGGGATGTGTGTGGGAGATGCCCAAATATCACCGATTCACGCTAATTTCATCGTCAATAATGGCCATGCGAAAGCTTCTGACATGGTAGAATTGATAGAACTTGCTCGTTTGAAAGTGAAGGAACAGTTTGGAGTGGAACTCGCGGAGGAGATAGTTCGATTAGGGGAGTTTTAATGGATACATTTATTATTACCGGTGGAAAACCATTGCGGGGTGAGGTGACCCTTGGGGGCGCCAAAAACGTAGCGCTTAAACTCCTTGTGGTAAGTTTACTTACGGACGAGCCATTAGTCATTCATAATGTTCCCGAGATATGTGATGTAAGTCTTATGCTTGAAGTATTGGAAAGCCTCGGAGTGAAAGTGAGTCGTAGTGGCGTTACGATTACTGCCCAGAACGATCATACGGATCAGATTCAGGTTCCGCTTGATATCGGAGCCCGTCTTCGTACATCGTCGATGGTCATCGGGCCACTTCTTGCGCGTTACGGGAAAGCCATGATTCCTAATCCTGGCGGATGTAGGATTGGAGCGAGACCCATAGACCGGCACATAACGGCCTTGAGGAATATGGGTGCGGTTGTCGATTATCGTTCTGATGACGGATATTTTTACGCGTCTGCTCCTGAGGGACTCCATGGCATTACCTATGCGTTTTCCAAAAATTCCCATACGGGTACGGAAACTATTTTACTGGCTTCAGTTCTCGCCAAAGGAAAAACGATCATTAAAGGTGCGGCAGAAGAAGTAGAGGTTGACGAACTTATTGCATTTTTAAACTCTATGGGGGCCAAGCTTTGGCGAAGTGGACTTAAGGAAATAACGATTGAAGGTGTGGCTTCGCTTCATAGAGCTGAGTATACGATCATGCCGGACAGGAACGAGGAAGTGACGTTTGCCATAGCCGCAGCGATCACCGGGGGAGAGATCACG
>ERZ1292640.1482-Hain-H43-02um-R1-1482-length-19406-cov-7_pt1 | contig 19406 bp, 16 predicted proteins | sample MGYA00564404_ERZ1292640 | MGnify/ENA primary metagenome ERZ1292640 (study PRJEB36523, sample SAMEA6512636) | groundwater metagenome | collected 2019-01-08 | study: AquaDiva: Metagenomics assemblies of 32 groundwater samples
GCCATAGATCAGGCCATGCACCGTCAGCGCCTGGCCGCGATTCCATGCGTCACGCACGACTGTCGTTTCGCAGGCGTTGGTTACCTGCTCGATCACATTCAACTCGCACAGCAGGCGGTGCCTCTCGTCCGTTGCTTCGACACGTTCGAGATCGAGGACGTGTTTTGCGCAGACAGAGCGAATTTGCGCCAACCAGTTATCGCTCAGTCCGACACGATCGTCGACCATCGCGGCCTTCACCCCGCTGCAGCCGTAGTGGCCGCAGACGATGACGTGGCGCACCTTCAGCACGTCGATCGCGAACTGCATGACCGACAGGCAGTTCATGTCGGCCTGCTTGATCAGGTTGGCGAGGTTGCGGTGCACGAAGACATCGCCGGGCTGCAGTCCGACTATTGTGCTGGCGGGCACGCGGCTGTCCGAGCAGCCGATCCAGAGGTACTCCGGCGCCTGCTGGCGCGACATCCGGCGAAAGAAGTCGGCGTCCTGCGCGGTCATCGATCGCGCCCAAGTCCGGTTACCGTCGAGAAGTTGCTGGATTTCGCTCATGGAGGTGCCTTTGAATGAGCCACCTTAGCGTCGACTGGGTGTGTAGTCAATAAAAAAGTCAAAAGACAAAATAATATTGTTGACAAAAGTGTAGCGCTCTCCTACGATTACCTACATTGCGAAGACGGGCGCTATCGCCGAGATGTCCCGGGTTCCCTATCCACGCACAAGGAGTGCTCATGACTGATCCGGTTGAAGCGCGATCCGACGGCCCGCTGGCCGGCTACAGGGTTCTGGAGATGGGCTCGACTGTCGCGGGGCCGTTCTGCGGTCGCTTGTTCGCCGACTTTGGCGCCGAGGTGATCAAGATCGAGCCGGCCGAGGGCGACGCCGTGCGCACGATGGGCAAGCGCTGCGACGGGCAGTCGCTCTACGCGGCCAGCATCCTGCGCAACAAGTCGCTGATCTCGATCGATCTGCGCACCGAACAGGGCCAGGCAATCGTCAGGCGCATGGTCGAGAAGTGCGACGTCGTGATCGAGAACTTCCGTCCCGGCGGCCTCGAGAAATGGGGCTTGGGTTACGACGACCTGGCCCGCATCAATCCAGGCCTGGTGATGGTCCGCATCAGCGGTTTCGGCCAGACTGGCCCCTACCGCGCCCGGGCCGGCTACGGCGTCATCGGAGAAGCCGTGAGCGGACTGCGCCACATCACCGGCGACCCCGACCGGCCGCCAACACGTGCCGCCGTCTCGCTCACCGACTACTTCACCGGCCTTTACGCCGCGTTCGGTGCCACGATGGCGCTGCTGGCCCGCAAGCAAACCGGTAGGGGCCAGTGTGTCGACGCCGCGCTCTACGAATGTGCCTTCAGCTTCATGGAGCCGCACATTCCAGCGTTCGAGAAGCTGGGCCACATCGCCAACCGAGCCGGCTCGCGCCTCCCCGACAGCACGCCGAACAACCTCTACCCCACGCGCGATGACTCGTTCATCCACATCACAGCGATGGGCGATGCGGTCTTCCGGCGCTTGACGGCCGCGATGGAACAGCCGGAACTAGCCCAGGACGAGCGCTTCGTATCCGGTGTCGCGCGTTCAGCGCACCACGAGGTGCTGGACCAGCTGATCTCGCAGTGGACGCTGTCCCATGAGCTGGCCGATCTGGAGCGCTTGCTCGAAGCCGCCCACGTGCCCGCCACGCGCATTTACACGATGGCCGACATCTTCGCCGACCCGCACTTCAAGGCGCGCCAGATGCTGGTCGACGTGCCGCACGACCAGCTCGGCCACGTCACGATGGCCGGCGTCGTTCCCAAGCTGTCCGACACGCCGGGCGTGCTGCATCGAAGCGGCGGCGCGGTCGGCCGCGATACGCGTAGCGTGCTGTCCGAGCTGGCCGGATTGAGCGACGCCGACATCGACCGCTTGAGCGCCGCGGGTGTGGTCGGCTGCCAGCAGCCGTCCCCCCGAATTGCCGCGCCCTCCCACACCACGACTACCGAATGAGCCGACACATGGAAACCACACATCCGAACATCGCCGCAGCCGAGCTGTACGCCGACTACGAACAACGTCGCGCCCGTGCATTGGCAATGGGCGGCGAGAAGAAGCTAGCGCAGCGACGCGAGCAGGGCCTGCTGAACGCACGCGAGCGCATCGATCGGCTGGTAGACGATGGCAGCTTTCTCGAGTCGGGCCTGTTTGCCACCTCGGTGGTCGAGGCGGATCGCCCACGCACGCCGGGCGACGGCAAGGTGGTCGGCTACGCCAAGATCGACGGCCGGCACGTGGCGGTGATCTCCAACGACTTCACCGTGATGGGCGCCTCAAGCAGCGCGACCAACGGCAAGAAGATCGGGCAGATGAAGCGCGTCGCGACGCAGCGCGGCATGCCGATGGTCTTCCTCGGCGAGTCGTCGGGCGCGCGCATGCCCGACACGATGGGCGCGCGCGGCATGGGCACGATGCTCGGCAACGATCCGACCCAGTACCAGCGCACCCGCGAGACGCCGTGGGCCGGCGCCGTGCTCGGCTTCTGCTACGGCTCGTCGACCTGGTATACCGGCTTCTGCGACTTCAGCGTGATGCGCAAGGGTGCGATCATGGCGGTATCGAGCCCGCGCCTCGTCTCGCTTGCGGTCAAGGAAGAGATCAACCCCGAGGAAATCGGCGGCTGGAAGCTGCACTCCGAGGTCACCGGCCTGGTGGATATGGTGGTCGACACCGATGAGCAGGCGCTCGAGGCGATCCGCAAGTTCCTCGGCTACATGCCGAGCCACCACAACGAGCTGCCGCCGGTGATGCCGGTGACCGAAGGGTCGGGCCAAGGCATGGCGAACATCGTCGACCTGGTGCCGGTGAACCGCACGCAGGTCTACGACGTACGCAAGGTGATCAGGACCATCGTCGACAACGACAGCTACTTCGAGCTGAAGCCGCGCTTCGGCAAGGTTGCCGTCACCGCGCTCGCTCGCCTGGACGGGCGCACCGTCGGGATCGTGGCCAACAACCCGATGCACAAGGGCGGCGCGCTCGACACCGAGGCCTGCGAAAAGATCACGAGCTTCATCGTCATGTGCGACTCGTTCAACATCCCGTTGGTGATGCTGGTCGACACGCCGGGATTCATCATCGGCCTGGACGCAGAGCGCAAGCGCGCACCCGGCAAGATCATGAACTTCATGGCGGCCCTGTCGCTGGTGACGGTGCCGAAGATCTCGGTCATCCTGCGCAAGAGCTACGGCCAAGCCTACCTGAACATGGGCGGCGGGCGCAACTCGGACGAAGTAGCCGCCTGGCCGACCGCCGAAGTGAGCTTCATGACACCGACCTTCGCCGTCGACATCGTCCATGGCCTGTCGCCGGGAGATGCAGGCTATGACGAGGCCCTCGCGGAAATGGAGCGCGGCAACAACGTCTACGACATCGCCTCCATCTACAGCGTGCAGAGTGTCATCCTGCCGCACGAAACGCGCGACTACCTGATCCGCACGCTGGAAGTGCATCGGCTGCGCCTAACCCACGGTGTCGGCAAGCACCTGATGCACACTTGGCCCTCGACCTACTGATGAGCCATCCGCAGGACGTCATGACGAACGACATCGAAAGCTGGAAGCCGGAGGTCGACGAGATCGAGCGTCGCCGCGCCTTGGCCCAGGCCATGGGAGGCGAGGAAGCCATCGCGCGGCAGCATCAACAGGGCCGACTCACGATTCGCGAGCGCATTGCCGGCCTTGTGGACGACGGCTCCTTCCACGAGGTGGGCCGACTGACCGGCAACGCGACCTACGAGAGTGGCAAGGTGCAGAGTGTCTTGCCGGCACCCTATGTCTGCGGCCTGGCCAAGATCGACGGCCGCGACGTGGCGCTGGGCGGCGAGGACTTCACGGTGCGCGGGGGCACCAGTTGGGGCAGTGAGCGCCGCAAGGGCGGCCAGGGCGGTTTTGTCGAGGACCTAGCGGCCCACTACCACGTGCCACTGGTCAACCTGATCGACGGCGCCGGCGGCACCGTGACGTCTGCCGCGCGCCGCGGCTACAGCGTGCTCCCCGGGGTTCACGGCTTCGAGCGCTCGGTCGAACTCCTCGGGCTTGTGCCGGTGGTGGGTGCCGTGCTGGGCACCGCGGCGGGCGGGCCGGCCGGTCGCGCGATCCTGTCGCACTGGTCGGTCATGGTCAAAGGCACGAGCCAGGTGTTCGCCGCCGGTCCGCCGGTCGTCGAACGCTCGCTGCGCGAGAAGGTCACCAAGGAAGAGCTCGGCGGATCGGGCGTCGCAGTGGACCTCGCCGGCACCATCGACAACCTCGCCCAGGACGAGCAGGACTGCTTTCGCATGATCAGGCGCTTCCTCAGCTATATGCCGCAAAGCGTCTTCGAGCTGCCGCCCATGGTTCCCTGCAGTGACCCGGTGGACCGGCGCGACGAGGGCCTGCTCTCGATCTTGCCCCGTGACCGGCGCCGGCCGTACAACATGCGCAAGCTGATCGAGATGGTGGTCGACCGCGGCTCGGTGTTCGAGATCCAGCCCAGCTTCGGCAAGGCGGTGATCACCTCGTTGGCCCGCCTGAACGGCAAGGTGGTGGGCGTGATCGCGAACAACCCCATGGTCTCCGGCGGTGCCGTCGACGTGAAGGCGGCGCGCAAGCAGATCCATTTCATCGAGCTGTGCGACACCTTCCACATCCCGCTGGTGTTCCTCGTCGACGTGCCGGGGTTCATGGTGGGTTCGCAGGCAGAAGCCGCTGCCACGCTGCGCGAGGGCATGCGTGCCGTGTACGTCGCACTGAAGGCGACGGTGCCGATGCTGACCGTGATCGTTCGCAAGTGCTACGGGATGGCCGGCATGGGGGCGATCGACAAGAACGGGCTGGGCCTGACCATTGCTTGGCCGTCTGCCGAATGGGGTTCGCTGCCGATCGAAGGCGGCGTCGCCGCCGCCTACTCGCGCGATATCCGGGCCGCTGCGGACCCCGAGGCCCGTCAGCGCGAGCTGGAGCAAGAACTGCGCGAACTCGCTTCGCCTTTTCGAACGGCTGAAGCCTTCGCCGTCGAGGACATCATCGATCCACGCGAGACCCGTCCCTACCTGTGCCGCTTCATCGACGCGGTGCAGGGCAGGCTGAAGACCGACGTGGGCCCCAAGGCCAAGTCCGGCGTTCGACCTTGACGGCCCGATGTGGGCAGTCCGAGCACCGGTCTAGGAGCAGTGCAGGCCAAGGGGCGCATAGCCCCGACCGCCATTTTAAACCTCAAACAGGAGACTCTCATGTTGAAGATTAAACGAATCGCAGCCGCCTTCACCTGCGGCCTAGTTGCCACGTTCGGTGTGGCGCAGAGCGCACGGGCTGAAGTCGATGAAGTGAAGATCGCCATGGGCTTCGGGATAGGCTATCTGCCACTCGTGGTCATGGAGCAGCAGAAGCTGATGGAGAAGCACCTCCAGTCCGCCGGCCTCGCCGACACCAAGGTCAGGTGGTCGCAGGCCGGGGCCGGGGCCGTGATGAACGACGCGATCATCGCCGGGCAGCTGCATTTCGCTGCAGGCGGCATCCCGCCCTTTCTCATCTTGTGGGACAAGACCAAGAGCAACGTGCAGGCCAAGGGCGTCGCGGCCCTGAGTTCCATGCCGATCTTTCTTAACACCCGCAACCCCAACGTCAAGACGATCAAGGACTTCACTGAAAAGGACCGAATCGCGGTAGCCGGTGCAGGTTCGTCGGTGCACAGCATCACGCTGCAGATGGCTGCGGCACAGGCGTTCGGCGCCCAGAACTACAATAAGCTCAGCACCCTGATGGTGAACCTTTCGCACCCCGACGGCATGGCGGCCATGATGTCGGGCGGCGAGATCACCAGCCACTTCACTTCCCCGCCGTTCCAGTACCAGGAACTGCGCACGCCGGGTGTGCGGCGTGTGCTGAGTTCCTATGACGTGATGGGGGGGCGCAACAGTTTCCTGATGGTTTGGTCGACGGCGAAGTTCCGCGATGCGAACCCGAAGTCCTACGGCGCGTTCTTCGGGGCGATGAAGGAGGCTACGGACTGGATCAATGCCGACAAGCAGCGCGCGGCAGACCTCTACATCCGGGCGACCAAGAGTAAGGAATCGGTCGATGAGCTCGAGAAGTTCCTGAAGGATCCGGAGATCGAGGTCACGCTCACGCCGGAAAAGACCATGATGTTCATGAACTTCCAGCACGGGGTGGGAAGCCTGAAGAACAAGGCCGCGAGCTGGAAGGACCTCTTCTTCCCCGAGGTACACCACCTGCCCGGGAGCTGAGTCTCGTCCACGCGAACGGCTCAAAGTGGCCGTCGCACCACCACCCCCAAGGAGACAGACGATGTTAGAGGTATGCAAACAGGAATCGTTGCTCGACGTGCGCTCGTTGACGCTGCAGTACAAGACGAAGGATAGTCTTGTGATGGCCACGTACCGGGTGAGCTTTCATGTGGCGAAGTCGGACCGCTACGTGCTGCTGGGTCCTTCGGGATGCGGCAAGTCGAGCCTACTCAAGGCCGTCGGCGGCTACATGAAGGCGACCGAAGGAAGCATCAGGCTGAACGGCGCTGAAGTGCATAAGCCGGGCCCGGATCGCATGATGGTGTTCCAGGAGTTCGACCAGCTTCTACCGTGGAAGACCGTCAAGCAGAACGTGATGTTCGCGCTGACTGCCAGCAATGCCCTGCCGGAAAAGGCCGCCGAGGAAAGGGCCATGCACTACATCCATAAGGTGAACCTGACAAAATTCGCCGACAGCCTGCCGCACCAACTCTCCGGCGGCATGAAGCAGCGGGTCGCGATCGCCCGCGGCATGGCGATGGAGCCCGCCATCCTGCTCATGGACGAGCCGTTCGCCGCGCTCGACGCGCTCACGCGGGTAAAGATGCAGGACGAATTGCTGCAGCTTTGGGAGGACACCCGCTTCACGGTTCTCTTCGTCACCCACTCCATCGCCGAGGCGGTGAAGGTCGGTAACCGCATCTTGTTGTTGTCCCCGCACCCTGGGCAGGTGAAGGCGGAATTGACCAGCACCGGCAGGGACGATGTGGATCCCTCTAACGGCCTGCGCCTTTCAGAGCACATCCACAAACTTCTTTTCGCCGAATCAAGCAGTGTCGAGGAGTCCGCCCATGTCGACTGAAACCACACACCATCCGATAACGGAATCGCAGGCTGCGAGGCCGGTCCAACCCACCACTGACTATGGGGTCGTCGAACGGCCGCTCAGTCGGTGGGAGCGCCTCTACAGCAGCGGAGCCTTGCGCAAGGCACTTATCCTCGCGGCTCTCGCCTTGGTGTGGGAGGTGTACGCAAGGCAACTGGACAACTCGCTGCTGTTTCCCACCCTGAGTGCCACGGTGGTCGCGCTCTACAACGGCATCGTCAGCAGCGGGCTACTGGTCAAGGCGGGCTTTTCGATCAAGGTGCTGCTGATGGGGTATGCGGCCGGGCTGGCGCTGGCCACCCTGCTGATAGTCATTGCGATGACCTCGCGCCTAGGCAACGACTTCCTCGAAACCCTGACCTCCATGTTCAATCCGCTGCCCGCCATCGCGCTGCTGCCGTTGGCGCTGCTTTGGTTCGGAATAGGGAATGCGAGCCTTGTGTTCGTACTGATCCACTCGGTGCTCTGGGCCGTGGCGCTGAACACGCATGCGGGTTTTGTTGCGGTGTCCAACACTCTGCGGATGGTGGGGCGCAACTACGGACTGACCGGCGTGCGCTACATCATGAAAATCCTGATCCCTGCCGCGTTTCCCAGCATTCTGACCGGGCTGAAAATGGGCTGGGCTTTTGCCTGGCGCACGCTGATCGCCGCCGAGCTGGTGTTCGGCGTGAGCTCCGGCACCGGCGGCCTCGGATGGTTCATCTACGAGAACAAGAACCAGCTGGAGATTCCGGCGGTGTTCGCCGGTCTCTTCACCGTCATCCTGATCGGCCTGCTGGTGGAGAACCTCGTCTTCAAGACGATCGAGGTCCGCACGGTACGCAAGTGGGGCATGCAGAGTTGACGGCGCGGCGAATCAACGCGGCGCGCTTGTAGAGGACATCGGTGCTGCCCGAGATATTGCTGGCTGCCGCGTTTTCCGGACTTGTTCAGGGCGTGTCCGGTTTCGCCTTCGGTCTCATCGCGACGTCGCTGTGGGCCTGGATGATGGCGCCGCAGCTAGTCGTACCGATGGTCGTGCTCGGATCGCTGATGGGCCAGGTGATCTCGATCCAGGCCGTGCGCAGCGACATAAAGCGAGAGCGCGTGGCGCCTTTCCTGATCGGCGGTGCCATCGGCGTGCCGCTCGGCACGCAGGTGCTTCCCTTGTTGAACGTGTCGGTCTTCCGCATGGGCGTGGGCATATGCCTGATTGTGTACTGCTCACTGATGTTGCGTGCCAGGGACCTTCCGCTCGTTCAGGGCGGCGGTAGGCCCGCCGATGGCTGCGTGGGATTCGTTGCCGGTGTAATGGGTGGTGCGAGCGGACTCGCCGGTCCGCCGATCACACTGTGGTGCTCGCTGCGCGGCTGGAGCATGAACGTCCAGCGCGCGACGTACCAGACATTTTTCGTCGGCACGCAGATCGTCACGCTCGGGCTTTACACTTGGCAAGGCATCATCAATGCCGACTCGATTCGGTTATTCTTGTGGATCGCGCCGGTCATCGTCTTGTCGTCATGGTTCGGGACACGAGTCGCCAAACGCTTCAGCGACTTGAAGTTCCAGCGGTTGGTTTTTTTTCTGCTGCTCGCCTCGGGTGTGATGCTGCTCTTGCCTTCGGTGTTGGCGGTGGGCAGCAGTCAGCTGCAGCGCGCTCCGGGATGATTTCCGTCCCGGCGCACCGGGAAGGGCGGCACTGAACGGAGGGTAGATGACATGATCGGGCAACCGAAGACAGGAGCTCAATGACTCAGAAATTAAAGCCCGTCGCTACGGAAGGCAAGTCCGGTCGGGTAGATCCACCAGCGAAGCCACCAGCCAAGTCCGGCGATGACAACGATGGCCAGAAACAAAAGCTGCGCGCGGCCAATCGGGCGGCTGAATTGCTGAACACGCTGCGTGAACGGATCGCGCGACAGGAAGTGCCTCCTGGCGCGAAGCTGCGCGAACAGGATTTGGCAGAGGAGTTCGACGTACCGCGCACCCTGATCCGCGAAGTCTTCTCCGCTCTCGAGCAACGGGGCTTGATTGAACGCATCCCGAACCGTGGCGCGGTCGTAACACGGCTTGACCTGTCTCAGATTTTCCATATCTACGACGTGCGTGAAGTGCTCGAGGGGTTGTGTGTCAGGCAGGCGACCGAGAACACACCGCCCGAATCATGGCAGGACTTGGTCGAGCTGTTTGATGGCCCAATGGTGCGCCACGTGGCCGAATCGGATTTCGACGCGTTCCTCGCCGGCTATGAACTGTTCCGACGGCGTGTCGTCAAAGCGGCCGCCAACCCTGTGCTGGCCGAGATGCTCGACAGCATCTGGGAAAAGACCCAAGTCCTGATCCGGCGCATCATCATCCTGCCTGGGCGCCCGCAGCAGGGCCTGCAGGAGCATAGCGCCGTGCTGCATGCGATGCGCCGGGGCGACGCGGCGGCGGCCGAGAACTTGCGGCGTCAGAACATGCGCAGCGCCAAGGAGACGCTGGTACGCTATCAGAAGTACCTGATGTGACCCCTGCCCCAACGCCCGTCGGGGCCGGCTGCAAAGGCCATCCTTTTCAGAAGAATGCCGTCGCGGTCATGCCCACCTTGCCGTCGGGCAAGCCGATCCACAACGCGAGGTGCTCGTCGACTGGTGTCGCGTTGACGGTGAGCGCCTGACCCAGCAGGCTCGGCATCACCCCCCGGCAGTTGAACGCCGTGACAGGTCGGCCGGTGATTTCCTCGGCGAATGCGGCCAGCAGCGTCGCGTTGAGCGGCCCGTGGACCACCAGGTTGGCATAGCCCTCGACCTCGCGGCAGTAGTCCACATCGTAGTGAATGCGGTGCCCGTTGAAGGTGAGCGCCGAATACCGGAACAGCGTGGTCGATGTGGGACTGAAAGGCTTGCTGTGCCGCGCCTCGGGCACCTTTGGCGAAGCCACGACAAGGCCCGGCGGCGCCAGCTCCTTGTAGACGATGTCCTGGTGCTCCGAGATGGCAACCCGCCCGTCGAGCAGGATCTCATGCAACACCGTCACGAACACCAGCTCGCCACTGTGGCCCTGCTTGTGCTCCACCGACTCGACACGGGAACGCCGCTCGCCCATCGCGCCCAGCGGAAGCGGAGCGTGAAAGATCAGTCGACTGCCGGCCCACATGCGGTTGGCCAACGGCACCGGTGGAAGGAAACCGCCTCGCATCGGATGACCATCCCTGCCGAGCTGGTCGGGCGGCGCCGCGTCGAGGAAATAGATCCAGTGCCAAAGCGCCGGCAACGGAGCACCCGTCACGCTTCCCGATGTCGGCAATCCGAGTGTGGCTGCCATCAGGCGCGCGTGGCCCGGCGACAAGACGTCGTGGCGGACCTCGTCCTTGCCGATCCACTGCCGCAGGTTCGCGATGTCGACCGTGCTCATCATTCGGCGACGACCTTGGCTTCGGTGGCAACCTTCTTCCACATCGCAAGCTCATCGCGAAGCGTCGACTGGAATTCTTCCGGCTTGCCTCCAGCCAGCGTCAGCCCGCCAGTCTCCGACAAACGCTTCTCGACGTCCTTCGACTTGAGCGACGCAGCGATTTCCTTGTTGATCCGATCGACCACCGCCTGGGGCATGTTCGCCGGCCCCATCACGCCGAAGAAGAGGCTGGCATCGAAAGATGGCAACCCCAGTTCCTTGAACGTAGGCACATTGGGCGCCGATGGTGATCGCTTCTCGCCCGTGATCGCCAGCGGCCGGATCCGGGGCGACTTGAGCTGTGGCGTCGCGTTGATCACCGTGTCCATCAGCACGTTGACTTCGCCGCCCAGCAGCGCTGTCGACGCCTGGTTATTGCCGCGGTAGGGTACATGCGTGAGTTTCACGCCTGCGGTCATAGCGAAGAGTTCGGTGGCCATGTGGATCGAGCCGCCCTGGCCGGACGACCCGAAGTTCAGGGCGCCTGGCTTGGTCTTGGCATACGCGATGAATTCCCCGAGGGTCTTGGCGGGAACCGCCTGGTTGACGAGCAGGACAACCGGCACGCGGCCGATAAGCGAGATGGGCGTCAGGTCATTGCTGACATCGAACGGGAGCTTGGCATACACCGCCGGATTGACCGCGATGGCGCTCGAAACGAACAGCAGCGTGTAGCCGTCCGGCTTCGCCTTGGCGACGGCATCGGCCGCGAGACTGCCGCCGACGCCCGTCTTGTTGTCCACCAGCACCTGTTGCCCCAATCGTTGCGACAGATCCTGGGCGACAACCCGGGCCACCACGTCGGTCGCACTGCCTGCAGAAAAGCCGACAACCATCTTGATGGGCTGGGTCGGGTACGGGCTCGCCCCGGCGGCGCTTGCGCCGGACGCTGCGAGAGTGAGTACGGCGAGAAGACATATTTTGAGCTTGGCCTTGAGAGTGATACGCATGTTGGACTCCTTTGTTACTTCAGTTGGTGGACCTGACGGCTTGCTTGCCGTCGCGGGCCGGGAATGCTCGACATCTGCTGTACGCGCGCGGCAGGGACTGTGTTGGCGAATCAGACCTCAGCCTTTACGGCCTCGGCCGCTGAGCGCAGTCGCGCCTTGCGTTCCGGAAGGAAGTTGTGCTCGACCCAACGTGTCGTCACGCGGCCGTGCACGAAATCGTCATGCTGGAGTACTTCCTGGTGGAACGGCAGCGTGCTCGGCAGACCTTCAATGCAGAAGCCTTCGAGGGCTTCGCGCATGCGCGCGATAGCCTGCCCGCGGGTGTCGGCATGCACGATCAGCTTGGCAAGCAACGAGTCGTAGTACGGCGGCACCGAATAGCCCGCGTAGCAGTGCGTGTCGACGCGCACGCCATCGCCGGTGGGCGTCTGCCAGCCGGTGATCACGCCCGGGCGCGGCAGGAAGTTGCGGTTCACGTCCTCGGCATTGATCCGACATTCGATCGAGTGGCCCCGCAACTGCACCGACTCCTGAGTGAATGACAGGGGCAGGCCGCGCGCTACCCGGATCTGCTCGGCGACTAGGTCGAGACCGGTGACCATCTCGGTGACGGGGTGCTCGACCTGTATCCTGGTGTTCATCTCGAGGAAGTAGAAGCGGTTGTCGCGCACGTCGACCACGAATTCGATCGTCCCGGCGCCGACGTAGTTCGCGTCGCGCGCGAGCCGAACGGCGCAGTCGCCCATGGCGACGCGCATGTCGGCCGTCACCGCCGGCGAGGGCGCCTCCTCGATGAGCTTCTGATGGCGCCGCTGCGTGGAGCACTCACGCTCGCCGAGGTACACCACGTTGCCGTGCGCGTCGCCCATCACCTGGATCTCGATGTGGCGCGCCTCCTCGATGAACTTTTCCATGTACAGCGTAGCGTCCCCGAACGCAGCCTGCGCCTCGTTGGCTGCCGAGCGCATCGACGACTCGAGTTCCGAGTCGGCGCGCACCACCCGCATGCCGCGACCGCCGCCGCCGGCAGTGGCCTTGATGAGCACCGGGTAGCCGATCTCCGCCGCGACACGGATTGCATGCGCCGCGTCCGCCAGCGCACCGGAGCCCGGCAAACGCGGGACGCCGGCGCGCTCGGCCAGCGTGACAGCGGTGATCTTGTCCCCCATGGCGTCGATGGCCTGCGGCGAGGGGCCAACGAAGATCAGGCCCGCATCGGCGCAGGCGCGGGCGAACGACGAACGTTCGGACAGGAACCCGTAGCCGGGGTGGACGGCGTCGCAGCCGCTGCGCACGGCGGCGTCGACCAGACGCTCGATGCGCAAGTAACTTTCCGCTGCCGGCGGCGGCCCGATCGTCACTGCCTCATGGGCCATCCGGGCCGCGAGAGTCTCGGTATCGGCCTCGGACACGCCGACCACCGCTTCGATGCCCAGGGTCTGGCAGGCACGCACGATGCGAACTGCGATCTCGCCGCGATTGGCCACGAACAGCCGCCGAATTTCGCGCTCCGCCGGCGGGTTGGTGGATGGGGTGCTCATGCCCATTGCCGCCCCTTCGCATGGATGAAGATGAGGGTGGAAGTTTCAGCCATCGGGCGGCTGGTGTATGGAAGGGGCATGCAGGACTCCGGTGTAAAGAGGATGGGCGAATAGCCTCGCTGGGCCGATGAATATTATTGAATCATGATCACATGCTGATTGTCAACAATATTATTGTTGTGTATAGTAGATCCCATTCGTTGTTTCAATAAGGAGAAGCACATGACGACAGAAACGATTCGCGCCGAGACCACCGGTAGCGTGTGGAAGATCGAAGCCCGGCCGGGCGATATCCTCGACACCGACGGTACGGTGATGATCCTGGAGTCCATGAAGATGGAGATTCCGGTGGTTGCACCGGATGGCGGGCGGCTGGTGAAACTGCTTGTTGCCGAGGGTGATTCCGTAAAGGACGGCCAGGACCTGGCCGTGATCGAGACCGAATGAGCACGCGCGGGCACTCGGCCGCGTCGTCGAAAGAAGGGCAAGCTATGTGGCCGAAAGCCGGCGAGCGCCGCCTGCAGACTCTGCCAGAGCAGATTGCCGAACGAATCTACGCGGCCATAGTGGCGGGCGAGTTCGTGCCAGGCGAGCGCATTCGCGAAGAGGCGCTGGCCGAGGTGTTCCAGGTCAGCCGCGGCCCGATCCGCGAGGCGCTGCGTATCCTGGAAAAGGATTCGGTGGTGCGCATGCTGCCGAACCGCGGTGCTCACGTGACGAAGCTATCGATCAAGGAAGTGAACGACATCTTCGAGATCCGTAAGGTGCTCGCCGGCGCCATGATTCGCCGGCTTGGCGATCGGGAGCCCGTGTTCATCGATCGCGTCGCGCAGAAAGTGGCTGAACTCGAAGCGCTGGCCAAGGATTCTGTGGGAGCGGCGGCGTACGTGGCCAGCACGGTGCAACTGAGCCTCGCGTTGGCTGAGGCGTCTGGCAACGAGCGGCTGGCGGAGATTATGAGCTCGCTGGCGCGCCAGAGCTGGCGCTACACCCAGGTCGGCCTCGCCACGCCCGCGCGGCGCAAGGAGTCGGCGCGCAACTGGCGCGCAATGCTCAAGGCGTTGGTGGCGGGACAAGTCGAAACCGCCGCCAACGCGATGGAAAAGCTGGTCGACGACGCCAGGAAAGAAGCGGTTCGCATGCTCGAAAGCGGTAACCAAGCCATCGCCGTGCCGGCTCCCGCCCAGCCTCGCAGCCGGCACGACAGCGCCGAGGTGGTCTCCTAATGAAGGATTCGCGTCCATGAGTACTTCTCGCATTGCCGGGCGGGCCCTGTACTGGGCTGCGGGGCAGTTTCGTGACCGGCCTGCTGTCGTGTTTCGCGACAGGACGCTGACATATGTGCAGATCGAGCAGCGCAGCAACCAGTTCGCCAACGCGCTCATTGGGCTTGGTCAGCGCCCGGGCGATCGCGTCGCAGCGCTGTTGAACAACTCGGTCGAGAGTATCGACGGCCAGTTCGGCGCGGAGAAGGCGGCACAGACCTATGTGCCGCTGAATGCGCGGCATACGCTGCACGAGCATGCCGACGTCCTGGCGGATGCTGGCGCTTCCGTGCTCGTGGCCGGCGCCGAGTTCGCCGAGATGGCCTTGCAGCTGCCGAAGCTCGTACCGTCTCTTCGGCACGTGGTCGGCGTCGGCTGGCACGACAGCGGGGTCGTTGACTACGACGCCCTGCTGGCCAAGGCATCGGACCGTGCCCCGTTGCTCGAGATCTCGAGCGACCTGCTGCTGCGCATCAACTACACGTCGGGCACCACCGGCAAGCCGAAGGGCGTGGCGTACAGCGTCGAGCGCGCCGAGATCCGGCTGAACAACCACTTTCACGCAATGGAGTACGCGCTGGGCGTCGACGATGCGATGTTGCACGTCGGCCCACTCACGCACGCGGCGGGCATGCACATGCTGCCCTGCTATCTGCGCGGAGCACGTAACATCGTCGTCGATCGCTTCGACGCCGAAGAGACGCTGGCGCTGATCGAACGCCAACGCATCACCCAGCTGATGCTCGTGCCGACGATGCTGACGCGCCTGCTCGAGGTAATGAACGCCGGTGCGAGGCTCGACCTGTCGTCGCTGCGCCGCGTCCACTACGGCACGGCGCCGACGCCAGTCCCCACAATCCACCAGGCACTGGAGCGCTTCGGCCCCATTCTGCGCCAACAGTACGGGATGATCGAAGCGATACAGCCGCTGTGCGTGCTGTATCCGCACGAGCACCTGCACGACGGCTCGCCGTCGCCGCGTGTCGCGTCATGCGGCCGCCCGACGATGAACGTGGACATCACAGTACGCGATGCCGCCGGCCAAGCGCTGCCCGCCGGCCAGATCGGCGAGATTGCGCTGGCGTACCAAGGCATCGGCCGGGTCTCGTTCTGGCGCCGGCCCGATCTGGAGCGAGACTCGATCCGTGACGGCTGGTACTACAGCGGTGATCTCGGCTACTTCGACGATCAGGGCTTTTTGTACATCGCCGGCCGGAACAAGGACATGATGATCAGCGGCGGCTTCAACGTCTATGCCCGCGAGGTGGAGGATGCGCTGCAGTCGCACCCCGCAGTCGCGGAGGCGGCGGTGCTAGGCCTGCCCGATCCCGAGTGGGGCGAGGTCGTCGCAGCCTTCGTCGTTCGGCGCCCGGGCCAGCAGGTCGACGCCGAAGAACTGAAGCGGCACTGCGGCGAATTGATCGCCGGCTACAAGAAACCACGCATCGTCGAATTCGTCGACGCGCTTCCACGCAACCACACCAGCAAGGTGACCAAAAACATTTTGCGCGATGCCTATCTGTCGCGTCAAGGAGCCATCTCGAAATGACAGTCAAAACAATCAACCAGCCGAAGGCCGACGCGGGCGAGTGGGACAGCGAACTGGCGGAGCTCGCGCAGCTTCGCAAGAGCGCCGAGGCGCTCGGCGGCGAAGAACAGGTGGCGCGCCACCACGCGCAGGGCAAGCTGACGGCGCGCGAGCGCATCGCCAAGCTGCTCGACCCCGGCAGCTTCTGCGAGATCGGTGTTCTCGCGGGTGCGTCCAAGTACGCGCCGGACGGCCGGCGCGAGAGCTTCACGCCGAGCAACGCGGTGGTCGGCATCGGCAAGATCGACTCGCGGCGCACCGTGGTGGCGGCCGACGACTACACCATCCGCGGCGGCTCCTCGGAGGCTGCGGTGTCCGAGAAATGGGTGCTCGCGGATCGCTATGCCTGGGAATACAAGCTGCCGATCGTCCGCATGATCGAGAGTGCCGGCGGCAGCGTGAAGCTGCTCGACAAACTCGGCCAGAGCAAGATTCCCGGCTACGCGTTCTTGCCGACGACGCAACTGCTGGGTGTCGTGCCGGTGGTCGGCATCGCAATGGGCGCCTGCGCCGGACTCGGTGCGCTGCGCGTCGGCGAGTCGCACCTGTCGATCATGATCCGCGGCAAGAGCCAGATCTTCGCTGGCGGACCGCCGGTGGTGAAGCAGGCGTTCGGAATAGACATCGACAAGGAAGCGCTGGGCGGATACGACACTATGCATCGCCACAGCGGGGTCGTGAGCCTGGCGGTGAACACCGAAGAAGAAGCGCTGGACGCCACGCGCCGCTTCCTCTCGTACCTGCCTGGCAACGTCTGGGAGCAGCCGCCCCGCGTGGCATGCACCGATCCCGCCGACCGCAGCGATGAATGGCTCAATAACGCGATCCCGCATAATCATCGAAAGATCTTCCAGCCGCGCAAGATCCTGAAGGCTATCTTTGACAACGGGTCGGTGTTCGAAATGGCTCCTGACTTCGGCGCGTCGACCCTTACGGCGCTGGCGCGCCTGAACGGCCACCCCGTCGGCGTGATGATAAACAACCCGATGGTGGCTGGCGGGGCCATGACGCGGGGTGCGGCGATGAAGGTGACGCGCTTCGTCGACTTCTGCGACACGTTCCACCTGCCGATCGTCAACCTGGTAGACCAGCCTGGCGTGATGACCGGTCCGGACGCGGAGCGCGACGGCACCTTCGTCGCGGCCATGCAGGCCAAGCACGCCATCGAGCAATCCGGTGTTCCGTGGCTGTCGATCGTGATTCGGCGCTGCGTCGGGTTGGCCGGCATGATGCTGAGCCCTTGGCACGGTCCATCCGGCACCGCGCTGCCGAACCGCTACGCATGGCCGTCGGCGCGCTGGGGCTCGATTCCGGTGGAGGGCGGCGTGGCCGCCGCCTACAAGCGCGACATTGCGGCCGCCCAAGACCCGGTGGCGCGCCGCCTCGAGCTGGAGCGTCACTACCATGCGCTCTCGTTGCCGGTTCGGTCAGCCGAGAAATTTGGCGTGCTCGACATCATCGAGCCCGCATCGACGCGGCCTTTGCTGTGCAACTGGGTCGAAGATGCCTACCAAGCAACGCGTCTGCGCCTGGGGCCGGTCGGTCGCACCATGCGTTGACCACAACAATCTCGACCTGTTCACACGCCGATGAGCAAGCAACCCGCCGTGCTGTCCAGTGGCACGCCAGATGATCGACACGGAACAAACGATGCATGGCAGCAACGCAGCCTGGCATCAATCTGGCACCCCTGCACACAGATGCAGCGCGCGGCGCAAATGCCGCCGCTGCCCATAGTATGCGGCCGGGGCGTGTGGCTGTTCGATGCCGACGGCCGGCGTTACTTCGACACCAGCAGCTCCTGGTGGGTCAACCTGTTCGGCCATGCCGATGCCCGTCTCAATGCGGCGCTCAAGGACCAACTCGACACCCTGGCGCACGTCATGCTGGCCGGCTGCACCCATGCCCCGGCGGTGGAACTGGCCGAACGTCTGTCGGCCTTGACCGGCGGGGTGCTCGGGCATTGCTTCTTCGCCAGTGACGGCGCCTCGGCGGTGGAGATCGCGCTCAAGATGAGCTTCCACCACTGGCGCAATCGCGGCCGTACCAGCAAACGCGAGTTCGTCTGTCTGCGCCAGGGTTACCACGGTGAGACGCTGGGCGCATTGGCCGTCACCGATGTCGCGGTATTCCGCGATGCCTATGACCCGCTGTTGATGCGCTCACACCAGGTGATGTCGCCCGACGCACGCCAGGCCGTAGCGGGCGAGACCGCCGTGGATGTGGCCTTGCGCGCCGCAGCAGAGCTGCAGGCGCTGCTGGCGTCGCGGCACGAGCACATCGCGGCCCTCATCCTTGAGCCTCTGGTGCAGGGCGCCACCGGCATGGCCTTTTACGACCCGGCCTACCTGCGTGTCGTGCGCGCACTGTGTGACCAGTATGAGGTGACACTGATTGCCGATGAAATTGCAGTGGGCTGTGGGCGCACCGGCACCTTCTTTGCCTTCGAGCAGGCCGCACTTCCCGCTGAGCCTGCCATCTGGCCCGACCTGCTCTGCCTGTCCAAGGGCATTAGCGGCGGCTACCTGCCGTTGTCGCTGGTGCTGTCACGCGACAGCATTTATGAGGCCTTTCTCGATGACGACGTAGCGCGCGGCTTTCTGCATTCGCACTCGTACACCGGCAATGCGCTGGCCTGCCGCGCGGCGCTGGCGGTGCTCGACCGCTTCGAGCAGGACGACGTTCTGCGGCAGAACCGGCAACGGGCCGCCGCTCTGACCGCTGCGCTCGCTCCCCTGGCCAGTGACCCGCGCATCGAACACTTCCGCCAGCTCGGCATGATCTGGGCCTTCGATGTGCGCGAGCCGTTCGTCGGCCCGCGCTTTGCCGAGCGCTTCCACCTAGCGGGCCGCGAGCGCGAACTGCTGATCCGCCCGATCGGGCGCACCGTCTACCTGATGCCACCCTATGTGTTGGACGACGCCCTGTCGCAATGGCTGGCCGAACGCTTGCTGGCCACACTGAACGATGTTTTAAACCAGAGTCCCCCTGATGCTGATCGACCACCTGAACCGCCAACTGCGTGAGCGCGAGGCCCAGGCGCTCAAGCGCCAGCGTCGCACCGCCGAGTCGCCCTGCGCGCCGCACCAGTGGGTGAGCCGGGACGGCCAGCCCGCCCGTGAACTGCTTGCGTTTTGCAGCAACGACTATCTGGGCCTGGCGAATCACCCGGCGCTGATCCAGGCACTGGCTGAGGGGGCGCAGCAATTCGGCGCCGGCAGCGGCGCCTCGCACCTGATCAACGGCCACTCGCGCGCCCATGCGGCACTGGAAAACGATCTCGCTGCCTGGCTGGCACCGTGTATCCCCGGGGCCGGGGCGCTGACCTTTTGCACCGGCTACATGGCCAACCTGGCCCTGCTCACCGCCTTAGGCGACGCCAGCGCCACCATCTTCTCCGACAAGCTCAACCACGCCTCGCTGATCGACGGCGCGCGGCTCGCCAAGGCGTCCCTGCAGCGCTATGCACACCGCAACCTGACCATGCTG
>ERZ1292640.1484-Hain-H43-02um-R1-1484-length-19387-cov-5_pt1 | contig 19387 bp, 21 predicted proteins | sample MGYA00564404_ERZ1292640 | MGnify/ENA primary metagenome ERZ1292640 (study PRJEB36523, sample SAMEA6512636) | groundwater metagenome | collected 2019-01-08 | study: AquaDiva: Metagenomics assemblies of 32 groundwater samples
AACAACCGGCTCTTTTCGAGTTTTGGTCGCGATGAAGAAAACGGGAGTTTTTACTACTTTAGCCATGGTCTAAGAATACTACAGTACAAGCACATTGTGCAAGTGCTTGCAGCAAGAATTGGGGTCCCCCATTCGCCGAAGGCTTCGGAAGGGCGCAGCAGCCACCATTGTTTTGGAAATTTGACAGGTTGATTTTTTATCAAGGCCTCGCCTTGCTAGATGCAAAAACATTTTTTGTGCTACAATACAAACATGACCAATGCAGTTATCATACAACGACTTGCCGCGCTTGAGAGGGAAGTACAAACCATTAAATCGCACATAAGGCGAGTTGCTGTTTCGCCCACAAAAGACACCAAAAAATTTACTCATGGTCTCCAAATCGCACTTCGCGAAATCGATGAAGGCAAAGAAATAGGGCCTTTTGACAGCGTCGAGAAATTCATGGTTGGCCTCAAGTAGCGATGCAATACTCTCGCACTCCGCAGTTGAGATAAACGGTGTCAGGTACCGTTTCAGCGTGTTATGATGACAATTGGTGTCAGGCACGCAACAAACACTATATTCGGGGTAATTGGGGTCAGGCACCCCACAAACGCAGTATCTATGGTGTAATCTTGTCAGACACTGTCAAACACTCGGTGTTGGACAGAAGGGGGAACGGAGACACTAACGTCCAAGCCCCGTGTCAAACACTCGGTGTTGGACATGAACTCGGGGTAATTGGAGGAATAAGGGGGTCAGGTACCCTTATTATCTAAGAATAAATGGGGTCAGCCACCATTGTTTCTTCGCCGAAGGCTTCGGAAGGGCGTAGCAGGCACAATTATTTCGTTAAATATGTGTTCTAATCTGTTTTCTATTTTGCATTTCCAAGCCCCGTGTCAAACACTCGGTGTTGGACACACAGCGTACTGTGTTCCCGCGTTAAGGAGCTGTAATAGGCCGCGGAGCGGTATTGCTTCAGCGCTTTCGCCGAGCGGGAAGCGCTTGTCTCCAGGATACACGACAAATCGCCGCGATGCTTTCGTGTCGCGGCAACCGTTCACGAATCCCGCGGTTAGTTTGGGCGCGAGCGTGCGCTTTACCTCTATCGCGGTTATGGCGCCAGAAGCATCTTCTAATAGAAGGTCTACTTCTGCTCCTGCGAGCGTTCGATAGAACCACGCGCGTACGTTCCTGTCGGCGACGGCGAGAATGTTCTCAATCGCATATCCCTCCCAGCTCGCTCCGACAACCGGATGCGAGAGCAGGTTGTGCGCAGTGCTGATATTGAGAAGCGCATGGAGGATACCAGAATCGCGGATATAGATTTTCGGCGATTTCACCATTCTCTTCCCGATATTCGCCTGCCACGGGTACACAGCGCGGACAAGAAGCAAATCCACGAGCAGGTCAGTGTAGCGCCCGATAGTCTGCCCGGACACGCCTAGTCCTGCTCCGAGGCGCGACATGTTCAACAGTGTGCCTTGATTGTGCGCGAGCATAGTCCAAAATCGCCGAAGCGTTTCTGTAGGGATGCGCGGCCCGAGTGCGGGGATATCGCGTTCAAGATACGTGCGAATGAATGCTTCGCGCCAGAGAAAACTCGCCGCATCATCCTCTGCAAGAAAACTGTCGGGGAATCCCCCTCGTAACCAGAGCTTGTCCGACAACGGCGCATCGCCGCCTACTTCAAGTTCGTCAAACCCGGAGAGGTGCAGGTAGTCGACTCTGCCGGCGAGCGTCTCGGCCGATTGTTTGAGCAATTCGATTGAAGCGGAGCCGAGGAGAAGGAATTGCCCGGTGCGCTGTCCCGATTCGCGCCGTTCGTCGATAACGCCTCGCAATGTGGTGAATATCTCCGGGGCGCGATGTACCTCGTCAATAATCACCAGATTGTGTTGATGCGCCCTGAAAAAAAGATCCGGTTCAGCGAGCTGTGCCGCGTCACTGGGGCGCTCAAGGTCAATATAGATAGCGTGCCCTTCTGGCAGAGTGCTGGCGATACTCTTGGCTAATGTCGTCTTGCCGACCTGCCGAGGGCCTAGAACGCCAACGGCCGGGAACCTGTCCAACGACGCGATAACTTCTCCCTGTGCGTGTCTTTGTATCATATGGTAAATCTACCACGGCATAGTGGATTTACAAGCGGGGATAGTGGAAATGTGGAAATGGGGGAAATGGGGTCCCTCCTTCGCCGAAGGCTTCGGAAGGGCGCAGTAGCCACCATTAATTTGTTAAATATGGGTTCTAATCTATTTTGCATTTCCAAGCTTTGTGTCAAACACTCGGTGTTGGACAGTGGCGGGGATAAAGGTGTCAGGAACCTTTTCCCCACCTTTTCCCCCAGCTCATGGAGCTTCCACCTCTTTTCATCTGTTGATTGCCCAAACTCTCTATTTTTGCGCATATGCAACACATGTTAAGTGCATTCAGAATTAGAACTCGACCGCCGCTTTGCGCAAGGGTGGTTATGCTACAATCGATTTTATGAACGTTATCGTGGTTGCCAATTGCCACAGCACCAAATTCGCGAATCAGAAAATCGCGAATTGGTGCTGGATGCTCGAAATCACAACTGCGCTTCGCGCAGGTGATTTTGGCAGAAGATGAACCTTATGTCTGGAAAAACTATCGTGGTGGCCAATTGGAAAATGAAACCATCTTCGTTTCGGGACGCGAAAAAGCTTTTTGACGCGACGAAGAAGGTAGCGGAGAAATGCCCGAAAGCTTCTTTGATAGTGGCGCCCCCGTCGCTCTATCTGCGCGAACTTGCCTCCAATTATCGCGGAAAGCGGATTTCTTTCGCGGTGCAGAACGCGCGCGCTGAAGCAAGCGGCGCGTTTACCGGCGAGATTTCACTGGCGCAAGCCAAAGACGCTGGCGCCGCATACGCTCTTGTCGGACACTCGGAGCGCAGAGCGATGGGGGAAACAAACGAAGATACCGGAAAGAAAGTATTTGCGGCGCTTGCGCAGAAAATAATGCCAATTTTGTGCATCGGCGAGCGCGAGCGCGTTTCGGGCGGCGAGCATTTCAGTATTGTCGCGGAGCAATTGCGAGCCGGGCTTGCCGACGTGGCACCCGCAAAGATTTCCAAAGTGATTATCGCCTATGAGCCAGTGTGGGCCATAGGAGGCGAGACCACGATGAGTCCTCGCGACATGCACTCGATGTCAATTTTCATCAGAAAAACGATAGTCGGCATTTACGGAGACATCGGACATTCCACAAAAATCCTTTACGGAGCGTCCGTGGGCGAAAAAAACGTGCTCGCGATGTTGCGCGAGGGCAATGTGCGCGGATTTATCGTAGGACATGTAAGCACCGACCCCGAAAGATTTGCAGCTTTATTAAAAGTAATACAAAATGAATCTTAAAATTATGCGCTGTATAGATGAATTATCGGCGGGAGAACTCAAAGGAAAGCGCGTTCTTATCCGCTCCGACTTCAACGTGCCGCTCGGCGCGGATGGAGAGGTTGGCGATGTTTTTCGCTTGCGGCGCGGATGGGAAACCATCAAATATCTTTCGGAGCGCGGCGCGAGAGTCATTATCATTTCTCACGTCGGGCGCGACCCGGAGCAGTCAATCGAACCGGTTGCGAGAGCGCTGAAAAGATTCGGCGCGGTAGTTTATGTTCCGGACATTACGGGCGCGGCCGCGAAGGGCGCCGTGGCATCTATGCGCGACGGCGAAATCCTTCTTCTGGAGAACCTGCGCCGCGACCCGCGCGAAAAAAAGAATGATGAATCTTTCGCGCGCGAACTGGCAAATCTTGCGGAGATTTACGTCAGCGACGCGTTCGCCGTATCTCACCGAGAGGACGCGTCTCTTGTCGGCGTTCCAAAATTTTTGCCGAGCTACGCGGGGTTGCTCATGCGGGACGAGATTTCGCATCTCACGGAAGCGCTCAAGCCGCCGCAACCCTCCATCGCGATAATCGGCGGGGCGAAATTCGAGACGAAAGACCCGATAATCCGCCTCTTTCTTGAGAAATACTCGCATGTCTGCGTCGTGGGCGCCATCGCGAGCGACTGCCTTAAAGGCAACGGATTCCCGGTCGGCCGCTCGCGCGTTTCAGAGCACATGCCCGCACCGGATGTATGCGAGAACCCGCTTTTGCTCGCACCAGTGGATGTTACGGTAGAGAATTCCGATAAGCAGGTCTCCGTAAAAAAGCCGCAAGATGTTCTGCCCGACGACAAGATAGTGGACATCGGGCCGGACACGGTAGCTACTCTTGCGCCCCACATCGCGAAAGCGAAATTCATAACGTGGAACGGACCGACGGGCATTTTTGAAGAAGGATTTATTTCAAACACAAGCGCGATCGCGGTTCTCATCGCGAAACGCATAGAGAAAGGGGGGGCGCACAGCGTTATCGGCGGCGGCGACACGATTGCCGCGCTTCAGGAATCCGGCGTGCCGGAAGAGAAATTGGGATTCTTCTCCACTGGCGGCGGCGCAATGTTGGAATTTTTGCTGAAAGGAACTCTTCCTGCAATTGATGCGCTAGGATAGGAAATAAGCCAAGTATTGGCGCCATTGACACGTTACAAGGTAAGCCCTAATATCCAATCAGGGAAAAGGGGCAAGTTTGTAGTATCACCCGGGGGAAACCCCACAACCACGAAGGAGAGAAACAATGGCAGAGAGAAGACGGCTCCAAATGGAGCTTTTGAAAAATGCGGCGAAATTCATTGGCGAAGGGACAATCGCAGCAAGCGGAGCGAGGCCGGATTTGGACGTGGCATGAGATGCCCTCGAAAAGGCCGAGCGAGACATCCATTCGGCCCGCGAAGCCATAACCGCGAGTCAGAGGGAGCTGGTCGAATTGACCAGGGACCTCGAAAAGTTGCGGGGGAAGATTATCACCGACTCCAGGCTTCACGCTCGGAACAAGGCAGATTAATCATCCGTCGCCAAAGATTCACAGAGCCACAGATTCCGATGAGGACCGGAGGACGTGGCTCTTTTCATTTGTCCGTAGCAATCTGCGGAGATTAGACCCCCGGGAATTAATAAAACTTTAAGGTAGCCGGGACAGGATTTTAGTTTGTACCGAGACGGCCTCGTCTTTTTTGTATGAGGATTGGTGCCAGAGTTTGAATCCGTCTCCTTTAAACCGCGGGATTATGTGAACGTGCAGGTGGTCGACGACTTGCCCCGCGTGCTCGCGATTGTTCATGTGGATATTAATACCATCGACAGCGAGTGCTTTCTCTATAACGCCGGCGAGTTTGCGGACTGTATTCGTGACCGCCGACCAATCATCCGTCGGCACGTCAAAAATATTTCGCGAATGTCGTTTTGCGACAACGAGAGTGTGGCCGGGGTTGACCGGCTGGATGTCCAAGAACGCAAGCGTCGCGCCGTCCTCGTATATCTTATACATCGGCAATTCGCCCTTTACGATTTTGCAGAAGATACAATCGGACATACGTATTCAGTATACCGTATACTGTATGCCGTATACAAAATACAAATATGGAACTTTCTGGATTTTTACGCACGCTACTCGCTAAACGAGGAATCGAATCGGACGAGGCGGTGAAAGCATTTCTCGCTCCCAACTACGACTCCCATACCCACTCGCCGTTTCTGTTGGAAGGAATGGACAGGGCAGTCGCGAGAGTGCTTTTGGCGATAACGCGCGGGGAGCGAATCGCCGTTTACGCAGACTTTGATTGCGACGGCATTCCAGGCGCGGCTTTGCTTTCCGATTTTTTCGAGAAGATAAAATACGGAAATGTTGAAACATACCTGCCGCATCGCGACAGAGAAGGGTACGGATTTCACATAGAGGCAATAGAAGAACTCGCGACCCGCGATGTGAAATTGATAATTACAGTGGATGTCGGGACAAACGCGGCTGAAGCAGTGGCTCGCGCAAGGAAACTTGGCATTGATGTTATCGTAACTGACCATCACGAAGTTATTGGGCCGCCGCCTCAAGCAGTTGCGGTTCTTAATCCAAAAATCTCTCCGTATCCGTTTCCGCATTTGTGCGGAGCCGCGGTCGCGTTCAAGCTTGTGCAAGCATTGCTCATTGAGGGGCGCAAACACAGCACTCCGAATTTTCGCGATGTTCCGGTCGGATGGGAAAAATGGCTTTTAGATTTGGTTGGCATCGCTACGATTGCCGACATGGTTCCGCTCACGGGCGAGAACAGGACTCTCGCGCACTTCGGCCTTCAAGTTTTGCGAAAATCTCCGCGCCCGGGAATTGTCGCTTTATGCAACTGTTTGCGACTGCGCAAAAACGAAATTACTGAAGACGACATCGGATTTTCATTCGCTCCCCGCATCAACGCCGCGTCGCGCATGGACGAGCCGGATGCCGCGCTCAAATTGCTGACGACGAAAGACCATGATGAAGCTCTCAAAATCGCGCTCCATCTTGAAAGATTGAACACGAGCCGAAAGGGAATCGTGGGCGGAGTTGTGCGCGAAGCCAAAAGGCGCGTGCGAGAGCGCTTTCGCGCGGACGAGCGCGTCGTCGTCCTTGGCGATACCGATTGGAAACCGGCGCTTCTGGGGCTTGCGGCAAACTCTGTGATGGAAGGACGAAGCGGTGTCGTATGCCTGTGGGGGCGCGACGCGCAAGGCCGACTCAAGGGCTCATGCCGCTCCGACGGAAGCATTTCTGTCGTTGAACTTTTTGCGAATTCCGGCGACTCGCTTTTGGAGTACGGCGGACACAACGCGGCTGGCGGCTTTTCCGTCTCGCACGAGCGCGTACACACGCTTCACGAAGTGCTGGTCCTCGCATCAAAAGATTTGTGGCGAGTAAACGAGGGCGGGAATGTTGAACCCAGTTCTGATGCGCGCGCGGCTATTTCAGAAGTGACCCCGGCGCTATTCAAAGAGATAACCTCCTTTGCTCCGTTTGGAATCGGGAATCCGAAACCAGTGTTTCTTGTCACGGGCGCCACCGTTTCCGATGTCCGCGTATTCGGACGAACAAAAAATCACATTGAAGTCCTGCTTTCGTGCGCGCGTACGGGCGCCTCCGCGCGCGCGTTTGATTTCTTCAAGACTGCCGAATCATTTACGCACGCGCCGCGAGTCGGCGATAACGTGAACATTCTCGCTACCATTGAGCGCGATTCATTTCGCGGAGGCCTCGCGCTTCGGATTGTTGATATAACGCTGGCCTCCCAATAATTGAGTGCTATTATTATCGCAATGGAATTTTCAGCTAGCGACATGATTCGTTTCGGGTGGGAGACTTTCAAGAAGCGCCCGTGGTTTTTTATTCAGGTGATGGTTGTGCAGGTCCTGCTTACATGGGCCATTAATGTTCTCTCCGCGCAGTTCTCGGACGGTAGCGCCTTGTCATTTATCGGCACCGCCTTAAGAATCGCACTTTCCATGCTTTTGAGCATGGGCGTGACGGCGCTCCTGCTTAAGGCGCATGACGCGGTTGAGTCCGCAGCCCTGGAAGATTTATGGCACCCGCGGCCTTTTTGGCAATACTTGGGAGCCGGGCTTTTGTACGGACTCGGCATATTTGTTGGCATCATCCTGCTGATAATTCCTGGCATAATCGTGTTGCTCACATATCAATTCGCAAGCTACGTCGTTGTTGACCGTAATTTTGGCCCGATTAAAGCACTGAAAGAAAGCGCGCGCATCACGCGCGGACACCGCTTAGAACTTCTTCTGCTTTTCTTGCTTGTTCTTATTTTGAATATCGCGGGCTTGCTCGCGCTTGTAGTCGGTCTTTTCGTAACGATTCCCGTAACTATGCTCGCGGTCGTACACGCATATCGCACGTTGGAACATAAGGCGAGCGAAATTACTCCAGCCCCTGTTGTTTAACATGGAGCGAGTTGTTATTTACACAGACGGCGGAGCCAGGAACAATCCCGGACCCGCCGGCGCAGGAGCTGTCATCGTTGACGGCACAAAAAGATTTGAGCTGAAGAAATTCCTCGGCAATCAGACCAATAATTGGGCGGAATACGAAGCGGTGGCGCTTGCTCTCATGGAGGCGAAGAAACGCGGATTTGCAAAACGAGAAATTGAAGTTCGACTAGACAGCCAACTTGTCGCCGAACAGCTGTCAAATAATTATCAAGTGAAAGAGGCGACACTCTGGCCGCAGTACATGAAAGTCCACAATTTGTTGGTTGCGCATTTTCCCGGCGCGATTTTTACATACATCCCGCGCGAAAAAAACAAAGAAGCCGACCGGCTTGTGAACGAAGCGATTGACATGTCCCGTTAGAGGCGGTTCCCGAGGTGACTCCTTGGCATTTGCAAGGTGTCTCCTCGGGAACTTATCCAAAAATGAAACAAAACATCCTCTTCGCAGTTATCCTCGGATTTCTTGCGGGAGTTTTCGCGCGCTCTTTTTTTCTGCTTGGATATTCGGTGGCGGGATTCTCGGTGATTCTTGCCACAGTCGCATTTATTTTTGCATATCTTGATAACACGAAAAGAAAATCACTAATAATTTTTGCTGTCGCACTCGTTGCATTTGCAGGAGGCATCTTGCGAATGAACAGCGCGGTGCTTGTCGGCGATCCGGAACTCACGAATCGTCTCGACAAAAAAGTTACGATTGAAGGAATTGTTTCCGATGAGCCGGATGTGCGCGAGAGCAACATCCGCATTTCATTGGATGCAGACAAACTTCAAGCCGCCAGCCCCGTTAGAAGTCTCGCCCGCGCTAGCGCGCCCGAAGGGCCTACGGGGCAGGATACTTCTAACGGGGCCAGCACCACAATTTCTGTCAGAGCGGGAGTTCTCGTTGTGGCTCCGCCGAATACGAGCGTGAAATACGGAGACCGCGTGCGCGCAGAGGGAACAATTCGCCTTCCGCAAGCGTTTGAAATTGGAGATGGACGGCAATTCAATTATCCCGAATATCTCGCCAAAGATGGAATCGGATACGAGCTTGCGTTTGCGCAGGTTACGGCCCTGCCTGGCGAAGACGCAAATGTGGTAAAAGAGTCCGCGATTTGGTTGAAGCAAAAGTTTCTGGAGGGCCTGGGGAATTCTCTCGGCGAGCCGCAGGCGGGGCTGGGAGGTGGCATTACAGTTGGCGCGAAGCGCGGCCTCGGCAAGGAGCTGTCGGATATTTTTATTACCGTCGGCCTTATCCATGTCGTTGTTCTTTCTGGCTACAACATCATGCTCGTCATGAACGGCGCAATGCGGCTCTTTTCCCGCGCGCCGCGATTGTTCAGATTATTCCTTGGCGCGTTTATCGCGCTATTCTTCGCACTCATGACAGGCGGCGCTTCTTCCTCGGTGCGCGCCGCCGCGATGGCGGTCATCGGCGTGATAGGGCGAGTAACTGGCCGTTTATACTTCGCCACGCGCGTTCTTGGAATCGTGGCGCTGGTGATGGTAATTTGGAATCCATTTATTCTTGCGTTTGATTTGGGTTTTCAGCTGTCGGTTCTCGCGACACTCGGTCTTATCTGGTTCACGCCGATTTTCTCCGCGCGTTTGAAATGGATTACCGAAAAATTCGCTCTGCGCGAAATTGCCGCGTCCACTCTCGGCACACAGCTTGCCGTCCTCCCCTTGCTTCTGTATCAAAGCGGACAATTCCCGCTATTTTCACTTCCTGCAAACCTGCTGGCGCTTATCGCAGTTCCGCCCGCGATGGCTGCTACCGCCATTGCATCCGTCGCCGGACTTGTAGCAGAGCCAATCGCTACATTAATCGCATTTCCCGCATACGTTCTTCTCTCATATATTATTGAAGTAGCAAAATTCTTCGCCTCGCTCCCATTCGCATCTCTCGCGATAGGCGCATTCAGCGCGTGGTGGATGTTTCTGGCGTATGCGCTGATGTTTGGCTCGCTCATCTACATACGCAACAAGAATGGCCGGGAGCAAGCTCCAGGCCATTCGTAAAACCACGTAACCTATTCGGTTCCACCGCGGTGGGCAATGAGCCATTCGTGTTGTTCTTGAGTGAGGCTGGGATTGCGCTCGTTTCTGCTTGCATCAGGGGGCGTGAATCCCTTGCCGGTCGCGTGTGGCACGGGTTCCGATGGGTATTGCAACACGTTGCCTGCCGTCGGCAAGATGGTCTTTTCCCTCTCCCCCAGCCTATTCGGTGTTCCTGGGGAGGGCAAAGAGGGCGGCGGAAATCCGTCGTGGTAATCTGCGTTCACATCCGGCGACCTGTTAGCCGCCACATCTTCAAGCAATTGCATGCGGGTCATCGCATTCTCCTTGAACAGGGTTAGTCAACGACCAGAAGGATCTGGCCTTTTTGAACTATATCATCGGAATATTCTTTGGGAAGTTTTATGTCTGTGGATGCCAAACCCGACTGCCTCAGCTCCAATTTCCCGTGTCAAAATTATTTTGTCGCTTCCACAAAGCGCCTTTCTATAACCTCCCAATTCAGATTCTTGAAGAACGCATCAATGTACTTGCCTTTGCCCCCCGCGGAAAATTGGGGTCAGGTACTGGTTTCCCCGACTCTATCAGCCACAATTTCCTGTGTCAAAAAGTTATCCGCGCTGGCCGATCCAGAGATAGTACTTGGCCAAATAGTCTTTTGGTCCTTTTTGGCGGGATACATTAGAATGATTTCGTAGCGCCGTTATGGCACTTCCTATTTCTCTCGCGATATATTTCGCCCGTTGTTTACTTTTGTTATCTTGAAATGCTATACCCTGTAATGAGAACGCTCTCCCGTTGAGTCTGATGAAGATTGTCTCTCTTTGATCCAGTGTCAATCCGGCCTCTGCAATGGCAAGTACCATTTTCCCTATGGCTGCACGGGTAGTTTCTTGAGGTGATTCAGCTCCTAGTTCATGTACGGCTTCGACCGCAGCTTCATAGTCAGGTTTTTCATTACCCGCTTTTATAGCGTCCATTCCCATGGTGTTTCTGCGGATTACTTTTGCGCTTCCGCGAAGCGCTTCTCCATCATGTCCCAATTCAGGTTCTTGAAGAATGCGTCAATATATTTTCCCTTGCCCGCGGCTCCGTAGTCAAGAACAATTGGGGTCAGGTACTGGTTTCCAGTTGTAATTGGTGTAATTGGGAAACTGGGGTCAGAAACTGCAGTAATTGTCAGTAATTGGGGTCAGGCACCAAACAAAAAAACTGGGGTCAGGTACTGGTTTCCCCGACTCTATCTCTATCAGCCACAATTTCCCGGAATTGGGGTCACGGAATTGGGGTCAGGCACCCAACAAATGCGATTTTCGTGGTGTAATATTTTTGCACCAATTAGAGACGACTATTGCGTTACCGCAAACCGTTTCTCCATCACATCCCAATTCAGATTCTTGAAGAATGCGTCAATGTATTTTGCTTTGCCCTGCGCTCCGTAATCTAAAATGAACGCGTGTTCCCACACGTCAAGCGCGAGGATTATCGGGAGAGTGACGAAGTGCCCCTGATGCTGTTCGCCGGTGAAGCCAACGAGAAACGCATCGGCCTCTTTGTCGAAATTGGGGTCAGGCACCCAACAAACGCTATTTTCGTGGTGTAATATCTTGCGGAAATTATGACTGCACCTCCGCAAACCGCTTTTCCATCACGTCCCAATTCAGAGGCCGTACTTAGCCAAATGGTTTTCCTGTTCTCTTTGCCGAGCAGCATTTGAATGCTTTCTTAGTGCAACAACAGCGTCTCTTATCTCTTGCACGAGATACTTCGCAAGTTGATTGCGTCTATTCTTAAGGTCTAACTTTCTTGCAAGAAGGGAAGCCTTCTCGTCTAGCTTAGCGAAAATTACCTCCTGCTCTCCAAATGTTAAGCCGGCCTCCACAATGGCCCTTACCATTTCTCCTATGGCCGCATCTGTAGTTTCTTGAGGTGATGCAGGACGTAGGCTAAGTGCGGCACCCACGGCAACTTCACAGGCGGTCTCCTCGTTACCGGACTTCATCTCGTCTATCCCCATAGTATTTCTGCAAGAAATGCCTGCATTCCTAAATTATGGTTACACTTCCGCAAATCGTTTCTCCATCACGTCCCAATTCAAATTCTTGAAGAACGCGTCAATGTATTTTCCTTTGCCCGCCGCTCCGTAGTCAAGAATGAACGCGTGTTCCCACACATCAAGCGCAAGGATAATTGGAAGCGTTACGAAATGCCCCTGGTGCTGTTCGCCGGTAAATCCAATCTGAAATGTTTTGGCGATTGGGTCAAAATACAGAATTGACCACCCCGGTCCCCGCATCATTCCGACTTGTTTTATCTGTATTATTGCCATATCTGCACTCTCGAAATCTTTTGCGAGCGCAGTCGCGAGCGAGCCGCTTGCATTGAAGGCAGTCAGACTGCCTTCAAATTGTGCAAAATAGTTTTCGTGCAAGCGCATCCCGCCGAATTCAAACGAGCGGCGGCGAATGAGTTCGGAAAGCGCATGTGCGTGTTTCTCCGTATCTTTTGCATACTCTGGCAAAAGTGCTGAAATGGCGTTGAAATTCTTTACGTAGCCCTCGTACAATCCGATGTGCTGTTTGACGGATTCGTCGGAAATCCCATCCAGCGAAGGTAGATTAAACTTCTTCGCTTCATATGTATGCATAGGCGATAAATCAAAATGTAAAAATCAAAATCCAAAATGATAATACGGCAAGTATAGCACGCTCATTATCACGCGCGGAAATAACCGCGGACGTCTGTACCAAACCTATGCGACCGCATAGGTTTGGTACAGAAGAATTCCACCTTTTTCATTACAGGTTTGACAGGGTTGTTTAACAGGGTCTGACATTACACTTTGCATTTTGGCCTTTGCGCTTTACATTTAAAAGATGCGTCCCGTTAGAAGCCGCGGACGCACAATCTCATGACCTGTCAAACAATCGTGATTAATAGGAATAATCGAGCAAGATGCGGACACGTTATGCTGTCCACGTCCTGCTTCTAACGGGATGCGCCGAAGCGTGAAGATTAGCCTGCATGCAATTCTGGCGCTTCTTTTCCTCACGGCATGTATTTGGTACGCAGTTATTCAAGAATCTCGAAATGGCCTCCTGACAGTCTCTTTTCTTAATGTCGGACAAGGCGATTCCATATTTATTGTCGCGCCATCCGGCAGGCAGACGCTCATAGACGGCGGAGCGAACAGTATCGTCCTGCGCGCGCTTTCCAAGGTTATTCCGTGGTATGATCGCACGATTGATGTAGTAATCCCGACTCATCAGATGCCGACCACATCGGCGGATTGGTGGATGTTCTACAGCGCTACAAAGTAGGAACGATTGTTCACTCTGATGTGGAAGGGGATACGGCGACCGCGAAAGCGCTGGTAGACGCGACAGCGAAAGAAGACGCAGTGAAGGTTACCGCGCGGCGAGGGCAAATAATAAATCTTGGCGGTGGAGCGTATCTTGAAGTGCTTTTCCCCGACAGGAGCGTCACGCATGTGGAAACAAATACCGCATGTGTTGTCACCCGTCTCGTTTATGGAAAAACGTCATTTATGCTCTCCTGCGATGCACCGAAGGAAATTGAAAATTATCTGGTGCGCCTAGATGGCGCCGATTTGCATTCCGATGTTCTGAAGACAGGACATCACGGTTCAAAGAATTCTTCATCGGAACTTTTTGTCGGATTTGTGAATCCTACATATGGAGTTTTCTCGCGAGGGTGCAAAAACAAATACGGTCATCCGGCGCCCGAAGTTGTCGCGCTCTTCGAGCGCTTCGGAATCCCTACATCAGACACCTGCAAAGACGGCACGATTACCTTCGTGTCGGATGGTCAAACAGTTATGAAAAAGTAGTGTTCCTTATATGCTTATTCGCGCGAATAAGCATATAAGGAACAGGAAGAAAATAAATATTATTTCGCCAAACCAGCCAACTTTAGTGTCAGATGCGCACCTCGTTTCTTCATCGTTTTAAGGCCTTTTGCGGAAACCATTATTGTCATTTTTTTGCCGAGTTCGGGAATGAAAAGGGTCTTCTTCTGAAGGTTTACCTGGCGGCGGCGCTTGCCGGTAGGGTTGAATTTAGTTGCACGTACTCTATTAGAATACCCTCCGCCAACGAGGCTCGTTTTACCTGTGATGTCACAAATTCTTCCCATATTTTATTTATACAGGACTGTTATGCCTGCCCCGTAGTGAACCGAAAGTTCTACTTCGGGGTCGCAAATTCGTCCCATACAAGTCCGCGCATACTAGCGCGGACGAAGTGAAAAGTCAAAAAAATCGTCCTGCACATTTCTTTCTCGACAATAAGGATTAACCTCATTCCTTATATGCTTATTCGCGCGAATAAGCATATAAGGAATTGAAGGGGCGAAATGTGGTAACATAAAATGTCTTATGGAGATCATCAATGCTGTTTTTCTCGTCGCCATCATAATGTTCTCTGCTGTTATTCATGAGCTGATGCATGGTGTTGCCGCAAATAAATTGGGCGACCCGACTGCTCGGCTTATGGGTCGGCTTACGTTGAATCCGCTTGTACATCTGGACATGTTTGGCTCCATTCTTCTACCCGTCGTTCTTACTCTCACCAATTCGCCGATACTTTTCGGCTGGGCGAAGCCGATTCCGTACAATCCTTACAACCTCCGGCCGGGAAGATGGAGCGAAGCGATTGTCGCGGGCGCCGGACCTGCGTCCAATCTCGCGATTGCACTTATAAGCGGAGCTTTCATTCGTTCCGGAATTCTTCCCGCCGGACAGATTGAGGTTGTTTTCCTCATCATCGTAGTTAACGTCATGCTTTTCCTTTTCAATCTTATTCCAATCCCGCCGCTGGACGGTTCTAAAGTACTTCCTGCAATCCTGCCACGGTCACTCTCTGCAGGATACGACCAATGGAGAATTAGAATGGAGGGCAATCCCTTCATGGGCATGGGAGTCGTCCTCATTATCGTTCTTCTGCTCGGCGGCGCATTCGGGAGTTTAGTGTACGCAATCGCGCATGCAATTGCGGGGATTTGAATAGCTCAATAGTCCGTTAAGAAAAGCATGAATGAAAATTTGAATAATAGAGGTAAGAGACTTCAGAGTCCCGAACGGCGGGCCTTTTTTAGGAAAATAGCGGAGGGGGCAAGTCTTATAACCGTCGGTGGAGTAGCCGGATATTTCATGGGACGTGCTATGAAAGGGTCTGTGTCTAAGGAAAAGCCTAAAATCTTGCCGAAAATCCCGGATCGCGTCAAAGACGATTTAATCGCAGTTGATAAGCGTACGTGGATGAGTAAGGGAGCAAGAAAATTCTTAGACGACAATAATGACTCTCTTAAATTTAATACAAGGACGGGGATTCTCACGGTTAAGGTAAATAGAGACACTCCAATAGAACGAGTGGAAATTATAGAACCTGAGAACAAGCTACAGATGAAAGAGATTCGCCTTATTGCTAGCAGTGACGGGTTTACACTTGGTGTCTATTACTTAAATGAGGGGGGCAAAAGCGGCACAAGTATAACGGTTCGTCTGCTACCAAATACAGAATTTGAGATCGAGAATTACGATTTTTAGGTTGCACAATGAAGCCATCTATAGTAGATTGCTGGTGCGCGCGATGCGCGCATTTCATTTCAATGTCTACAATCAATCAGCTCGCGCGCAGAGGGCGCAAACAGAAAACGTGGCGGACGAAGACCATCGCCCTGTCGCGCGGTTTCAATACCATCGAAAATCGGCCAAGTTACTTTAATGCTCCGTTCAAGCGGGGCGTATGTACGCGCGTGACGACAAAGACCCCTCGCAAGCCGAACTCCGCCATCAGAAAAATCGCTCGTGTCCGCCTCACGAACGGCATGGAAATAACCGCCTATATTCCGGGAGAAGGGCATGCACTGCAGGAACACTCTGTCGTGCTTGTGCGCGGCGGGCGCGTGAAAGACATCGGTTTGCGCTACACGATTGTGCGCGGAAAGCTGGACGCAACGGGCGTTGATGCGCGCCGCCGAGGCCGTTCCAGATACGGAGCTAAACTGCCGAAGGCAAAAAAGTAGGCAATAGGCACTAGATAAATACAAAATACAAAAATACCATGAGAAGGCCGACAAAAAGAAAGAATATTGTTCCGCCCGATGCCATCTATGGCTCGTTTAAGGTTGCGAAGCTGATTAACTGCGTGATGGAACGCGGCAAGAAGGACATCGCGCGGAAAATCGTTTACAAAGTCATGGACGAATTGAAGAAAGACGGCGACCCGGTCGTCATTCTTGAGGAAGCGCTTGAAAAAGCCAGCCCGTCCGTTGAAGTGCGTTCCCGCCGCGTTGGAGGGGCCAACTATCAGGTCCCGCGCGAAGTGAGACCGGAACGCCGGCTATCTCTCGGCATGCGTTGGATAGTTGCGGCCGCAGAAGGAACGAAAGGAAAGCCGATGCACGAAAGTCTGCTCAATGAAATTCGCTCCGCGCGCAAAGGGGAAGGGGCGGCAGTCACAAAAAAGGAAACGACTCACAGAATGGCTGAAGCCAACAAAGCCTTCGCCCATTTTGCCTGGTAATTTTCTTATATGGCACGCGATTACCCTTTGGAGAAGGTGAGAAATTTTGGGATTATAGCCCATATAGATGCGGGGAAGACGACCACGTCCGAGCGCATTCTTTTTTATACCGGCATGTCGCACAAAATCGGCGAGGTGCACGAGGGCAACACGGTGACCGACTGGATGGAGCAGGAGCGCGAACGCGGCATCACCATCACCGCCGCCGCCATCACCTGCTTCTGGGTCCCAACCTATCGGGGCGCAGATATTTCCGCGAAAGTGCGGTTTAACATTATTGACACCCCCGGCCACATCGACTTCACGTCCGAAGTGAAGCGCTCAATGCGCGTCTTGGACGGCGCGGTCGTCGTTTTTGACGGCGTCGCGGGAGTCGAGCCGCAATCGGAGACCAACTGGCGCTACGCCGAAGAGGCGAACGTCCCGCGCCTTTGCTACATCAACAAGCTCGACCGCACCGGCGCGTCGTTCGAGAAATCGTATGCGAGCATTTTGGAGCGGCTTTCAACAAAAGCGGTGCGCATGCAACTGCCTATAGGGCTTGAAGATAAATTTGAGGGTGTTGCGGATTTGCTCACGATGAAGGCCTATCATTTTGAAGGTGAGATGGGAGCGAATGTTGTTGCAGGCGAAATTCCAACCGACTTAAAAACAGAGGCCGAAGTTCTTCGCCACGAATTAGTGGAGCGAATCGTTGAAAATGATGACGCGGTGATGCATGAATACTTGGAAGGAAAAGAAATTTCCTTGGATGTCTTGAAGAAAACTCTTCGCAAAGCCGTCGTGGAGAACAAGATTTTTCCCGTGTACACCGGCTCATCGCTCAAGAACAAGGGAGTTCAGCTCGTTTTGGACGGCGTCGTGGATTATCTTCCGAGCCCGCTTGATTTGCCTCCGGCGAAAGGAAACAATCCGGATACCGGCGAGGCGGAAACCAGAGTTTCCGATGACGCTGCGCCTTTCGCCGCGCTCGTTTTCAAATTGCAGGTGGACCCGTTTGTCGGTGCGCTCTCTTTCTTCCGCGTCTATTCAGGCACCGTTAAAGCGGGTGATTTTATATATAACGCGACGACCCGGAAGAAAGAGCGCTTGGGGCGCATCGTGCGTTTGCAGGCGGATAAGCGCGAAGATTTGAAAGACGTATACGCGGGCGAAATCGCGGCCGCGGTCGGCCTTAAAGAAATAAAAATCGGCCAGACGCTTTGCGACGAAGACCACCCCATAGCGCTTGAGGCGATAGTGTTTCCGGAGCCGGTCGTTTCGATGCGCATCGAGCCGAAAACAAAAGTTGACCAGGAAAAAATGGGGATGGCGCTCTCGCGTCTCTCGGATGAAGACCCGACATTTCGCGTTGAATCGGACCCTGAAACACTGGAGACGATTGTTTCCGGTATGGGCGAGCTTCACCTTGAAATAATTGTTGACCGCATGAAGCGGGAATTCGGAGTCGAGGCTTCAACCGGCAAGCCGCAAGTCGCGTATCGCGAGACGGTGCAGGGCACCGCCGACGTGGAATACAAGCACATCAAACAGACGGGAGGTCGCGGCCAGTACGGACACGTGAAAATTCGCGTGAAGCCGATGGAACCGCTCGTTGAAGGAAAGAAAACAAAAAATAATGTTGAGAGAGACGACCACTTTGAATTCATCAACAGCATCAAAGGCGGCGTCATTCCGCAAGAGTTTATCCAGCCGGTTAAGAAGGGAATAATAGAGGCGATGGGTCGCGGCATCCAGGCGGGATTTCCCGTAGTGGATGTTTCCGTGGAATTATACGATGGTTCGTATCACGATGTGGACTCGTCAGAAATTGCTTTCAAGCTCGCGGCTATCAACGCAATGCAGGAAGCGTTGCGGCAAGCAAAGCCGGTACTCCTCGAGCCGATTATGAAATTGGAAGTCGTAACGCCGGAGAAATTCATGGGCGATGTAACGGGGAGCATCAACTCCAAGCGCGGACAGATAGAAGCGCTTGGCGAGCGCGGACAAGTGAAAGTCATCACCGCCAAAGTTCCGCTCTCGGAGCTCTTCGGCTTCACAACGCAGTTGCGCTCGCTCACAGAAGGAAGGGCTGTACCAAATCTAGAATTTTCTCATTATGCGATAGTGCCGAAAAATGTGGCAGACGAAATAGTTGCCTCACGCAAGTAAAAGTGCGCATTGCCGAAAAATGCCTGCCCCGCCCCGTTAGAAGCAGGGCTTCTAACGGGGCCCGTAGCTCCGCCGAAGGTGGATGGTACTGTGGTAGCGGACGAGATTATTACTTCGCTTAAGTAATGGGCTCAAGAGCGGAGACCGCATTCTCCAATTCAGTGAAAGGTTTCTCAACCGACTTAATGACATCGGCGTCTAATTCTTTTGCATCGCTATTTGCAATTTTTAAGAAAGTTCCGCGCCCAAAAGTGTTGTCAATCAACCGGCGGAGGGGAAGAATATTTCCGGTTGCTGCAGCGTTCACAAACTCCCGGAAGATTTGCTCTTTACTTTGAAAACACCCTTTGCTGCGCTTCAGTAATTTTTCGATGAGTTTGTTAAAAATCCTTCGCTCATCTCCATATGTACTCATATTTATGTCTATTGTGCCGGTCATGGGCGTTCCATTTGCGTCAAAGAGGATATGTGGTTCCGAGGGTGTTGCATTTCTGCCCACGATGCGCGCAAACCAAACATCGGGACTGTCTTTCAAAGATTCTCCAGTAGGCAGTATGAGAACATGCGGATTTCTTCTCTTCAGCAATTTTGTCTGCTTTGCCTCACTGGCAAAAAACGGATGTCGAAAAAGTTCTACACGGCCTCGCAGAGCAAGTTCTTCAGTTAGTGCCTCGTTCAGTCCTGCAAGTCTTACTCTTTTGTTGTCACGAGAAACAACAGATAAACCAAGACGATATGAACTCATTGTTTTTTGCCTTGGCGGCATTAAAAGCTGGAGGGCGCCGTATAATTTCGTATGATTCATTTCATGAACAAGATAATGTGTAAAAGGT
>ERZ1292640.1486-Hain-H43-02um-R1-1486-length-19378-cov-10_pt1 | contig 19378 bp, 21 predicted proteins | sample MGYA00564404_ERZ1292640 | MGnify/ENA primary metagenome ERZ1292640 (study PRJEB36523, sample SAMEA6512636) | groundwater metagenome | collected 2019-01-08 | study: AquaDiva: Metagenomics assemblies of 32 groundwater samples
GAGTATTGGCCTCCGAAGCCAAGGGTCGTGGGTTCGATCCCCGCCAGCCGCACCATTCATCTGCGAAACTCGCGTATCTCGTTGTCCCCGGAACGATATAAGGACCGCATAGGCCCACATATGCTTCCCAAAAGGGGCGGAGCATTTATGCTTCTACTTCGGGTACAGCCCCTCATAACTCTTGGCCATCTCCGCGTGCTAGAGATTTCTGAATGTACTCAATGAGTTAGGTGTTGGGGCAACCCTCTTAGAGCCGTATTCGACGGCATCATTTTTCTGTATTTCCGGCACGCTTATGGTTCCCCTCGGCACGGATATGCTTTCCCCAAAAAATTCCAAAATCTGACTGCTCTAGCCAGCGTTCGCTGAGCAACTAACGTTTCGTCGAGTGCTGTCGGCTCCGAGCTGTTATGGACCGTCGCTAGCCAGGAGCGCGGTCGTTCAATGTCACAGATCGCCAAGCTATAACGGCAAGCGCAGCTTCGCCTTTAACCGAGTTCCGGATTGATTGCGAAAAACGGTTGGCATTTGAGATGGATGAGTGTCAGATCCATGCGGACGCGAGCGCCGCAATGGTTGGCCTGGCGCCCTATTCCTTGACGGGCCATTGACCCCCCAGCTCGCGAGTGGCCGCTTCGCAGGCCTCAAGCAGCGGACCGCTCATCAGCTGTACCGATTGCGGCGTGAATCGTTCAAGCGGGCCGGAAAGCGACAGAACCCCTAGAAGTTCTGGCCCGGGGCCGAACACCGGCCCCGCGATGGCGCCACACGAAGGGTCACGCTCGCCAAAAGAGTGCTCTAGCAGATCGCCCGGTGACTTCACGGATTCTTGAGGGAAGGATCGACGCAAAAGCTTGCCGGCTGCTCCGCGATCGATAGGTAGCAGGTCGCCAGCACAGACTCGATCGAGCGTCGAATGCCGTGAATCCACACGCATCAGGCAAAGCCGCGTCGTCTCGTCATACACCACATGGAATGACGGGCTCTCGGCGCCGTTGTCGACCAAACGCTGCATCAGCGGCAACAGTGTCTCCTCGAGATGCGATACCGCTGAATAAGCCTTGCCCAGGCTGAAAGCAAAGTGGCCAAGCACGTAGCGCTGGTCGCGCCGGCGCACCACGAGGCCACTGCGTTCCAGGCTCGTCATCAGGCGCAGCACCGAGCTTTTGTATATCCCGGTCTCGACCGCAATTTGCGACAGGCTCAGAGGCCTACGGGCCTTTTCCAAGACCTTGGCGATGGCAAGCGCGCGGTCTACCGCAGCAACTCCCGCCATGTTGGCGGCATGTCCGGTGGAAACAGTCTTGGTCATGATTGGTCCTTATTCTGACATTCAGAACTAAAGTTATGTTAGGGAAAACCTTGATGACTTCCCGAAAGATTTTCAGGATACTAGCCGAATTACAGAACTTATGTTCTGTTCTTCAGAACTATTTTAATATGACCCAACTTCATCCTATGCTCATCGGCGGACAGGAGGTGTCCAGTGACATCGCTCCGATCATTTCCATAAACCCCGCAACTGGAAAAGAAAATCATCGCGTAGCCGCTGCGGGCCCGGAGGAGGTGAACCGGGCTGTCCTGGTTGCGACAGAGGCGTCGGTCAACCCCAGTTGGCGCAGCATGCTGCCCCCCCAGCGCGCGCGCATTCTCGGACGAATAGCCGAACTGATGGAGCGCGACTCCGATGCCATCGCGAACATCCAGATGATGGAAAACGGCAAGGTCTGGCGCGAATGTGCGGCGCAGGTCAAGAGTGCGGCCGCAACCTTCCGCTACTACGCCGCTGTGTGCGAGGTCACCGGTTCCGACGTCACGCCACCGCGTGGTGACTATCTGTCGCTGGTGGCACATGAGCCCTACGGTGTCATCGCTGCGATCACGCCCTGGAATTCACCGTTGACCATGGAGGCGCAGAAAGTCGCCCCGGCACTGGCAGCCGGCAATGCCGTGGTTCTCAAACCATCGGAGATCACGCCATCCACGGCTCTCGCGCTAGGGCGCATCGCACTGGAGGCGGGCTTGCCTGCGGGCCTGCTTAACGTTCTGCCGGGCACAGGAGTCACCGGGGCGGAATTGGTGTCACATCCTGGCGTGCGGATGGTGTCTTTCACGGGTGGCACGGACAGCGGGCGGCGCATTGCCGAAGTGGCTGCACGCAAGCTGATGCCAGTGGCGCTTGAACTCGGGGGCAAGTCGCCGCACATCGTGTTTAACGATGCCGACCTCGACGCTGCTGCTCAGGCCGTGGCCGAAGGAATCTTCGAAGGCAGCGGTCAATCCTGCGTGGCGGGTTCGCGCCTATTCGTGCAGCGCGGCGCTTCGGAACGCCTGGTCGACAAACTGGTGTCGATCGCGTCGGCATTGAAGGTCGATCTGCCTGATGTCAAGGGAGCACAGATGGGCCCACTGGCCAGCTTTCCGCACCGCGACCGCGTTGCGCAGATGGTGGAGATGGCGCTCGGCGATGGGGCAAAAATCCTCACCGGCGGCATGCGCCCCTCGGCGCCTGCGCTGCAGGCTGGTGCCTATTACCAGCCCACCATCATTGGCGGAATCGACAACAGCGCACGAATTGCGCAGCAGGAAATATTTGGCCCAGTGTTGTGTGTGCTCGAGTTTGACGATGAGGAGGATCTCATCCGACAAGCGAACGACACGGCATTCGGCCTGGCTTCAGGCGTCTGGACAGCCGACTACAGGCGTGCCTGGCGCGTCGCTCGCGCTCTGCAGGCCGGCACGGTGTGGATCAACACCTACAAGCAACTGTCGATCGCAACGCCATTCGGCGGCTTCAAGGACAGCGGACTTGGTCGCGAAAAAGGTGTCAACGGCATGCGGCTCTACCAGCAACCCAAGGGCATCTATTTCGGCATGACAAGCTGAGCCGTCAATCTCAACAGATTCAACATTTCATTTATATATGTCTGATTTCAATCGCATCGGTTTCATCGGTTTGGGCGTGATGGGCGAGCCCATTTGCAGGAACCTCGCACGCAAATCCGGGGCACCGGTCATGGCTCATGACCTTGACCCCCGTCCTCTGCAACGACTGGTAGTTGACGGCGTGGAGACAGCCGCTGGAACGGCTGCATTGATGGGCTCATGCGACGTGGTATTCCTCTCGCTGCCTTCTGGCGAGGTGGTCGACCGGCTCTGCCGCGCTGCAGACGGACTTCTGAGCCAGGCCCGCAAGGGTCAGATAGTCATTGATCTGAGCACGTCACCAGTGGACACGACACGAGGCCTCGCGGCTGCATTCCAGAAACACGGGGCAAGTTTCATTGATGCCCCTGTTGCACGAACGCGCGCAGCGGCCGAAGCGGGAACGCTTTCCGTGATGGTGGGCACCGATGCCACCACGTTCGAACGGGTCAAGCCGCTGATCGCGACCTTCGCTTCCGACATCGCGCTGTGTGGACCGGTGGGTTGCGGTCAGGTCGTGAAGATCTTGAACAACATGGTTCTGTTTGAAACGGTGCTCGCCATCAGCGAAGCCAAGGCCATTGGAGAACGTTCAGGTGTCGATCCCAAGCTGCTGTTCGACACCTTGTCGAAGGGTTCGGCGGACAGCTTCGCGCTGCGCAGCCATGGCATGAAGTCCGTTTTGCCTGACGAATTTCCCGAACGCGCGTTCTCCGTGCGTTATGCACGCAAGGATTTGATGTACGCCCTGAAGCTCGCGCAAGACGCGCAGATCGACGCAAGGGGTGCACGAGTAGTGGATGACTGGTTCGGTCAGGCCATCGACCTCGGTTTCGGAGACCTGTATCACCCCGTTATCAGCCGCTTGGTCGGCGGCCATGCCAGCTCGGCAACATAAGGAGAAAAAATGCTACGACGTAGACAAGTCCTCGCGGCCAGTGCACTGCTTGCCCCTGCCACCCACGGATGGGCTCGGGCACGAACAGAATTTCCGACGCAACCCGTCAAGATGGTGGTGCCGTATTCCGCAGGCGGCGCCACCGATGTCATTGCCAGGGCATTGGCCGAACGGCTCAGCGCGGAATGGGGGCAGCAGGTGATCGTTGAAAACCGTGCTGGAGCGGGCACCACGCTCGCCGCGGCGCAGATCGCTCGCGCAGCGGGCGATGGCTACACGCTTTTCATGACAACCTCAGCTCACACCATTGCCGGCAGCATGTACAAGAGCTTGCCATACGACCCGGTGAAGGACTTCTCAACGCTGTCGCTGCTGGCAAAAGTGCCACTGGTTCTCGTCACGCGACCCGGTCTCGGAGCAACCACCTTGCACGAATTTAGGGAACTCGCCAAGAGCGGCAAACTGACTTACGCATCACCCGGCAATGGCACAGCGCAGCACCTGACAGGTGATATGTTCAAGGTTGCGACGGGCACGAAGATGACTCACGTGCCTTATAAGGGGGATGCGCCGGCCATCACGGATCTGCTGGCCGGCGTGGTGGACTGCATGTTTGCCACCTTGACAGCAGTACTACCCCAGATCGCCGCCGGCAAGCTCACGCCCATAGCGATCGCGAACGGTAAGCGCATCAAGAAAGTCGCTGACATCCCGACATTTGCAGAAGCCGGCATGGCTAACTTCGAGGCTGCCACTTGGTTCGGCGTGCTTGCGCCTGCGACGCTGCGGCCCGCACTGCGCGACAGCATCAGCAGGGACATTGTCCGCATCGTCGCTCAGCCTGCGATGCGAGCCCGCCTGATCGACCTTGGTGGCGAAGTGGTTAGTCTGAATTCAACCGATTTCGAAGCCTTCATGCAGGCAGAACTTCGCAAGTGGAAAGACATTGCTGCAGCATCCGGCGCAACGCTGGATTAATCCCCCTCTTCACGCGACGAATCTTCACCCAGAGCAAATATCAACTTAACCAACTGGAGATATACCCGATGAACCGCATCCTTACTCCGATTCTGTTGGCAGCTGCTCTCATTCCGAGTATGGCAACTGCACAGGAGACCTTGAAAATCGGTGCGCTTGTCACTTTATCGGGCGCAGGTGCCGCATGGGGAACCGGCATGATGCACGCAGCTGAACTCGCCGCAGACGACGTCAATGCAAAGGGCGGGTGGGAAGTCGCTGGCAAGAAGTACCGTGTGCAGATACGTCTCGTATGACGACAAATAGCAGATGAGGCGGCGGCGGTGTCGTACTGACCCCGCAGCCGCCTCGCTGGAACGGCTGTTGGCGCTCTATGCGGGCGCCAATTACGCCAAGGACATCGTCAAGTGGGAGCAGGAAACGCGCAAAGGGCCGGAGTGGCAGCGTGGCCTGAAGGCGATCCGCCTGGGCGGCAAGATTCTGCTGGACCTGCCCTGGCTGGAGGCAAGTTCCTGCGCCGCAAGGACTGGTTTGGCGGCAACCGGCTCTGGCAGGTGGTGGCCATGGGGAAGATGGCCTGGACCGCCTCGGACTTCTTCTGGGACATCATGAACCAGTACTTCGCTTGGCAACCGCTGGCCGACCAGCTCCCCTGCGGGGCATGAAGGTCAATACGCAGGCCATGAACGACCTGCGGCAAAAGGCGCAGGCGACGCTGAAGGAGATCGACTGCCTGCAGCGTCTGGTGCAGCAGTAGGCGTGCGTCAGATCCGGTCGGACTGCTTCAGGGCCAGTGCCGCGTCGTAGAGCGCGTTGCGCGAGCCGCCGCTGATGTCGGCGGCCAGCTTGACGGCCGTCTTGAGCGGCAATTCAGCCAGCAGCAACGCCAGGATGTGCTGGCCTTGGGCTTCACCGGTCTGGGCCGGTGCCGGGGCCGGATGCAGCACCAGCACGAATTCTCCGCGTGTGCGATTGGGCTTCGCCGCCAGCCAGGCACTGAATTCAGCGGCCTCGACGGTGGCAATTTCCTCGAACTGCTTGGTCAACTCGCGCCCGATGGTCAACCGGCGATCGCCCAACGCCGCCAAGGCTGCCGCGAGGGGCTCGATGCGGTGCGGCGCTTCCAGCAGCACCACCGCACGCGCCTCGCTGGCCAGCGCCTGGACCGCTGCATTGCGTTCATGCGCCTTGGACGGCAGAAAGCCGGCAAACACAAAGCCGGTCGCCTCATCGCTGACGATGCCGGCCACGCTCAAGGCGGTGGTGACGCTGCTGGCGCCCGGCAGCGGCACGACCGGCAGCCCGGCGGCGCGTACCGCGGCCACCAGGCGCGCACCGGGGTCGCTGATGGCCGGCGTGCCGGCATCGCTGACATAGGCGATGCGCTGGCCGGCGCGCAACCGCGCAATCGCGCTTTGAGCCGCCTCGGCTTCGTTGTGCTGGTGCAGTGCGAGGAGCTGTTGCGGGCTGCGATCAATGCCATAGGCGCGCAACAGGCTCTGGGTGTGGCGCGTGTCCTCGCAGGCGATGGTGTCAGCCAGTTGCAGCACATGCAGCGCGCGCAGCGTGATGTCGGCCAGATTGCCGATGGGGGTGGCCACCACATACAGCGCCCCTTGAGGATAATGCTGCGAGGCAGCCGCCTCATGCGAGGCGGTCAGGGCGGAAGCGAAAGAAGCGTTCAATGATGTTCCCCAAATGGCGGGCGGCGGGCGATGGCACGACGACCAAACAGGCCGGCGACGCGGCCGAAGAACAGGCGCTGCGTCATCTGCAGCGCGCCGGTCTGCACCTGCTGGAACGCAATTATCGGACGCCCGGGCGCGGTGGCGGCGAAATCGATCTCATCATGGGGGCGCCGGACGGCACGCTGGTGTTTGTCGAGGTGCGTCGGCGAGCCAGCTCGCACCATGGCGGTGCGGCCGCCAGCGTCAGTGCGCAGAAGCAGCGGCGCATCATCTTCGCGGCACGACACTACCTGCTGCGCTGGCGCGAGCCGCCGCCCTGCCGTTTCGACGTGCTGGCGCTGGAGGGGGACAGTGTGCAGTGGCTGCAGGCCGCCTTTACAGACTGAAACATGGGCTGGTCCCTGCGGGGGGAAGGCTTCACAGTTATCATTGGTCCCATGCTTGAACAACGCATTCAACAACACTTTATCGACAGCGCCGACCTGAAATACCAGTCGGCGCAGTCTTTGAGCAAACCGATTGCCGATGCGGTGCAGGCCGTGCTGGCCTGCGTCACCAGCGGCGGCAAGGTGCTGGCCTGCGGCAATGGCGGTTCCGCCGCCGACGCGCAGCATTTCGCGGCCGAGTTCATCGGCCGCTTCGAGCGCGAGCGCCCCGAACTGGGCGCCATTGCGCTCACCACCGATACCTCCATCCTGACGGCGATCGCCAACGACTACAGCTTCAACGCCGTGTTCTCGCGCCAGGTGCGTGCGCTGGGCCAGCCGGGCGATGTGCTGCTGGCGATTTCCACCAGCGGCAACTCGGCCAACGTGCTGGCCGCCATCGAGGCCGCGCACGATCGCGAGATGGTGGTGATCGGCTTGACCGGCCGTGGTGGCGGCAAGATGAATCAGGCCCTGCGCGATACCGATGTGCACATCTGCGTGCCGCACGAACGCACGGCGCGTGTCCAGGAAGTCCATATCCTGGCGCTGCACTGCATCTGCGATGCGGTCGATGCCCAATTGCTTGGAGAACAGGAAACACCGACATGAAACAGATAGCCCGCAAACTTTGCCTCTCTGCTGTGCTGGCGGCCGGCTTGGCTGCCGCACTGAGCGCCTGCGCGCCGGTCGTGGTTGGCGGTGCCGCCGTGGTGGGCAGTCTGGTGGCGGTCGACCGTCGTACCTCCGGCGCGCAACTGGAGGATGAAGGCATCGAGCTGCGTGCGGTCAACCGCATCCAGGAGAACCTGGGGGACCGCGTCCACATCAATATCACCAGCTACAACCGCCAGGTGCTGCTGACGGGCGAAGTGCCCAGCGCCCAGGACAAGCAGCTGGCCGAACAGGTGGTGTCGCGGGTCGAGAACGTCCGCTCCATCATCAACGAGCTCGGTGTCATGGGCAATTCCTCGTTCACGCAGCGTTCCAACGACGCGCTGATCACGGGCAAGGTCAAGGCGGCACTGGTCGATGCGCGTGACCTGTATGCCAGCGCCTACAAGGTCGTGACCGAGCGTGGCGTCACCTACCTGATGGGCCGGGTGACCCAGCGCGAGGCCGACCGCGGCACCGATGTGGCACGCAGCACCGGCGGCGTGCAGAAGGTGGTGCGCATGTTCGAGATCCTCAGCGAGGAAGAGCTGCAAGCCCTGCTGCCCAAGCCGGCAGCGAACGAAAAGAAGAAGTAATCCTTCGCAATCCAGACCAACAAGGCGCCTTCGGGCGCCTTGTTTATTTCAGCCGCTTGATCAGGCTGGAGGTGTCCCAGCGCTGGCCGCCCATTTGCTGGACGTCGGCGTAGAACTGGTCGACCAGCGCCGTGACCGGCAGGCGTGCGCCATTGCGCTTGGCTTCTTCCAGCACCAGGCCGAGGTCCTTGCGCATCCAGTCGACGGCGAAGCCGAAGTCGAACTGGTCGGCCACCATGGTCTTGCCCCGGTTGTCCAGTTGCCAGCTTTGCGCGGCGCCCTTGCCGATGACGTCAAGCGCCAGGTTCATGTCGAGCCCGGCATGCTGGCCGAAGGCGATGGCTTCGCTCAGGCCCTGCACCAGCCCGGCGATGCAGATCTGGTTGACCATCTTGGTCAGCTGGCCGGCACCGCTGGCGCCCATCAACGTGAAGGCGCGCGAAAAGGCCATGGCCGCCGGCTTGGCGGTATCAAAAGCTTTCGGGTCGCCGCCGCACATCACGGTCAACAGGCCATTCTGGGCGCCAGCCTGGCCGCCCGACACCGGCGCATCGATGAACTGCAGTCCGATCTGGCGCGCCGCCGTTGACAGCTCGCGCGCCACCTCGGCCGAGGCAGTGGTGTGGTCGACGAAGATGGCGCCGGGCGTCATGCCGGCCAAGGCACCATCGGCGCCCAGCGTGATGCTGCGCAGGTCGTCGTCATTGCCGACGCAGGCGAACACCAGATCGGCACCGGCTGCGGCTTCGCGCGGTGTGGCGGCATGCTTGCCGCCGAACTCCTGGGCCCAGGCCTGTGCCTTGGTGGGCGTGCGGTTGTAGACCGTGACCGCATGGCCGGCGCGTGCCAGATGCCCGGCCATCGGGTAGCCCATGACGCCCAGGCCGAGAAAGGCGACTTTGCGTGCCGGGGTGGATTCGTAGGTTTTGGCGTTGATGTTGGCCATGAATATCTCCAAGGGTGGTGCTGCGCGGCGTGGCGAGCGGGATGCGGCGCAAGGCGCGGGTGGCGGGCATCCGCAACGTACTGGATGGTACGTGAGGAATGCCCGACGGGACCCGCAACGCCGCGATGCGCCCGCGCAGTAGCCGTCAAACGATGGCGAGGTTTTCGGTGCCGGCGCTCAGATCCTGCGACTTGCCACGCTCACTGCTCAGTTTGATCTGCAGGCGCAGGTCGTTGAGCGAGTCGGCATTGCGCAAGGCGTCTTCGTAGCTGATGACGTTGGTTTCGTACAGATCGAACAGCGCCTGGTCGAAGGTCTGCATGCCGAGCTGGCGGCTTTTCTTCATGATCTCCTTGATCTCGGCGACTTCGCCCTTGAAGACCAAGTCGGAGATCAGCGGCGAGTTGAGCATCACCTCGACCGCAGCCACCCGACCCTTGCCGTCCTGTTTGGGGATCAGTCGCTGCGAGACCAGCGCGCGCAGATTGAGCGACAGGTCCATCAGCAGTTGCGGGCGGCGTTCTTCGGGGAAGAAGTTGATGATGCGGTCCAGGGCCTGGTTGGCGCTGTTGGCATGCAGCGTGGCCAGGCACAGGTGGCCAGTTTCGGCGAAGGCGATGGCATGCTCCATGGTGTCGCGGTCGCGGATCTCGCCCATCAGGATGACATCGGGCGCCTGGCGCAACGAGTTCTTGAGGGCGATCTCCCAGCTGTCGGTGTCCAGCCCGACTTCGCGTTGCGTCACCACGCAGTTCTTGTGCGGGTGTACGAACTCTACCGGGTCCTCGATGGTGATGATGTGGCCATAGGAGTTCTCGTTGCGCCAGTCCACCATGGCCGCCAGGGAGGTGGACTTGCCGGAGCCGGTGGCGCCGACCAGGATGCACAGACCGCGTTTGGCCAGTACCACTTCCTTCAGTACCTGCGGCAGGCCCAGCGAGTCGATGGTCGGCAGCAGCGAAGGGATGACGCGCAGCACCATGCCGACCTTGCCCTGTTGTATGAAGGCGTTGGCGCGGAAGCGGCCGACGCCCGGCGGCGAGATGGCGAAGTTGCACTCCTTGGTGCGCTCGAACTCGGCCACCTGCTTGTCGTTCATGAGCGAGCGCGCCAGTGCCAGAGTGTGCGCGCCGCTCAGTGGCTGAGGCGACACCTTGGTGACCTTGCCGTCGACCTTGATGGCCGGCGGAAAATCGGCCGTGATGAAGAGGTCGCTGCCATTGCGGCTGACCATCAGCTTGAGCAGGTCGTTGATGAATTTCGTGGCTTGATCGCGCTCCATGAGAGCACCTCCCTTTTCTTAAGCCGATGACGAGGAACGAAGGGCCTTCAATAACCAGGAACACCGCAGGACCGGCTTTGCCGGACTGCTGGTGTTGCCCCCTGCAAGGGGGGTGGCGGCTACGCGCAGCGAGCAAGCCTGGGGGTGTGCCATGTCTACCCGGGGAAGTTTTCCGGAATCTTGGCCTTGCTGCGTGCCTCGGCCGGGCTGATCACGTTGCGCTTGACCAGCTCGGTCAGGTTCTGGTCCAGCGTCTGCATGCCGACGTTGTTGCCAGTCTGGATGCTGGAGTACATCTGCGCCACCTTGGCTTCGCGGATCAGGTTACGAATGGCGGGGGTGCCGATCATGATCTCATGTGCTGCCACGCGGCCGCTGCCGTCCTTGGTCTTGAGCAGCGTCTGCGAGATCACCGCCTGCAGCGATTCCGACAGCATGGCGCGCACCATTTCCTTTTCTTCCGCCGGAAAGACGTCGATGATGCGGTCGACCGTCTTGGCGGCGCTCGAGGTGTGCAGCGTACCGAACACCAGGTGGCCGGTTTCCGCCGCCGTCATGGCCAGGCGGATGGTTTCCAGGTCGCGCATTTCACCGACCAGGATGGCGTCCGGGTCCTCGCGCAGTGCCGACTTGAGCGCGTTGGCAAAGCTCAGCGTGTGCGGTCCGACCTCGCGCTGGTTGACCAGGCATTTCTTGGATTCATGCACGAATTCGATCGGGTCTTCCACCGTCAGGATGTGGCCGAATTCGGTTTCGTTGAGGTGGTTCACCATCGCCGCCAGCGTGGTGGACTTGCCCGAGCCGGTGGGACCGGTGACCAGTACCAGGCCGCGCGGCTTGAGCGCCAGGTCGCCGAAGATCTTGGGCGCGTTGAGCTGCTCCAGCGTCAGGATCTTGCTCGGAATGGTGCGGAACACCGCGCCGGAGCCGCGCTGGTGGTTGAAGGCGTTGACGCGAAAGCGGGCCAGACCGTCGATCTCGAAGGAAAAGTCGACCTCCAGGAACTCCTCGTAGTTCTTGCGCTGGGTGTCGTTCATGATGTCGTACACCATCGCATGCACCTGCTTGTGGTCCAGCGGTTCCACATTGATGCGGCGCACGTCGCCATGCACCCGGATCATCGGCGGCAGGCCGGCCGAGAGGTGCAAGTCAGAGGCCTTGTTCTTGACACTGAAGGCCAGCAGTTGGGTGATGTCCACAAGTCCCTCGATGGTTTGATACGCTTGGGCAATTATGACCACGATTGCCGCCAACCTCGAAACCGTTCGTAAGCGCATTGCCGCCGCGTGTCTTGCGGCCGGTCGTGACCCGGGTGAGGTGCGGTTGCTGGCGGTGTCCAAGACCTTCGGCCCCGAAGCCGTCGCCGAGGCACATGCTGCGGGCCAGACGGCGTTCGGTGAAAACTACATCCAGGAGGCGGTCGAGAAGATGGCGGCTCTGAGCCATCTGCCGTTGGAGTGGCACTGCATCGGTCCGATCCAGAGCAACAAGACGCGGTTGGTGACGCAGCACTTCGCCTGGGCCCACACGGTGGACCGGCTGAAAATCGCCCAGCGCCTGAGCGAGCAGCGCCCGCCTGAACTGCCGCCGCTGCAGATCTGCATCCAGGTCAATGTCGACGGCGGCCCCACCAAGTCCGGCGTCGTGCCGCAGGAGGCGCTGGCACTGGCGCACGCGGTGGCGGCATTGCCGCGGCTCACGTTGCGTGGCCTGATGTGCATTCCTGAGCCCGCTCCTGATTTCATGGCTTCCCAGGCAGTATTTGCAAGGGCTAAGGCCATTTTCGATCGGATAAAAGCGGATGGTCTGGCGCTCGACACCCTGTCCATGGGCATGACGGCCGATCTGGAGGCTGCCATTCATGCCGGCAGCACGATGGTGCGCGTGGGTACCGCCATCTTCGGTGGCCGCAGCTACGCAGCGGCCTGACGGAAAAGCGGCGGCGATGTCCCTGCTTGCCGTGCTGCGCGATACCGCGCGCCTGCCCTTCCTGGCGCTGACGCTGGCCTGTCTGCTGCTGGGCCTGGCCACGGTCTGGCGCACGGGTTTCGCGCTGGATGGGGTACTGCTGGCCAAGGTGGTGGCCGGCGCGCTGTGTGCCCACATCAGCGTCAACATGCTCAACGAATACGCCGACTTCCGCAGCGGCCTGGACGCCACCACGCAGCGCACGCCGTTTTCCGGTGGCAGCGGTGCCTTGCCGGCGCATCCGCAGTGGGCTAGCGCCGTGCTGCTGGGCGGCCTGCTCGCGCTGGGAGTCACGTTGGCGGTCGGGCTGGAAGTGCTGCGCCTGCGTGGCTGGGCCATCCTGCCCATCGGCCTGGCCGGCGTGCTGCTGGTGTTGCTGTACACGCCTTGGATCACGCGCCATCCGCTGCTGTGCCTGCTGGCGCCAGGTTTCGGTGTCGGGCCGTTGCTGGTGGTGGGCGCGCATGTGGCTTTGGGCGGCCACAACCTGCCTGCGGCCCTGGCGGCCTCCTGGGTGCCGGGCTGTCTGGCCAGTGCCTTGTTGCTGCTCAACCAGTTCCCCGACCGCGAAGCCGACCGCGTGGTGGGCCGGCGCAACCTGGTCATCGTGTACGGCCGGCCCTGGGCGGCGCGGCTGGTGCTGGTGCTGCATGGCTTGGCGGCGGCCGGGCTGGTCGCGGCCGTCCTGTTGCGCTGGCTGCCGGCGCCCAGCCTGTGGGGGCTGGCACCGATGGCGCTGGCCGTGCCCATGGGCCGCTGGCTGCTGCGTTATGGCGACGAGCCGGAGCGCCTGCTGCCGGCCATGACGCTCAATGTGGCGGTGACCCTGGCCGCGCCGCTGTTCATGGCCGTGGCCGCCATGTCCTGGCGGCTGGCCTGACATGGATGCCGAATCCGCCCTGCGGTGGTGTCACGGCAAGGCGAGCTGCGTGGTGTTCTTGACCTCTTCCATCACCGCATAGGTGCGCGTTTCGCGCACGCCGGGCAACTGCCACAGCACGGTACCGGCAAAGTCGCGGTAGGCCGCCATGTCGGCCATGCGTGTCTTGAGCAGATAGTCGAAGCCGCCGGCCACCATGTGGCACTCCATGATCTCGGGCCGCACCTGCACCGCCGCCTTGAACTGCTCGAACACATTGGGTGTGGTGCGGTCGAGCAGTACCTCGACGAAGACCAGCATGCCGCGCCCGAGCCGCAGCGGGTTCAGCCGCGCCTCGTAACCCAGGATGTAGCCCTCGCGCGTGAGCCGCTGCACGCGTGCCAGCACCGCGGTGGGCGACAGGCTCACCGCTTCGGCCAGCTTGAGGTTGGCCGTCCGTCCGTCCTGCTGCAAGAGCTTGAGGAGTTTCAGGTCGATGCGGTCGAGTTCCGGCGCAATGTCATTCATTGATAGAGAAAAATGAATTGAAAATTGAAAATTTCAGTCAGAAATTCATTTTGATTCTAGGCACCATGGCGAGATTCACCAAACGGAGCGCCAACCATGTCGACCACCGCCCGCCTGCCCAGCCCCTACCGGCCCGAGGCCGAGATTGCTGCCCAGTGCCTGGCGGTCCTGGACCCACAGCTGGACTGGCCGGCCGTTGTCCGTACCGCCCTGCCCTGGGTGCAGGCGGTGCGCGACCGGCCGCCGCCGTTCTGGGCCATGGAGCGCCTGCTGCAGGAATACCCGATCTCCAGCGCCGAGGGGCTGGCGCTGATGCGGCTGGCCGAGGCCCTGCTGCGCGTGCCCGACCGGGAGACCGCGCTGGCGCTGACCGCCGACCAGCTGGGTCGGGCCGATTTCGCCAACTCTGCGGGCGGCCTGCTGGTCCGTCTGTCTTCGGCAGTTATCCGGCGCGCCAAGCAACTGCTGCCGGGCGGCGATGCGAGCGGCCTGCTGGCCCGTCTGGGGGAACACACCGTGGTGGCGGCCACGCTGCGCGCGGTGCAGTTGCTGGGGCGCCAGTTCGTGCTTGGGCAGGACATGGCGCAGGCCCTGCAACGCGCCGATGCCCTGCGCGCCACGGGGCGCCAGCTGCGCTTCAGCTTCGACATGCTGGGCGAGGGCGCGCGCACCGAGGCCGATGCGCAGCGTTATCTGGCGCGCTATGCCGCTGCGATCGACGCCATCGCCGCCGTCCACCGCCCCGCCGCCGCCAGCTGTGCCGAGCGCGACGGCATCTCGGTCAAGCTCAGTGCGCTGCACCCGCGCTACGAGGACGCACAACAGGAGCGCGTCATGGTCGAGCTGGTGCCACGTGTCTGGTCGCTGTGCGAGCGCGCTGCTGCTGCTGATCTCAACCTGACGCTGGATGCCGAAGAGGTGGAGCGGCTGGAACTCTCGCTCGAGGTCTTCGAGGCGCTGGCCGCGCGGGTGGCGCAGCACTGCCCGCAATGGCCGGGCCTGGGGCTGGCGCTGCAGGCCTACCAGACGCGCGCGCTGGCGCTGGTGCAGCAGGTGGTGGCCATCGCACGCCGCCACCAGGTGCGCATCATGTGCCGCCTGGTCAAGGGCGCCTACTGGGACGCCGAGATCAAGCGCGCCCAGGAGCTCGGCCTGCCGCACTACCCGGTGTTCACCCACAAGCCGCACACCGATGCCTCGTACCTGGCCTGCACGCAGGCCTTGCTGCAGGCCGGCGACGTGGTCTACCCGCAGTTCGCCAGCCACAACGCCGGCACCCTCGCCGCCGTGCTGCAACTCGCAGGGCATCATGGGACGGCGTTCGAGCTGCAAAGGCTGCACGGCATGGGCGAGGGTCTGTACCGCGAGGTGTTGCAAGACCGGCGCATCGCCTGCCGCGTCTATGCGCCGGTCGGCCCGCAGCGCGACCTGCTGGCCTACCTGGTGCGCCGCCTGCTGGAGAACGGTGCGAATTCGTCGTTTGTGCACCAGCTCGCCGATGACGCGCTGAGCCCGCAGGCGCTGCTGGCCTCGCCCTTGCGCTTGCATGCCACGCCGGCCTTGCCGCTGCCGCCCGATCTTTTTGGCGCGGCGCGTGCCAACAGCCTGGGCGTGGACCTGGCGGTGGCCGCCATGCGCGTGCCGCTGCTGGCTGCGCATGCCGCGCTGGTGTTGCCGCAGGTGCCGGTGTTTGATGCCAAATTGGCCTCCAGAGCCTACGAAGTCAGCGTCGACAGCTATCAAAACTGGAGCGCTTTGCCGGTGACTGAGCGTGCCGCCGTGTTGCGCCGCGCTGCCGATACGCTGCAGGCCCGACTGCCGCAGTTCTGCGCGCTGCTGGTGCAGGAGGCGCTCAAGACCTGGGGTGACGCGGTGGCCGAGGTGCGCGAGGCAGTGGACTTCCTGCGTTACTACGCGGGCGAGGCCGAGCGCATCCTGTCGCCGGTGCTGCTGCCCGGCCCGACCGGCGAACACAACGAACTGCGCCTGAAGGGCCGCGGCGTCTGGGTCTGCATCAGCCCGTGGAATTTTCCGCTCGCCATCTTCACGGGCCAGGTGGCGGCGGCACTCGTCACCGGCAACACCGTGCTGGCCAAGCCGGCCGAGCAGACGCCGGCGGTGGCGCAGGCCATGGTCGATGTGCTGCACGCCGCCGGTGTGCCGGCTGCTGCCTTGCAACTGCTGCCCGGCCCAGGCGAGCGCGTGGGCGCCGCGCTGGTGGCGCTGCCCGGCATTGCTGGCGTGGTGTTCACCGGCTCGACGCCGGTGGCCAAGACCATCCAGCGCGCCCTGGCCGCGAAAGAGGGTGCCATCGTGCCGCTGATTGCCGAGACCGGCGGCATCAACGCCATGCTGGTCGATTCCTCCGCACTGCCCGAGCAGGTGGTGGATGCAGTGGTGCAGAGCGCCTTCCGTTCCGCCGGCCAGCGCTGCTCGGCGCTGCGCCTGCTGTGTCTGCATGAGGCGATTGCCGATGCGGTGATCGACATGCTCCGCGGCGCGGCGCAGGCCTTGGTGGTGGGCGACCCGTCCGATCTGGCCACCGATGTCGGTCCGGTGATCGACCGTGAGGCCTACGACACCCTGCAGCGCCAGCTGCAGCGTCTCGATGCCGAGGAAAAAGTGCTGTTTCGCCAGGATGATCATGCGCAAGCAGCTATCAATTCAGTAGCAAATCGGGTGCCGCCGGCGATCTACGAGGTCGATGCGATCGAACGGGTGCAGACCGAAATCTTCGGCCCGGTGCTGCAGGTGGTGCGCTGGCGCGGCGATCCGGCGGCGGTGATCGGGCAGATCAACGCCCTCGGCTACGGGCTCACGCTCGGCCTGCAGACCCGCATCGACACGCGGGCGCAAAGCCTGGCCGCGGCAGCGCACATCGGCAACGTCTACGTCAACCGCAACATGATCGGCGCCGTGGTCGGCGTGCAGCCCTTCGGCGGCGAGGGCTTGAGCGGCACCGGGCCGAAGGCCGGTGGGCCGCACTACCTGGCCCGCTTCTGTGCCGAGCAGACCGTGACGGCCAACACCGCGGCCGCCGGCGGCAATGCGGTGCTGCTGGCTGCCATCTCATGAAGTGCCCAGCGCGGTGGCAAGCAGCGCTACCGCCAGCTCTGCCGTGCGCTGGTGCTCGTCCAGCAGCGGGTTGAGTTCCACCACGTCGAGCGAACCGAGGCGGCCGCTGGCGGCGATCGCCTGCATGCACAGGCGTGCCTCGGCCAGCGTGGGACCGTCACGCACCGTGGTCGCCACGCCGGGCGCCAGGCCGGGGTCGAGGAAGTCGATGTCGAAGCTCAGGTGCAAGTGAGTGTGTTCATCCATGCCGGCCAGCGCACGGGCCATGACCTCGCGCATGCCGAGTGTGTGCAGCGTCGTCATGTCGAACACCGTCAAGCCGAGTTCGTGCACCAGCGCCGCTTCACCAGCGTCCACGCTGCGCACGCCGATCTGCTGCACGGCGTCGGCCGCCAGGGCCGGCACGGCGCCGCTCAAGCCGGTGAGCGCCGCCGGCCCGACGCCGCGCAGACAGGCCAGCGGCATGCCGTGCAGGTTGGCGCTGGGGCTGGTGCGCCGGCTGTTGGCGTCGGCATGGGCGTCGAGCCAGAGCACGCGCAGTGTCTTGCCTGCGGCACGGCAGTGACGCGCCACCGCGCTGAGGGAGCCGATGGCCAGGCTGTGGTCGCCGCCCAGCAGCAGCGGCAGCCGGCCCTGCGCCAGTGCGCTGGCCACGGCATCGTGCACCGCCCGGTTCCAGGCGATCACTTCATCGAGATGGCGGTAACCGTCTTGCGGCGGTTGCTGCGGGTTGGGCGGGCCGCGAAGGTCGCCCGCGTCACGCACCTGCAGCCCAAGCGCCTGCAAGGCGGCCGTCAGGCCGGCCGCGCGCAGCGCCTGCGGCCCCAGACCGGCACCGGGCTGGCCGCCGCCCACATCGGTCGGGGCACCGATGAGGGTGATATCGTGCGGCAATGCGGACGGCATGTTCGTTATTGTGCGGGAGAGTCACCATGTTCCGTGATCGATTGGAAGCGGCTGATCAGCTGGCCGTCAAATTGACCGCCTACCAAGGCCAAAAGCCGCTGGTACTGGCCATTCCGCGCGGTGCCGTGCCGATGGCCAAGCTGATTTCCGAACGGCTTGAGGGAGACTTCGACGTGGTGCTGGTGCGCAAGCTGCGCGCACCCTGGCAGCCCGAACTGGCCGTCGGCTCGGTCGATGAAAGCGGCTGGACCTACATCGCACCCTTTGCCGAGTCCATGGGCGCCGACGACAAGCACCTTGCCGAGGAAAAACGCAAGCAGCTGGAGACCATCCGCCAACGGCGCGCCCAGTACACGCCGCTGCGGCCGCACATCGACCCGGCCGGGCGCACGGTGATCGTCATCGACGACGGCCTGGCCACCGGCGCCACCATGATCGCGGCGCTGCACGGTCTGCGCCAGCAAAACCCGGCCAAGCTGGTGTGCGCCGTGCCGGTGGCGCCACCCGACACGCTGGCGAAAGTGCGCGAGCTGGCCGACGAGGTGGTGTGCCTGCAAGCGCCGGAATTCTTCCAGGCCGTCGGCCAGTTCTATCGTCACTTCCCGCAAGTGGAGGACGAGGAAGTCATTGCCCTGCTCAAGTCAGACTGATTTGCGGCTGCCTGAAGCAGTCCAACCCAGAAACGCCGTGCGGACCTGGCACACCAAACGCCCCAACCGGGAAACGCCGTGGAACCGGCTCCGCCGGTCCACTGGCGTTGCCCCCTGCAAGGGGGGTGGCGTAGCGACACGCAGTGCGCGCAGCCTGGGGGTGTGCGCTAGATCCCGCGCAGGTGGCGGCTGAACCAGGCGGCGGCCTGACGCGCCACTTCCTCCAGCGTGCCGGCTTCCTCGAACAGGTGGGTGGCGCCGGGGATGACCGACAGTTCCTTCTCGCAGTGCAGCCGGGCATGGGCCTCGCGGTTGAGTTCCAGCACTTCGGGGTCGTGCCCGCCGACCAGCAGCAGGGTGGGCGCGGCCACGCGCGCCAGGTCGTGGTGGCCGGCCAGGTCGGGACGGCCGCCGCGCGAGACCACCGCCTTGATGGTGTCGCTGACGGCCGCTGCCGCCTGCAGCGCGGCCGCGGCGCCGGTGCTGGCACCGAAGTAGCCGATCGGCAGGCGCTGCGTCGCCGGGTGCTGCAAGACCCAGCGTGTCGCCACCAGCAGGCGGTGCGTCAGCAGCGGAATGTCGAAACGCGTCTGGTAGTTCAGATCTTCGGCAACGGTCAGCAGGTCCAGCAGCAGGGTGCCCAGGTGCTGCGCATGCAGTTCCTTGGCGACGAAGTCGTTGCGCGGGCTGTGGCGGCTGCTGCCGCTGCCGTGCGCGAACAGCACGATGCCCTGCGCATTGGCTGGCAACTCCAGCATGCCTTCGATCTGTACGCCGTCCACCGGGATGTGGACGAGCTGTTCGAGTGCCGGCTTCATCATGGTCATGCCTCCTGCGTGTCAGGCACCTATCGCAATGGGGATGCGGCGGCGGCCGAAATTGCCGGCCTGTTCGGCAAAGCGGCCCGCCACTGCCGTGCCGCAATCGGGGCAGTGGCCCGCGGGCGTGAGGCGGTACTGCACGATCTGGTGCCAGTCGCGTTCGATCAGCGCGGCCTGGC
>ERZ1292640.117-Hain-H43-02um-R1-117-length-62322-cov-62_pt2 | contig 19372 bp, 20 predicted proteins | sample MGYA00564404_ERZ1292640 | MGnify/ENA primary metagenome ERZ1292640 (study PRJEB36523, sample SAMEA6512636) | groundwater metagenome | collected 2019-01-08 | study: AquaDiva: Metagenomics assemblies of 32 groundwater samples
AAGTGAAAAAATCATAAAACATGAAAATAAAGCTAGAGAAAACGCTGAAGAAACCATACTGAAATTACAACAAAAAATTGCTCAGCTTGAAGAAAGATTACAAGGATTATTGGATAAATTTGAAACCGGAGAATACTTTGGCACTATAACCAATCCTGACACGATACCTGATTCTTACAATATCTCCTTTGATGGTTTGGCCACCTCTCTTGATGATGATTTAGTAACTGATGTGGATGGCGATATTTACCTAGAATCAATTACAACTGGAGCCGATTCTTTCAAACTTCGTGTTACTGGTGGTGAAATATTAATTGGCGATACATTTTATGACTTTGTTTTTGGAAAGGCTAGACTTTCATCTTCTGATGATGGTACTTCAATGATTATACTTGGTCAGGTCATGGATGACCAAGGAAATATCAATACAATTCGATTGACATTGAATACCGTAACTGTACTTACAGATGACTTTGGCTCCGAATCTGTCCAATTTGAAATTGATCCTTCCAATAGCAAAATTGCAAAGCAGTGGACTCTGGATGCTTCTGGAGACATTACTTTAGTTTAGAATTAATGAAACTATAGCATAGTTTTAGAGAATAATAAAACACCACATTTAAAGTCACAATTCCAAAATAGTGATAACTCTTAATTTATCTCAAAAAACATTTTTTACTCTCAATGGAGATAGTAAAAGATTAGAACACTGTGAACTTCCTATAATTCATTCAATTCAATAATGAATTCATTTTTTTATAATTCGAACATCTGATAAAAGTGGTAATTCCAAAATCATTTTAATGGGTATTCTAACGATGGATACTATGAAAAGAATTGAAGCGATGATACCTAGTATGAGACGAAGTCAAGTGGTTGATCGTATTCTTAAAGCAGGTGCACAAGGCATTACATTAGTAGAAGGTAGGGGCAAAGGTGATGGTGAAAGACCAATTGTGGGTGGAGCCAGAGGTACTGCAAAATATATTGCGGATTATAATCGAATTGATACCATAATCACTGTAGTCGATGATTCAAAATTAGACTCTGTGGTATCTGCGATTATGGATGCATCTTACAGAGGTTCTGATGGAGATGGCATGATCTTTGTATCTACTATCGATGAAGCGTACAAAATAGGTACTAGAGAGAAAATAACATCCATGAAGTAATATCCGTATTTACATTTGATACAAATACCTAATCCTACACAAGATTTCAAATCACTGTATACTTTATCAATTTCATTTTATATCTATTATTATGATAATTAGTTGGTACGGATTTGGTGGAATCAGTTAAATCATAATTTTGATTATACTTAATATTGAAAAGTCCCTACGAATCATTTAATTTCTGTATTCCATGCGAAATCAAATATCCAAAATTAACTACACGGTGTTCTCAATGTGGCAATAAGATTAGAACAACTGCACGGAGTTCATGGAAAAACAGGTCATAAATGAAATTTCTTTGTTCTAACTGTGGGCATATTTACGGGCAATGTACGTGTATTTGTTGTAGGGCAGATGAAAATCCTGAGAATTTACAATAATTCTAAATTCATGTATCTACAAATAAAAATTTAAAAAAAATTAATTGCTTTACTGGTTTGATTGATTTTCTAATCTCTTATTTTTAGTGATACTACAAATGCAATAATGATTATTGCAATTGCAAAATACATCACAGATACATAGTTAAATGCAAAAGCAATCGCACCTGCAATTATAGGTCCTACAACAGATCCAATTGAGATCGTTGAACCGAAAATTCCCGTTGATGTTGAACGTGGATTGTTTTCCATCAAGTGAAAGCTTCCTCCAATGTACAAAAAAGCCCAAGTAGCACCCACAAGTGCCATAAATGGCATTGCCATCCACCATTCAGTTATCAAAGATAATCCAACAAAGACAAATGTGGTCGCCCCAATTCCAATCTTGAATTTTGTTACATTTGAAATTTTAATTTTGCTTGCCATCAAATTCATCAAAACAAAAGCAGCTAACGTGTTTGCCACATAGACAATTGAAATTTGATAAAGTTCTGCATTTAATTTCTCCATTAGCATTATTGGAAAAATTGTCCATACTGATGCTGCACCAATATGTCGTAAGAGAAGCGATATGAATAGAAATTTGTTTTTTACAATTATGTTTTTTGTAGTTCCTGGTGTCAGTTCTTTTTCTTGTAATGTGTTTGGCATCTTTATTGTAAATAACAATCCGATAAAAAAGAAAACTCCGCTGATCAGAAAAGTTAGTTTGATGTCATTGACAATACCTGCCGCAGCAGTTCCTGCCAACCATCCCAATGCATGAAATGAAATTACCGTTATTGCCCGCTTTTTTTCATGATTTGCTTCATAGGTATAGGCAATCATGGATGGAACCATTATTCCACTTGCAACCCCCGCACCAATTCTGGCTAAAAATAACAATCCTACATCGTCTGCAAAATAGTGTAATCCAAAAGCTATGGCGCATCCAATGAAGCCTATTCTGATGAATTTCAGCCTAGTTCCTTTCTTATCTGCATGCCGTCCAAAGTAAATTTGAGATAAAATCTCTGCAACACTAAATGATGCAATTATTAGACCAATTTCGAAAACAGAACTTGTTACCCCCATTGCCATGATGGGCAAGAATACAAAGACAATGGAAATTCCAGCATGTTGAAAAAAAGTAGCGCTACGAACTAGATTGTTTAATTTTATTTTTTGCATAAATATATGGAATTTACATCTCTACCTAATTTCAACATAAGTGCCAATTCACCTGATTGTGTGGATGATTTTTCTCAAAAGAGTTAAACTGTATAGAAACATTCTAAAAATAAATTGGTACAAAAAGAGCCATTCCTCACCGCATTACAAAACAGAATTTTGCTTTTTGATGGGGCAATGGGAACTGAGATTCAAAAACATAATCCTATACCTGAAGATTTCCCAAATAATCAAGACGGATTTAATGATGGTTTAGTTTTGACTCATCCGGAATGGATCAAACAAATTCATCGAAATTATTTGGATGCAGGTTCTGACTGTATCGAAACTAACTCCTTTGGTTCAAACAAAATAAAACTAGACGAATATGGTTTTGGCAATCAGACAGTAGATTTTAACAAAAAAATATCACAATTAGCAGTTGAAGTTTGCTCAGAATATGCTGACAAACCTCGATATGTAATTGGTTCAATGGGGCCATCAGGTTATCTTCCAAGCTCAAATGATCCAGACTTGGGACAAAAACCACTGGATGAAATCAAAGAGGCATTTGAATTACAATCTGAAGGTTTGATTCTTGGCGGAGTGGATGCACTTCTAATTGAAACAAGTCAGGATATCTTGGAAGTAAAACTTGCTATTGAAGCATGTCATGATGCGATGAAAAAAACTGGAAAAAAAGTTCCAATTATTGCAAATACAACTTTGGACCAATATGGAAAAATGTTACTTGGAACAAACATTCAAGCTGCATACACAACTGTATCTGATATGGGAATTGATGTTTTTGGTTTGAATTGCTCTACGGGTCCAATTGAAATGACTCCTAGTATTAGATGGCTTGATGAGCAAAATGAGCATAATTTGTTGGTAGTTCCCAATGCAGGTATGCCTGAAAATCAGGGTGGACAAGCAGTATACAAGATGACTCCTGAAAAAATGGGCGAAGCACTAGGTGATTTTCTTAAACAGTACAAAAAAGTTCGAATAATTGGCGGCTGTTGTGGAACAAATCCTGAGCATATTGCTGTACTAAGAAAAGTAATTGACGAAAAAGCTTATTCTATCAAGGGTTAAGTATTTAGAAAAACTGAGGAGAATTTATCACATTGACTATTCCTAGAGTTAGCTCTGCACTAAAAGCAGTTGATTTGAAGCAATTTCCACCACCTCTAATCATTGGAGAGAGAATCAACACACAAGGTTCCAGAAAAGCAAAGCAGCTTGTACTAAATGATGATTATGATGGATTAGTTGATTTAGCAAGAATTCAGGTTGAAGACGGTGCACACTGTCTTGATGTTTGTGTTGCCACTACTGAACGAGCTGATGAACGTCAATTCATGCTAAATCTTGTTAAAAAATTAAGTATGGAAATTGATGCCCCACTTGTAATTGATTCTACAGACCCTGATGTGATAGAGGCGGCTGTAGAACAAATTCCTGGAAGACCAATAATTAATTCAATTAATCTGGAAGGGGATGGAAGCAGATTTGAAAGACTTGCGCCAATAATGGCAAAGTACGGGTTGCCTGCAATTGCATTATGCATTGGACCAAAAGGTATGGCAAAAACTCCTCAAGAGAAAGTTGAGACTGCAGAATTACTTTATGAAACAGGAAAAAAATATGGATTAAAAATTGAACAATTTATTTTTGATGTTCTCACATTTACACTTGCTACTGGAGAAGATGAGTTTTTAGATGCAGGAAAAAATACTCTGGACGGTATCAGACTTGTCAAAGAAAAATTTCCAAATTCATTTACAACTTTGGGATTAAGTAATATCAGTTTTGGACTAGTTCCATATGCAAGAAAAGTTATCAATTCGGTATTTTTGTATCATGCAGTAAAATCTGGACTGGATACAGCTATTGTAAATTCAAAAGAAATAATTCCTTATGGGGAAATTGATGTAACAGAGAAAAAACTAGCCGAAGATCTAATATTTAATACTCATCCAAATGCGCTATCTGAATTAATTATTTATTTTGAAAAGGCAGGCACGCAAGGCAATGAGACTTTGAAAAAAATGGATGTAGATCCGACATGGCCTCCTGGAAAACGTGCATACTTTAGAATTCTAAATAGACTAAAAGATGGAATTCAAAATGATGTTGTTTCAGCTATTGCAGACAAGATTGGTAAAAATGAACTCATTGAAGATAATAATGGAATTCTTTCTCTGAATGCTTCTCCTGAAATTACTCATGATGGTGCAATTAGAACTCTAAATGAAGATTTACTTCCTGCAATGAAGGAGGTTGGCGATAAATTTGGTTCAGGGGAATTAATTTTGCCATTTGTTCTTAAATCTGCTGAATGCATGAAGGCAGCAGTAGGAGAATTAGAAAAATATCTAGTCAGAGAAGAAGGCACGTCTAAAGGAAAACTTGTACTTGGAACCGTTTATGGCGATGTTCATGACATTGGAAAGAATTTGGTAAAAACTATCTTTCAAAATAATGGTTACACTGTTTATGATTTGGGAAAGCAAGTGCCTCTGCAAAAATTCTTGGAAAAAATAGATGAAGTAAAACCTGATGCTCTGGGATTATCTGCACTTTTGGTATCAACATCAAAGCAGATGCAACATTTTGTAGAGCATGCAAGAAAAAACAACATGAATATTCCAATTTTATGTGGTGGCGCTGCAATCAATACCAATTACATCAACAGAATTGCAAAAGAAGGTGGCATCTACGAATCTGGAGTGTTTTATTGTAATACGATGTTTGAAGGTCTGAAAACCATGGATACACTGGTTTCAAATGAAAAGCCTAAATTTTTAGCACAATGGAAAGAAAAACTTGAAAATTGGAAAGACAGGTCTACTGTTGTCATTGACACTTTGAATCTTCCAAAAAGTGACATCAAACCTGTGGTTCCGCCAACTCCTTTGATAATTGGAGAGCCAATTAGATTGAAATCTGATCAAATCAAAATGGGTGAGGTTTGGGAACTGATTGACAAAAAATCACTATTCAAGTTATCTTGGGGTCTACGTGGAAAAGCAGGTGCTGAATCTGAAGCAGACCATGAAACATTACTAAATGAATGGAAAATTCGAATAATTCGAGAAAAATTATTTGAATCCGAAATTGTATATGGCTTTTTCAAATGTCACAATAAAGACGGAAAGCTAAAAGTCGATAATCCAAACGGTGAAAGTGTCGAGTTTGATTTCCCACGCTCTTCAAAATCTAGTCATCTTTGTCTTACTGATTATTTTGGAGAAGATGATATTGTTGCATTTCAAGCAGTTACAGTTGGAAACAAAGTTTCAGATGTTATAGAGCAATGGAATAAAGAAGACAAGTATGCTGATGCATACTATTTGCATGGTTTGGCAGTTGAGGTAGCTGAGGCATTAGCAGAATGGATAAACCGCAAAATAAAATCTGAATTAAAACTTGGAGCAAAAGGGGGGCTACGATACAGTTGGGGTTTTCCAAGCTGCCCTGACGTCTTACAACATGAACAAGTTTGGAAGCTACTGCACCCAGAAAAATCTGGAATGACGTTAACTGAATCTGGACAAATTATTCCAGAACAATCAACTGCGGCAATTGTAGTGCATCATCCGGAATCTCAGTATTTCGTACTTTAGATTTTTTTCAATGTCTCTTTTGCAAATGTAAAATCATTAGGTGATGTGATTAGTACGTCTCCTGCAATACTGTGAATTTCTTTGATAAAATTAGCCGGGTTTTCTTTGTAACCGGACCAATCTAGTTCCAAAAACTTTGCAGAACCCTCATTTTTTTCGGTAGGTAACAAAATACATGGAATAATTCTAAATCCTCTTGGTCTTAATTTGTCCGAAATTCTTTGTACCTGTTCTGCTGAATGAATCACCTGTGTCATAAACCCCTTAGGTGCAGCAGCAATCTTTTTTTGAATTTTTTCAAAGTTGGGCTCACTAAGTAATGACAGGAAAAAATTCATCCTCTCCCCGTAACCTAACTCGTTTAGTTGCTTGACTACCTGACTTGGAATCAAACCTGAATCAGTTGGATTCTCTTTTGACGGATCACCTTTAAGGACGAGAATTCCGTCTAATCTGAGATCTATTGATTTTTGCACTATCTGTTTGATCAAATTCATATCTTTGTCTCTTACGCGCATACTGATTGTAATTTGCAAATTAGGATGGTTTGCCTTTAACAATTTTCCTGCGGTTAACGCTGAAACTCGTCTAGTTCCCAAAACAGAATCTGTTACATGAATGCCATCACACAGATTACTGATATCTGAAACTCTTTGTAGCAGGTTTGATAATAATGAATTTATTTCGTCATTTGATAATTCAACACCTTCTGGAATCTTTGGTGGATTTATTTCATAAATGACGGCCATAAAGAATCTCAAATTTAACTTGGTTAAAACCTTTAAACACAAACTCAATAAAATAGATAATCGCTATAATCATAGTGGACTTGAAATTACTACGATCTTTACTTTCAAGTAAAATAGATCCTGTCTTGGAACATTATGGAACAAACAATCTTGCATCAATACTTGTTGTGATTTATGGTGAGGAGCCAATTATTGTAATGACTGAAAAACCAAAACATCTAAAATTTCATGCTGGGGAAATTTCATTTCCAGGTGGGAAATTTGATCCGAGTGATTCTGATCTTTTAGAAACTGCATTGCGTGAGACTCGAGAAGAGATAGGTTTGAGAATTTCAAAAAATCAAGTAATAGGACAACTAGCGCCAGTTGTAACTCTTAATTCCGGTTTTATGATTTTACCATTTGTTTCCATAGTTGATAAAATTACATCGCTTTCAGCAAACTCTGAAGTGGAAAATATACTTCACATTCCTCTCAAATCTTTTTTGAAAACAATGGCAGATGATCAAAATCCGACTCACAACAGAATTCAAGAAATGTACACGTTTGAATATCAAAATAAAATTATTTGGGGTGCGTCTGCACGAATTCTAAAACAAATAGTAAATCGCCTAAATTCCTGAGATTCATTTAAAAAGAGCTCTTCGTGCCTGAAAATTATGGCTGCTCGCAAGTCCTCTCCAAGAAAGATTCGTCTGTTAAAAAAGACAAGACAGACAGCACCTGTACCAGCTTGGATTATTCTAAGAACAAAGCGAACAGTTAGATCAAATCCAAAACGTAGAGCTTGGAGATCAACTGATGTGGAGGTTGGATAGTTGTCTCAAGAATTAGAAAGAGTCTATACTATCAATTTGGGCAAAGTTTTACTTTCCGTAGATACACATCGTGCACCACGAGCTATTAACATGATTAGGGAATTTGCCCGCCATCATATGAAAACAGCAGATATTCGAATTGAAGAAGATGTCGCTCATCAAATTTGGTCAAAAGGAGTTCGTAGTCCTCCAAGAAAAATTAGAGTCAGAATGAGTAAAACTGATGAAGGCTATGTTTTAGTTTCTGCATATTCCGATGAAAAAGAATCTACAGATGTATCTGATAAAGATGCAAAGAAAGGTAAATCCTCTAAAGATTCAAAGAAAGGCAAGTCATCTAAAGATTCAAAGAAAGACAAGTCATCTAAAGATTCAAAGGATACACCTGTCAAGGATGTAATAGCAGATGCACCAGTCGAAGTAAAAGATGTACCATCTAAAGTAAAAGATGCACCAGTCAAAGAAGTAAAGAAAGATGCACCATCTAAAACAGTAAAGAAAGACGCACCATCTAAAGCAGTAGCAAAAAAATCTAAATAGAAAATTTTATTCTTGATAAAAAATTATTATAAATTATTTTATTCTAATTGGTATAGATCCAGTTTATAGTCGATACTACAGTCTGGCTGTGACCAATCCAATGTGTTTTCTTGTGGGATGATTCCAAGTGGATCATATCTTTCAAATTTTGTCATTCCTTGAATTGAAGATAACATTACTACTTTGGATTCTTTAGAAGATGATGTCAAATCTACTTGAGACATGCTTTCACTTAGTATTCCGCGAGTTAGATTTGTAATTGAATTGAGAACTCCAACTGGAATATTGTTTCCTCCAACAACATACAGCATTGAGCGTTTTACTGCATTTGGTGGTGCATTTTCATAGAGCATTTTGAGTGAATCTCTTAATGATTCTTCTAGGCTTTGTCCGTCTTTGCTTGTAGTCAGAATATTTGTTTGATTTGGTATTTCTGAAGAACATAGGGAACCAACTATGTGCATTATGGCATTATTTGCAATATCATAACATGTGTTTGGGCTCAAGTTTGGGTTGCTTTCTAAGAGTGAATCATTATCCAAAACAATAGTGCACTCTGAATTAGCTGTTACTCTTTTTAGTGAAATACCTGAATTGAAGATTCTATCTTTTTCATATTTGAATGGCATTATGGCAAATGAAACAAGTCCCTTGTCTGATTCTTTGCAAATTTCTGAAACTACTGGTGATATTGCAGAGCCTGTTTTTCCTGCCAGATTTGTCATGAGTATAATTGTAGAATAATTTGAAATCTTTGACTTTATCTGATCTGCGACTTTGTATGTAGCGCCTCTGATTAATTGAACTGATGGATTGATAATTGAATCAGTTGAGACCTTGATTGAATTGCAGCCTGATTGAAGGTCTTTTTGATCATTGCTAATTAGTAGACAATCTGAATTTAGTGCATCTTTGGCTTGTATTGCTAATTTTGAGCCTGCCCCGCCTAAACCAATAACTAAGATCGGTTCTTTTACTTGAAAACTCATTTCAAATAATATTCTCTAATTTGGATAAAAAACCTTCTTACGTTATTTTAATCAAATCTCCGATCTAAAAAATTTAGCTTGCGATCTTTCCAAGAATGCTACGCGTAGTCGCATCTAAAATTTCGACTATGTGTGTTTGACCGATCTTGATCTCTTCTTTTACAACTACCGGTTTGTATGCAAAATTTCTTCCTTTGATGCCTTCGTTTGTTTCCTCATCAAACAAAACTTTGCCCTTCCACCCAATCCATTTTTGATTATTTTCTAATGATATTTTGTTTATAATATCAAAGATGACTTTGCTTCTCTTTTTTACTTCTGATGCCTCTATTTGGTCCAATTCTGCAGCTTCTGTACCTGGTCTTGCACTGTATTTTGAGAGATTTACCATATCTGGACGTATTTCATTTATGAGATCAACTGTTTTCTCAAAATCTTCTTCGGTTTCTGATGGAAAGCCCACTATGACATCCGTTGAAATTGTAAAGTTTGTAAATCGCTCTTTGGCTTTTTCTATAATTTCTCTAACTGTTTTTACCGTATGTCCTCTTTTCATATCGTGTAGTATTTTGTCACTCCCGCTTTGCACTGGTATGTGGAGAAATTTGTAGACTTTGTCACTGTCATAAGATTTTATTAGTTCTTCTTTTATTCTTGGCATATACATTGGATTCATCATACCAACTCGTATCATAAAGTCTTGTGGAATTTCCGATACTGCTTTTACTAAAGTTGGTAAATCTGTATTGATATCAAAACCATAACACCCATTATCTGTGGATGTCAGCCAAATTTCTTTACATCCTTCACTAATTTCAGTTTCAACTTGTCTAACAATGTCTCCTATTCTGTAACTTGTAAGATCTCCTTTTGCTAATTTCGTCTGACAAAAAGTACATTCACTCATACATCCACTAGCTATCTCCACAATTCCTACAACTGGATTCAATCTGACTTTTGGCAGTCCTACTTTTGATAAATCTGAATCTTCCAGTGCCACATATCTTATTCCTCTTAATGTGGAATCTATTACCTGCAATGTCTTTCCCAATGAGTTTGGTCCTAACAAACTGGCTTTCTCTGTAATTTTTTCTACTGTATTCTTTTCAGCTTTTGGAAGACAACCTGCAACAACCAACGGTTTTGACTTTAATGACCTGATTCTATGCATCATTTTGTTTGCTGTTGAATCTTTGACCGAGCATGTTACAACAATATTCAAATCAGATTCTGAAGAATTTTTGGCAAGAGTATGTCCTCCGTTTAAAATTAGTCCGGAAATCATCTCGGAATCTGCAAAACTAGCAGAACATCCGTATGCTTCTACGAAAATCTTTGCCATGATTTATCCAAACAATGCATCAATTTCTTTATTGGTCATCAATTTCTTTGATGTTACCAATTCTCGAATGGTTTTTCCAGTCTTTAGGGATTCTTTGAATAATTCTGCGGATTTTAGATAGCCAATTTTTGGTGTAAGGAGTGTTACAATTACTGGACTATTTTCTATGTCCTTTCGAAGTTTTTCCTTGTTTGCAGTTAACCCGTCTATTAGATTTGCAGAAAATATTGGTACGAAATTTTTTAGCATGTCTGTGGATTCTAACATGCACTTTAGCATACCTGGCAACATTACATTTAGTTCAAACTGTCCACTTTGAGCCGCACAAGCTACTGCAGTGTCATTTCCAATAATGTTAAAACAAATCATGTTCATGCATTCTGCCAATGATGGATTTACTTTACCTGGCATGATAGATGAGCCTGCATGCACTGCAGGTATTCCAAGTTCTGCCAATCCTGCAATTGGACCTGATGCCATCAATCTAATGTCATTTGCAAGTTTGCCAATCTCAAGTGCCAAATTACGTAATGCCCCTGAAAGATTTGCAACTGCAAATTTACTTTGCAATGAATACTGCATGTCTTTTTCTGGTGCTAGTGATAATTTTGAAATTTTTGCTAGTTCTGCTATTGCAATTTTTCTGTATCCTTTTGGTGTGTTTGCACCAGTACCTACTGCGGTTCCACCCAATGCAACACTTTGTAATTCCTTTTGAGCTAAAACAATCGCATTTCGTGCTTTTGTAATAGTTGTGGCATAAGCTGCAAATTCACTTCCAAGTGTTACTGGCAGTGCATCCATCAAATGTGTTCTACCAATTTTTTTAAATGATGAAAATTCTTTTGCCTTTTTTGTTAATGATTTTATTAATATGTCGATTGCAGGAATTACGTCTCTAAGATTTATCAGAATTGCAACATGCATTGCAGTTGGATATGTGTCGTTACTTGACTGTGACATGTTTACATGATCATTTGGATGCAGATATTGGTACTGACCCTTCTGTTTGTGCAATATCTCTAGTGCCACATTTGCAATGACCTCGTTTGAATTCATGTTAAATGCAGTTCCTGCACCAGAGTTGATCATATCTATTACAAATTGATCAACATGTTTTCCAGACAGTATTTTATCACATGCTGCAACTATTGCCTTTCCACGTTTTGCATCTATTGCATTTGTCTTCATATTTGCTATTGCTGCAGATCTTTTAATCATGACAAATGACTTTATCAAATTAGTATGTGCTTTGTTACCAGTTACGTGATACTGTTTAATCGCTCTTCCTGTAAATGCTCCATAATATGCGTCAGATGGGATTTTGACTTTTCCCAAAGAATCTTCATCTAGTCTAAATTTCAAATCATTCTAGTCTTTAATTCCCCATTATTCATTCTTTTTCTGGCGTTTTTTCCAAATTCATATCTGCCACTAATGGGAATTATTATATAGGATTCGCCAATCACGTTGCATAATGAATAAGCGTATCAGTATGCTCTTTACAGTTGCAGCAGTAGCTGTAATTGGAGCAACGCTATTCGGAAGCACATACACACAAACCCAAATGAATGGACAATCACTTGACGTCTCAAAAATGAATGCCAATGTAATTGAACAAATCCACCAAATGGGCGGTTTACAGCTTGTAATGCCAGAGGCATTCGCAGTAACTGATTGTGGCGCATTAGCAGAAACTGGACGAAACGTCGTCGAGTTTAATGTTACTGGAGAAAGTGTTACACTTCCAATTATGGGAGGCAAGACATTCAATGCAATGACCTTTAGTGGACAAGTCCCAGGACCAACACTAAGAGTTACTCAAGGTGATGTCGTGAAAATGACACTAACAATTCCAGAAGCTGAAGTTACCGGTCACGGTAACGATATGCATGCATCACAAATGTCTGCAGGAAATTTTGAATCCATCAATCCTGGTGAATCCAAAACTTATTGCTACATTGCTGAATCAGCTGGTATTTTCAAATACCATTGTTCCGGTGTCCACCTAATTGGTATGGATCAACACGTTCTTTCCGGCATGTACGGAATTGCAATCGTTGACCCAGTCAATGGATACAAGAAACTAGCGGTAGAGAAAACAGCAGTTAGTAACGGCAACGTATCTTTAGACAGACAGATCTACGATGCGGACGCATTAGAGTTCACACTCCAATACAACCAATTGTACCTTACACCTGAAGGCAACTATGATGCAGGAGCAATGTTCCAACATCATAACACTGCAACAGTTGTTAACGGAATGCAATTCGGTTATGTACCAAACATGGTTCACAACTTACTCGTTAAAGGCGATGCAAACAAGAACATCTTTGTTGCACAACCATGGAATGGACTAGAACTAAAGCAGTACCAATCACAACCATTGTTCGTTGAGAATGGTCAACATGTGAGACTCTTTATTGAAAACCAAGGTAACGAACCAGTATTCTTCCACATTGTTGGAGAAATCTTGGACAGAGTTACACAAGGTAACAGAGTACAATCCGGCGCAACTGAAACATGGTTGCTAGGTGGCTCACAAGGAATGATTGTTGATTTGGTATTTGATGAACCAGGTGCATATGCAGCAGTTAATCACGACTATGCAGCAATTTACACTGGTGCCGCTACAGTATTTGTAGCAGGTGATCCATTTGGATTGAACCCAAGATTGGTCGATGCAGGAGTTATTCCAGCACCGGTCGCATCATATGCTTACGTATTGGGCAACCCAAGCAACGCTGTCCCACCAATGGGAATGAACAGTATTGCACACCCAGCACTCAATGTTCATGGTCTGTACACTGATGAAGTTGCTTCTGAGAAAATAGCAAATGGTGCATTACCCTTATGGGATATTGTACCAACACTACCACCAATACCTTAGGTAGTAACACTCTTTATTTTTCTATTTTTCAATTTTCAATGAATTATATTCTATAGATCTTTTCTTTATTACATGGGATTTGACGATTCTGTTTTGATATGCGATGAAGTAGATCCTGTTTTAAATAAAATATTGGAAGACAATGGTTTGAAAGTTTCATACGAACCAAAAATCACTCCTGATCAAATCAAAGAAAAAATTTCTAATTTCAATATTGTAATTGTTAGAAGCAGAACCACTCTTACAAAAGAGATGATTGAAAAAGCTGACAAGTGTAAAATTATTGCCCGCGTTGGAGTCGGACTGGATAATGTTGATCAAGTGGCAGCTAAAGAAAAAAACATTCGCGTAATTAATGCAGCCGAGGGTGCAATGAATGCCGTAGCTGAACTCGTTTTAGGATTCATGTTATCTTTGGCAAGACAAACTACAAGAGGCGATAGGGCAATTCGAAACGGGCAATGGCTAAAAAATGAATTGAAAGGAACAGAACTTAGAGGAAAATATCTTGGAATAGTTGGATTGGGAAATATTGGAAAAAGATTGGGACGACTTGCAAGAGCACTTAACATGAATATCATTGGTTATGATGTAGTTCCAATTGATGAAGAATTTGCAAAGGAAGTAGGACTGATGAAAGCTGATTTAGATACACTGTTGCAAAGCTCTGATTACATTTCACTTCATGTCCCATTGATGGATTCTACATATCATTTGATTAATGCTCAAAAATTATCCACTATGAAAAAGACTGCAAAAATTATCAACACTTCAAGGGGCGGAGTAATTGATGAGGATGCCTTGTATGAGGCAATAAAAAATGGTAATTTGGGTGGTGCAGCATTGGATGTTTTTGAGAAAGAGCCTGCAATAGGAAACAAATTGGCAGAACTAGATAATGTCATTCTTACTCCCCACATTGGAGCCCAAACAAAAGAGGCTCAATCTTTGGCAGCCAACATAATAGGAGAAAAGATTATTCAGATACTCCGAGGCGTAATTTAGATTATTTCCTGTATGAACTTTAAAAATAACTAAAAAAGCTTGACTGTTGCGTGATTAAATCTCGTCTCATTCTTTTTAAGACGCATTTGGAGGTAAATCTTTGTGCAGAATCAAAATATGAATACTCAGAATCTAGGGAAAAATATGCCTAGTATATCTTCACTAGTAAAAATCTCATTTGGATTAATCATCGTTGCAATAATTTCTTCAGCCTTTGTTTATGCAGAGACTATTCCTGTAGATGTATCTGGCACCTCTCATGATGTTGATTATACCGGTACTGGAGTAACTGTTTCTGGAATAGATTCCGATCTTGACTTTTTCTCACTACTACTTGACGTGAGTGTTTCTGGCTCACCTGGAACTTTGGAGATTACATTGGAAAGAAGCTTTTTTGATGCTATGACTGATGGAGCGGATGATGACTTTATTGTTTTAGCAGATGGTGATGAGACAACATATTCTGAAATTAAAACCACTGATCAAAGTAGAACTCTAAGTATTACATTACCTACTGGAACTGAAACAGTTGAAATTATTGGCACTCAATTCGGTCAATCAGAACCAGTCGAAGTGCCAGTTGAAGAACCAGCACCAGTTGAAGAACCCGTTCCAATTGCAGACAAACCAGTTGCTTGTACGCTAGAATATGCTCCTGTCTGTGGTGTTGATGGTAAAACTTATGGCAACAAATGTCAATTAAATGCTGCAGAAATTAATCTGGATTACTTGGGTGAATGTTTAGTTGAAGAAAAACCAACTATTGAAACACCAAAAACTGAATGTGGTGCTGGAACAATTCTCAAAGATGGCGTCTGCAGTTTGGATGAAAGATGTGGACCTGGCACTGTTCTCACTGATGGTGCATGTGTAGCTGAGCCAATTCCTGAAGCTCCTGCTAGAGGATTGGGAACTCAACTAGTTGTTTCACTGATTGCCGGATTTATCATTGCAGGTATTGTTGGACTTGTACTGGCTATAATGTCAAAAGCAGGTAAGAGTGGAAATTAATTTTATTAACAATTAAAATTTTCGCCATTCATAATCTTGTTAAAATCAAATCCTGAATATTGCATAGTTGTAGAATATGGAATAACTCCTATGATTGGTGTGTCTATACTTACAACTATGTACATCTTGTTTGGATCAAGTCTGATTTCTCCTCCATTGAATTCGTAATCTAATTGCATGAACAAATACTGTGCCTCATTGAGTCCTTCAGAATGAAAAACTCCATTTTGAACAGCACTTGATAACGGGTTTACCACAAGTGGTTGTATGGTAAATGTTCCTTTGTTTTCCAAATCATAAAATGTAGTTATCTCAAATTTTTTGAAACTTGTCCAATACGGTAAGGTGTTACAAAATTTGACATCACCATTATTTGATAATTCAAAATAATTGAATCTACTTTGCTCACTCCATCTAAATTGTAGTTGCTCTGCCGCATAGATATTCAAAATAGAATATGCAAATGGGATGATTATTGCAATTATTGCAACTAGTGTTATCTTTGAATGTTTGTTCATCTTTTTTAAATTACAATTATCTCTTTATCGATTAGATATTGAAATGCTTGGGAGAATTCATTATCTGAAATTTTCTCTTCAAGCCACCATCCAACTATATTTTTTACCCATTTTGGAATGTGTATGTTTTCAAGATTTTTTTCGTTTATTTTATCCGGTATGCTGATGATATCTTTATCTACAAATTTATTTATCGCATCTATGAAAAATCCGTCTGACATTTTGTCATTAATCCAACTGTATGCAACTTGTTTCATTGTTATGGGGATGCATACATTTCCTGAATCAATTAACTCAAATTCGGCACTGTCTTTTGCACCGGCATATTCAACATCTATGAAATATTTGCCTACTGGAAAAATTTCTGCTTCAAAAGGAATCATTGAAGGAATTGGATTTTGTAATTTGGATACTGGAATTGGAATTGCACTGCTTGATTTACCTGCTTGGTCCCTGATGTGGATAACTGCAGGTTCTCCTGTAATTTCTGAAATTTGTATAGTGTAAAATAATTTTTCACAATATGTAAAAGTGGTCTTTTCCATTAAAATTTCCACAGTTGGTGTGGCATAAACACTTGGCAATAATGCGGCGCTGAAAATTACTAGTACTGTGATAAGCAAATACTGCCTTGTTTTCATATTCTTCCCTTTATGACTACTTAATAAAAATCTCAAATCTATGCTCAGAAATGCTTTTTAATGATTGGACATGACTTTGTTTATCGAGTTTTCTGCGGAGATAACTCTTTGAGTGTGTGCTAAAGCTCCACTCAAGGAACATTTTGATTCTTTAGCAGTGCTTGGGTTGATTTGACGATTTAAGTTATTAATGGGGATTTTATTAAAATCAACATGCCTACTATACAGGACAAAACTTGGATCAGACTATTAAAAGAAAATACTTCTGAAATCAGAGATAGAGTAGTAGAATGGCGTAAAGAAAATGCCATTATTAGAATAGATAGACCAAGTCGTTTGCAGAGAGCCCGAAGATTAGGCTACAAGGCAAAACAAGGCATAGTTGTTGTTAGAATGAGAGTCGGTACTGGTGGTATGCGAAAACAAAGACCAGTTGCTGGTAGAAGACCAAAACATCTGGGTGTTACCAGAATCAAGGCAGACGATGACATGAAAACAGTTGCAGTGAGAAGAGTGCTAGAAAGATATCCTAACTTGAAACTTTTGGGTTCATACTTTGTCTACAAAGATGGTATGAATTACTGGTTTGAAATTATCTTGGCAGATCCAATGCATCCACGAATTGCACAAGACAAAGAATTACGACAAAGAATGCCACAAACAGCATAAATTGAAATCAAAATTACTCATTTCATTTCTTTTACTTTTAGTAGTTACACCTGCATTTGGTGCGCTTTCTGATAAAACTGGACTTGTAAATAGATTGGATGTGAAAACAGACGGATACTCATTTGAAGTTGAAACTGTTGCAAACTTTGACATACAGGATTTTAACTTTGATGCAGAACAAAAACGCTTAACACTTTACATCTCTAGTGGTCTTGAAAATAATTTAGGTGAAGTTTACTTGCCACAAACTCTTTTGAGTGGAAATCTTACTTTTTATATTAATGGAGAAGAACATTCTCCAACAATAAAGATCAATGACAATATTTCATTTATTACATTAAATTTTACAGGCTCTGGTAATAACACGATAGCAATTATTGGAACTGATTATTTGCATATGGTAAATAAAACATCCATTCCAACTGAAAACAAATTACCAACTGAAATATCTGATAAGGGAGGATGTCTAATTGCTACTGCAACATATGGTAGTGAGTTGGCTCCACAAGTACAACAGTTACGAGAACTACGAGATAATTCTCTACTACATACAGAATCAGGAAAATCATTTATGAGTTCATTCAATGATTTCTATTACTCTTTTTCTCCCCAAATAGCAGATTATGAACGAGAGAACCCAGTTTTCAAAGAGGCAGTAAAGATAACGTTAACTCCCATGATTAATTCGTTATCCATACTAAACTATGTGGATATGGATTCAGAAGTTTCAGTACTAGGATATGGAATCTCTTTGATTTTACTCAATGTAGGAATGTATTTTGTAGCACCTGGAATTGTAATTCATAGCATTAGAAAGAAATTCTAAACTCAATACGCTTAAGTTCATAGTTGTAATGGAAAAGCATGGGAAAATCATTGGGTGATTATCTACTTGAACAATCTTCTTTGTTAGGCACAAGCAGTGTCAAATGGACACAAAAAACCCCGGCAGATACTGAAAAATCAAAAAAGAAAAAAACAGAGAGGAAAATTACTTCAACAAACATCATTTACACTGATGACACCAAAGTCAAACCATATGTAGAAAAGATTTTCAAAATTGAAGAGGACACAAATACTGAATCAAAAAAGGAAAAAATAGGTAAAAGATTTCAAACATCTTCTGCGTCTACCTTTAAAGTCATACCTGGATTTACTCGAAAAGGACGATAACTTTAAACGAAAATATCTTTACTTTCTAGTTTGTTTTAGATTAATTAGATTCTAAGATCTATTCTTAAATCATCAACTTTCATAATATGCTAAATGGATTTGTAGCTTTTAAGAGGATTTTTATCTATTGGTAATTAACTCATAAAATATGAGCCGACCTACTGGTATTACAATTCTTGGAATTTTACACCTGGTTGGTGGATCTGCGTCATTGATTCTGGCTACAATGGGGGCTGCAATGCTTGGTGTGAGTGGCAGTATGGGTTACATGGGTATGTTTCCTGCAGCGCTAGGCAGTATATTTTTGATAATCTTTGGAATACTTGCAGTAATTGAATTTATAATTGCAGGTGCATTGTTTTCTGGCAAACCTTGGGGAAGAATTACTGTCATTGTACTTTCAATAATTGGCTTGATGATAGGTCTAGTATCTATTGTGGGAAATCCATTTTCAGTATTGAACATAATGCTTGATGCCTTTGTATTGTGGTACATGTGGCGTCCACATGTTATTGCATATTTTGGAATATCTCCTCAATCTCCGCAGATATCTACAGATACACAAAAAGATTCCCCACTTGATATTCTAAAAGAAAGGTATGCCAAAGGCGAAATCACTAAAGAAGAATTTGATAAGATAAAAGAAGATTTGAATTAGATTCTATCTCTTTTCATGACTAAATTGAACAGG
>ERZ1292640.1488-Hain-H43-02um-R1-1488-length-19360-cov-6_pt1 | contig 19360 bp, 15 predicted proteins | sample MGYA00564404_ERZ1292640 | MGnify/ENA primary metagenome ERZ1292640 (study PRJEB36523, sample SAMEA6512636) | groundwater metagenome | collected 2019-01-08 | study: AquaDiva: Metagenomics assemblies of 32 groundwater samples
CCACCGCGACCCACGAGCGCGCGTCCGGCGTGCCGATCCAGGCCGTGGTGGTCCGCACCCAGCGCGAGCTCGATCGCGTCGGCCGCAAGCCGGCGGCGCGGCCGAAGCGTGGCGCCGACCCGGTGGTGAGCGCCGAGGACGACACGGTGGGACGCAAGGACAAGGAGATCACCGGGCTGTTCGTGGTCAAGGAGGGGGTCGCGAAGTTCGTCCCGGTGCGCGCCGGCATCGCCAGCGAGACCGAGCTCGAGATCTTCGGCGACGTGAAGGTGGGCGACGTGGTGGTGGCCGGACCCTACAAGGCCCTGCGCGAGCTCAAGCCCGGCGCGAAGGTACGCCAGGAGACCGCGACCGGGGCGAAGAAGGGCAAGTGAGGAACCGATGCTGATCCACATCCGCGGCCTGCACCGCATCTACCAGGTGGGCGCCGAGCAGGTCCACGCTCTGAACGGCGTGGACCTGGACATCGACCGCAACGAGTACGTGGCGATCATGGGGCCGTCGGGCTCCGGCAAGTCCACGCTCATGAACATCATCGGCTGCCTCGACACACCGACCCGGGGCCAGTACCGGCTCAAGGACCAGGAGATCTCCTCGCTCTCCGACGACGAGCTGGCGCGCATCCGCAACCAGGAGATCGGGTTCGTGTTCCAGACCTTCAACCTGCTGCCGCGGGCCGACGCCCTTCACAACGTCGAGCTGCCGCTGGTCTACGCCGGCCTCAAGCACGAAGAGCGGCGGAAGCGCGCCCGCGAGGCGATCGACCTGGTAGGCCTCACCGACCGCATGAAGCACCGCCCCAACGAGCTTTCGGGCGGCGAGCGGCAGCGCGTGGCCATCGCGCGCGCGCTGGTCAACCGGCCCAGCATCATCCTGGCGGACGAGCCGACCGGGAACCTCGACAGCGTCACGGGGGAGGAGATCATGGCCGCCTTCGAGCGCATCTGGCAGCAGGGGAACACCGTGATCCTCGTCACCCACGAGGCCGACATCGCCCGCCACGCGCGGCGCGTGGTGCGGATGCGCGACGGGCACATCGAGAGCGACACGCCGCGCACCGCCGGGGCCGAAGCCGCCGCCGCGACATGAACCTCCGCGAGAGCGTCGGCATCGCGCTCGGCGCGATCCGCTCGAACAAGCTGCGGTCCTTCCTGACCCTGCTCGGGACCATCATCGGCGTGGGCTCGGTGATCGCGGTGCTCTCGTTCGTCGAGGGGCTCAACCGCTACGTCACCGACAAGCTGCTGAGCGCGGGCTCGAACGTGTTCGTGGTGGACAAGTGGGGCCTCATCACCAGCCAGGAGGCGTGGGAGGAGGCCCGCAAGCGGCCGGACATCACCCAGGACGACGCGGACGTCCTGGCCGCGCGCATGAAGCACGCCGCGCTCGTGGTGGCGCAGGACTTCACTCAGGCCCCGGTCCGCCACCGCAACCACGTCATGAGGGCGGTGGCGGTGCGCGGACGGGGCCCGGGCTACGAGATCATCGACGACCTCGCGATCGATCAGGGCCGCCACCTCACGCCCTTCGACGACCAGCACCGCCGCGCGGTCTGCGTCCTCGGCCCCGAGGTGTCCGAGGATCTCTTCCCCGGGCTGGACCCGATCGGGCGCAGCGTGCGCATCGGCCTCGACACCTACCAGGTCGTGGGCGTCACGCGGGCCAAGGGCAAGCTGCTGGGCCAGAGCCAGGACCGCTTCGCCACGATCCCCGCCCGCACCTTCCAGAAGTACCGGCGTGAGCGCGGCTCGATCGAGATCGCCGTGAAGACCGTGGACCAGGCGTCGCTCCCGCTGGCGCAGCAGGAGGCGCGCAACATCCTGCGCGGCCGCCGCCACCTCGGGCCCGGCCGGCCCGACGACTTCGCCATCACCACCTCGGACACCTGGCTCGACCTCTACCACAACCTCACCGGCGGCATCTTCGTCGTCACCATCGGCGTGGCCGCCATCTCGCTGCTGGTGGGCGGCATCGTCATCATGAACATCATGCTGGTCTCGGTGACCGAGCGCACCCGCGAGATCGGCGTCCGCAAGGCGCTGGGCGCGCGCCGGCGCGACATCCTCGCGCAGTTCCTGGCCGAGGCCACGACGCTCTCGGTCTCGGGCGGGCTGGTGGGCGTGGCGGGCGGGGTGGGCCTGGCGCTGCTCGCGGGCGCGGTGAGCCCGCTGCCCGCCGCGGTGAACGTGCCGGGCATCGTGCTCGGCATCCTGATGTCCTGCCTGGTGGGCATCTTCTTCGGCTCGTACCCGGCGTTCCGCGCCGCGCGGCTCGACCCGATCGAAGCCCTGCGCTGGGAGTGACCGTGAACTCCGGCCTGTTCGTCGAGACCTTCCGCATGGCCGCGCTCGCGCTGGTGGCGAACCGGCTGCGCTCGGTGCTCGCGCTGCTCGGCATCGTCATCGGCGTGGCCACCGTGATCGGCATGGTGTCGCTCATCAACGGCTTCCAGCGCTCGTTCCAGCAGAGCATCCAGTCGCTGGGGAGCAACACCATCTACATCCGCCGCATCCGGCCCGGCATCCGGTTCAGCCACGGCGTTCCCGACAGCCTCAAGCAGCGCAAGGCCTTCACCATGGCGGACGCCGAGGCGATCCTCGGGCAGTGCCCGGCGGTCAAGGCGATCTCGCCGTGGAAGTTCCCGTTCGACGACCTGCGCCTGGGATACCGCGAGAAGAAGACCAAGCTCACGTTCGTCTACGGCACCAACCAGGACCACCTGCTCACCCACGGCTACGAGCTGGAGCGCGGGCGCTTCTTCACCGAGCAGGAGGTCGAGCGCCGGGCGAACGTGGTGGTGATCGGCAGGGACACGCGCGACGCGATGTTCGGGAACCGCAATCCCATCGGCGAGACCGTGCACGTCGGCACCGTCCCGTTCACCGTGCTCGGCGAGTTCACCTCCAAGGGCAAGCTCCTCGGCAACAACTTCGACGAGGTCGCGGTCGTCCCCTACACCGTGATCGACAAGCACTGGGCGGCCCCTCCCAGCGCGCCGCCGTGGTTCCCCAGGCGCGGCGAGCTGTTTCTCGACGCGATCGCGGTGTCGCCCGACCAGAGCGAGGAGGCGCAGCGCGAGATCAGCGAGGTGCTGCGCATCCGCAGGCACCTGCCGAGCAACCGGTCGAATGACTTCGTGATCTTCACCGACGACGCCTTCCTGCAGCTCTACAACACCGTGACCGGCGGCATCGTGGCGCTCATGACGCTGATCTCCTCGATCGCGCTGGTGGTCGGCGGCATCGGCGTGATGAACATCATGCTGGTCGCCGTGACCGAGCGCACCCGCGAGATCGGGGTGCGCAAGGCGCTCGGTGCCCCGCGCCAGGCCATCCTCACGCAGTTCCTGGTCGAGGCGGTGGTGCTGACGGCGGCGGGCGGCGCCCTGGGGGTGGCGCTGGGCGCCGGGATCTCGGCCCTGGTGAAGGCCCTGAGCCCGCTGCCCACCTACGTCTCGGTGTGGTCGGTGGTGGTGGCCCTCGGGTTCTCCGCCGTGGTCGGGGTGTTCTTCGGGTTCTATCCGGCGCTGCGCGCTTCCCGGCTGGACCCGGTCGAGTCCCTGCGCTACGAGTAGCCCCGCATGAACGTGCGGGAGAGCATCGGCATCGCCCTCGACGCGCTGAGAGCGAACAAGCTCCGGTCCTTCCTCACCCTGGTGGGGATCATCATCGGAGTGGCCTCGGTCATCGCCGTGATGTCGCTGGTCGAGGGGCTGGACCGCTACGTCACCTCGCGACTCTCGGACGCCGGGTCGGACGTGTTCTTCGTGGACAAGGTCGGGGTCGAATTCGACTTCACCAGGCTCGCCGATCGGCTGCGGCGCCGCGACCTCACGATCCGGGACGCGGCCGCGGTGGCGCGCGCGGCGCCGCACGTGCAGGCCGCAGTGGCCGAGCGCAGCACGTTCGCCACGGTCCGCCGAGGAGACCGCGATCTGCGCCGGGTCGAGGTGCGCGGAGTCGAGCCCGACTACATGCTGGTGAGCGACCTCCCGGTCGGAGCGGGCCGCCCGCTCGGCGAGGCCGACACGCGCACGCGCGCCGCGGTGTGCGTGGTCGGGCACGACGTGGCCGGCGAGCTGTTCGGCGATCTCGATCCCCTCGGACGGGACCTGCGCGTGTCGGGGCAACGACTCGTGGTGGTGGGCGTGGGCGTGCGCAAGGGATCGTCGTTCGGCCAGAGCCAGGACATGTACGTGCTGCTTCCGCTCGCCTCCTTCCTCCGGATCTACGGCCGCACCCAGACCGTGACGCTGCGCGTCAAGGCGCGCGGGCAGGAGGCCTTCACGCAGGCCCAGGACGAGACCCGCGCCATCCTGCGCACACGACGCCACGTCCGCGCCGGCGCGCCCGACGACTTCGAGATCGTGACGCCCGAGATGTTCATGAGCCTGTGGCGGAACCTCTCGGGCGCCATCTTCGTGGTGATCATCGGGGTCTCGACCATCGCGCTGCTGGTGGGCGGCATCGTCATCATGAACATCATGCTGGTCTCGGTGACCGAACGCACCCGCGAGATCGGCATCCGCAAGGCGCTGGGCGCGCGCCGTCGCGACATCCTCGCGCAGTTCCTGATCGAGGCCGTGACCCTGGCGGCCGCGGGCGGCGTGGCGGGCCTGCTGTTCGGGCTGCTGCTCACCGTGCTCATCGGCGTGGCCTCGCCGCTGCCGCTCTACGTCAGCGCGCTCGCGGTGGCGCTCGGGCTCCTCATGTCCACGCTGGTCGGCGTGTTCTTCGGTGCCTGGCCCGCGATGCGCGCCGCCCGCCAGGATCCGATCGAGGCGCTGCGCTACGAATGAAGGCCGCCGGGCTGTCCGTTCTCGCCCCCACGATCCTGCGCATGGCGCTGGGCTCCCTGCGGGCGAACCGCATGCGCTCGGGGCTCACCACGCTCGGCGTGATCATCGGGGTCGCCACCGTGGTGGCGGTGGCGAGCATCATCCAGGGCTTCAACCGCACGGTCGAGACCTCGATCTCGTCGTTCGGCTCGCACACCATCTACATCCGAAAGTTCAAGCCGGGGTTCTTCACCGGCGGCTTCCCCGACAGCCTGCGCCGCCGCCACGCCTTCAGCCCGGAGGACGCCGAAGCCATCCGCCGCCTGTGCCCGGACGTGCGCGAGATCTCGGTCATCGGGTTCCTCGACGCGGTGACGCTTTCCTACCGCGGCCGCACCACGCGGGGCGTCCAGATCATCGGCGCCGACCCCAAGGTCCAGGTGGTGAACCGCTACGACCCCTGGATGGGGCGCTTCTTCACGGAGGAGGAGGTGCGCCACCGCGCGCAGGTGGTGGTGCTGGGGAAGGACATCCGCCAGACGCTCATGAGCGGCGGCGATCCGATCGGCAAGACGGTGCACATCAACCGCGTGCCGTTCCGCGTGGTGGGGGAGCTCGAGCCCAAGGGCCGCAGCCTGTTCTTCAACCCCGACGAGGTGATCACCGTCCCGTACACCACGCTCGAGAAGTACTTCCCGCCGCCCGACGACGCGCCGTTCTACATCCCGAAGCGCGGCGAGTACTACCTGAACGCGGTGGCGGTGGCGCCCGGGCGCACCGCGGCGGCGGTGGACCAGATCGTCGAGGTGCTGCGCCGCCGGCGTCACGTGCCGCCGCGCGGTTCCGACGACTTCGCGGTGTTCACCGAGGACGCGCTCGCCGACCTCTACGACCAGCTCACCGGCGCCACCTACCTGGTGATGTTCCTGATCTCCTCGATCGCGCTGCTGGTGGGCGGCATCGGCGTGATGAACATCATGCTGGTGGCGGTGACCGAGCGCACCCGCGAGATCGGCCTGCGCAAGGCGGTCGGGGCCCCGCGGTTCTCCATCCTGCTCCAGTTCCTGCTGGAGGCGGCCACCCTGACCGGCGCGGGCGGCATCGCCGGCATCGCGCTGGGCGCCGGCACCGGGCAGCTGGTGCGCGCGCTCTCGGGCCTTCCGGCCTACACGCCGTGGTGGTCGGTGCTGGTGGCGTTCAGCTGCTCCGTGGCGGTGGGGTTGTTCTTCGGCATGTACCCCGCGGTGCGCGCCTCACGCCTCGACGCGGTCGAGGCGCTGCGCTGGGAGTAGCGCAGGCGACGCTTCGAGCTCCTGCCGACGCGCAACCCGCTCGTTTGCCCGCCCTGCTATAGTCCGCACGCCATGGCCCATCGCACCCGTGCGCCGCACAGCCCGCCTGCAGAGCCCGCCGCCGCGCCGTCCTCGAACGGCGGCACCGGGGCCGCGCGCGGTCTCTCGGCCATCGTCATCCACGGCGCCCGCGAGCACAACCTCCAGGACCTCACGCTGCGGCTGCCGCGGCAGAGCCTGATCGTCGTCACCGGCGTCTCGGGCTCGGGCAAGTCCTCGCTGGCCTTCGACACCCTCTATGCCGAGGGCCAGCGTCGCTACGTCGAGTCGCTGTCGGCCTACGCGCGGCAGTTCCTCGGGCAGATGGAGAAGCCCGACGTGGACGCGATCGAGGGGCTCTCGCCGGCCATCGCCATCGAGCAGCGCAGCGCGGGCTCCAACCCGCGCTCCACGGTCGCCACCATCACCGAGATCTACGACTACCTGCGGCTGCTGTTCGCCCGTCTCGGGGCGCAGCACTGCCCCTCGTGCGGCACCCCGATGCGGCGCCAGAGCGTGCAGGAGATCGTGGACCTGGTCTCGGCGCGCTTCCCCGGGCAGCGGGTGGCGCTGCTCGCCCCGGTGGTGCGGGGCAAGAAGGGCGAGTACCGCAAGGAGCTCGAGTCCATCCGCCGCCAGGGCTACGTGCGCGCACGCGTGGACGGCGCCTGGGTCGAGCTCGACGACCCGCCGAAGCTGGCGCGCTACAAGCGGCACGACATCGAGGTGGTGGTGGACCGGCTCACGGTGGACGCCGCGACGCGGGCGCGGCTCGCCGATTCGATCGAGACCGCACTCAAGCTGGCGGCCGGGCTGGTGGCGGTGGCGAAGGAGGGGGAGGAGGACCTGCTCTTCAGCCAGGGCGCGGCGTGCCCGAAGTGCGGCACCAGCGTGCAGGAACCCGAGCCGCGCAGCTTCTCCTTCAACTCCCCGTACGGCGCGTGCCGCACCTGCGACGGGCTCGGCAGCCTGCTCAAGGTGGACCCGGAGCGCGTGGTGCCCGATCCCGACCTTTCGATCGAAGCGGGCGCGGTGGCGGCCTGGGGCGACGCGGGGGGCACGTGGGTGGGCGGGACGCTCAAGGCGCTGGCCAGGCGTTTCGACTTCTCGCTCAAGACCCCGTGGAAGCAGCTCCCGGAACGGGTGCGGAAGCTCATCCTCCTCGGCTCGGGCGAGGAGAGCCTGCGCTTCGAGTTCCGCATGAAGAAGGGCTCCTCGTTCGTCCACCACGGCACCTTCGAGGGCGTGATCCCGAACCTGGAGCGCCGCCACCGCGAGACCTCGAGCGAGCAGGTGCGGCGCTGGATCGCGAGCCTGATGAACCCGACGCCCTGCCCGGCGTGCGGCGGGCGGCGGCTCAAGCCCGAGAGCCTGGCGGTGAAGCTGGCCGGGCGCGACATCGCGCAGTGGACCGCGCTCCCGGTGGAGGGCGCGCGCGCCGCGCTCGCGGAGCTGCGCTTCGAGGGCGCGCCCGCCACCATCGCCGCCCCCATCCTGCGCGAGATCGGGAGCCGTCTCGGCTTCCTCGAGGACGTGGGGCTCGGGTACCTGACGCTCGACCGCGCGGCCGCCTCGCTCGCGGGTGGCGAGGCGCAGCGCATCCGGCTCGCCACCCAGATCGGCTCGCAGCTCACCGGCGTGCTCTACATCCTCGACGAGCCCTCGATCGGACTCCACCACCGCGACAACCTGAAGCTGCTCGCCACCCTCACCCGGCTGCGCGACCTCGGCAACACGGTGGTGGTGGTGGAGCACGACCGCGACACCATGCTGGCCGCCGACTGGCTGGTGGACCTGGGCCCGGCCCTGAAGGTCGAGGGGGGGCGGCTGGTGGGGGGGGGCCCGCCCGCCGTGGTGCGCGGGGTGCGCGAGTCGCTCACCGCGCAGTACCTGAACGCCCCGCGCCCGATCCCGCTGCCGCGCGCGCGGCGACCCGGCGGCGGCGCGGCGCTCGAGGTGCTGGGCGCGCGCGAGCACAACCTGAAGGAAGTGGACGTGCGCTTCCCGCTCGGCGTGTTCACCTGCGTGACCGGCGTCTCGGGCTCGGGGAAGAGCACGCTGGTGAACGACATCCTGCTCGCCGCGCTCCAGCGGCGGCTGCACGAGAGCGGCCCGGTGCCGGGGGCGCACCGCTCCCTCCGCGGCGTCGAGCGCATCGACAAGGTGGTGGCCATCGACCAGAGCCCGATCGGGCGCACGCCGCGCTCGAACCCGGCGACCTACACCGCGGCCTTCGGCTTCATCCGCGACCTGTTCGCGCAGCTCCCGGAGTCCCGGGTGCGCGGCTACGGGCCCGGGCGCTTCTCGTTCAACGTGAAGGGCGGGCGCTGCGAGGCCTGCCGGGGCGACGGGCTCAAGAAGATCGAGATGCACTTCCTCCCGGACGTGTTCGTGCGCTGCGACCTGTGCCACGGACGCCGCTACAACCGCGAGACCCTGGAGATCATGTACAAGGGCCGCTCGATCGCCGACGTGCTCGACATGACGGTCGAGGAAGCGCTCGAATTCCTGGGCGCGGTCCCGCCGCTCAGGCGCAAGCTCGAGACGCTCAAGGGCGTGGGTCTCGGGTATATCCATCTGGGCCAGTCGGCCACCACGCTCTCCGGCGGCGAGGCGCAGCGCGTCAAGCTGTCGGCCGAACTTTCGCGGGTGGCGACCGGCCGGACGCTGTACATTCTGGACGAGCCGACGACGGGCCTCCACTTCGAGGACGTCCGCGTGCTGCTCGAAGTGCTGCAGGCGCTGGTCGAGCGCGGGAACTCGGTGGTGGTCATCGAGCACCACCTCGACGTGGTCAAGAGCGCCGACTGGGTGATCGATCTGGGTCCGGAAGGCGGCGACCGCGGGGGCACCGTGGTGGCCGCCGGAACCCCCGAGGCGCTGAGCCGCGTGCGGGGGTCTCACACCGGCGAGGCTCTACGCGAGGTGCTGCACGGATGAATCCCATCACTCCTGTTCCCACCGAGGCTCCGCGAACGCCGAGCCCGCTCACGCAGCGCACCATGAAAGCGGTGGTGAAGGCGCAGGCGGGACCCGGCGCCGAGATCCGTGACGTGCCCGTCCCCACCGTGGGGGCGGGCGAGCTGCTGCTGCGGGTGCTGCGCGCGGGCGTGTGCGGCACCGACCTCCACATCTACGAGTGGGATCGCTGGTCGCAGGACCGTCTCAAGCCGCCGGTCACGCTCGGCCACGAGTTCGTCGGCGAGATCCTGGCGCTGGGCGCGGGCGTCACCGAGTTCCGGGCGGGCGAGCGCGTCTCGTGCGAGAGCCACATCGTCTGCAACCACTGCCTGGCCTGCCGCACCGGCAACGGGCACGTGTGCCAGAACACGAAGATCCTGGGCGTGGACGTGAACGGCGGCTTCGCCGAGTACGTCACCGTGCCGGCCACCAACGCATGGCGCGCCCCCGGCAACATCCCCATCCAGGTGGCGGCGGTGATGGAGCCGCTCGGGAACGCCGTGCACACCGCCTTCGCCGGGCCGCTCGCCGCCTGCAACATCGCGGTCACCGGCTGCGGCCCGATCGGCCTGTTCGCGGTCGGGGTGGCGCGCGCGGCCGGAGCATCGCGCGTGATCGCCAGCGACGTCTCGCCCTACCGGCTCGATCTCGCGCGCCGGATGAACGCGGACGCGGTCGTGGACGCCTCGAAGGAGGACTTCGTCGCGCGCGTCATGGAGATCACAGGCGGCAAGGGCCTGGACGGCGTGCTCGAGATGTCGGGCAACCCGCAGGCCATGCGCGACGGGCTGGCGGCGCTGCGGAACGGCGGGCGCATGTCGCTGCTCGGGCTGCCCAGGGAGCCGTTCGAGCTGGACTGGAACCGGCTGGTGATCTTCAAGGGCATCACGCTCTACGGCGTGATCGGGCGGCGCATGTACGACACCTGGTACCAGATGGAGAACCTGCTGGGCTCGGGCCGCCTCGACATCCGCCCGGCCATCACCCACGTCATGCCGATGGAGCGGTTCGCCGAGGCCATCGCGCTGCTGCGCTCGGGGAGCGCGGGCAAGGTCGTGCTCGTCCCCTGGGGCCAGAGCGCGTAGGGGAGGGCGGGATGGACGCGACGCTCAGGCTCCAGCTCCAGGCCGAGCTGGAGAAGATCCGCCAGGGCGGGCTCTACAAGGACGAGCGCGTGCTGGTCTCGCCGCAGGGGCCGGTCGTGCGGCTCGCCGACGGGCGCGAGGTGCTGGTGTTCTGCGCCAACAATTACCTCGGCCTCTCCAGCCACCCCGAGGTGATCGCCGCGGCGCACCGCGCGCTCGACAGCCACGGCTACGGGCTCTCCTCGGTGCGCTTCATCTGCGGCACCCAGGACCTCCACAAGACGCTCGAGCGCAGGATCGCGGAGTTCGTGGGCACCGACGACACGCTGCTCTACGCCGCCTGCTTCGACGCCAACGGCGGGGTGTTCGAGCCGCTGCTGGGCGAGGAGGACGCGATCATCTCCGACGCCCTGAACCACGCCTCGATCATCGACGGGGTGCGGCTGTGCAAGGCGCAGCGCTGGCGCTACGCGAACAACGACATGGCCGGGCTCGAGCAGTGCCTGAAGGAGGCCGGCGCGAAGGGCTGCCGCCACAAGCTCGTCGCCACCGACGGCGTCTTCAGCATGGACGGCACGGTGGCTGATTTGAAGTCGGTCTGCGACCTGGCCGAGCGCCACGGCGCGCTGGTGATGGTGGACGACTCGCACGCGCTCGGCTTCGTCGGCCGCACCGGGCGCGGCTCGATCGAGCACGCCGGGGTGCGCGGGCGGGTGGACATCGTCACGGGGACGCTGGGCAAGGCGCTGGGCGGAGCGATCGGCGGCTTCACCACCGGGCGCGCCGAGATCATCGAGATGCTGCGCCAGCGCTCGCGGCCCTACCTGTTCTCGAACACCCTGCCGCCCATGGTGGTGGGCGCCAGCATCGCGGTGCTTGATCTGCTGTCGCGCACCACCGAGCTCCGGGACCGGCTCGAGTCCAACACCCGGAGGTTCCGTTCGGACATGACCGCCGCCGGCTTCGAGATCAGGCCCGGGGAACACCCGATCGTGCCGATCATGCTCTACGACGAGAAGCTCGCCCACGACATGGCGCGCCGCCTGCTCGATCAGGGCGTCTACGTCATCGGCTTCTCCTACCCGGTGGTGCCGAAGGGGCAGGCGCGCATCCGCGTCCAGATCTCGGCGGCCCACGAGCCCGCCCATCTCGACCGGGCGGTCGAGGCGTTCACGCGGGTCGGGCGCGAGCTGGGGGTGCTCAAGGGGGTGAAGGAGGCGCGCGCGTAGGGCGCCCGCTCCGCATGGGCCTGCGACGACTCGCGTGCCTCTGCCTGACCGCCTGCGCCATCGGCGTCACGGCCGGCGGCTCCGGCGCGGCCGGCCTCGGCAACATCTACCGGAGCGACCCGCGCGACACCCTCGAGACCGTGACGCTCGAGCGCCTGCTCCCTCCCGGCACGCGGCTCGTCTCCGCCGATCTGCAGGTCGTGAACGAATCGGGGCCGGACGCCTGGACCGCCGACGGCGACTTCCGCTCCATCCCGGGCACGCCGGACACCACGCATTTCGACGAGGTGAATCTCTACTGGCACCTCGACCATTACTTCCACGAGTTCCTCGCCGCGCTCGGCTACGGCGGGCCGGCGAACCCGGTGGTGGCGCATCTCATGAACACCACCGGCTCGGGCAACACGCAGCCCGGGCTGGCCTCGGACCGGGCGATCTGGCTCATGATCAACACCGGGGCGTGGGAGGACCCGGCCCGGGCGGCGGATGTCATCTACCACGAGGCGCAGCACGTGGTGACGCTCGGCTACATGCATCCCTCGAACGCCGAGTCGTTCGCCCTCAACGAGGGCTTCTCCGACTACTTCGCGGCCGCGGCCACCGGGGACCCGGTGTACGGCGAATGGGTCTATCGCAACCCCGGTGGCACGACGCGCGTGGACTCCCCGGCCGAGGTGTTCCACTACGCGCACTTCGACCAGGTCGCGTACGGCGGCAACCCGGTCCGCGACCCGCACGCGAACGGGATGATCTGGTCGGGAGCGCTGTGGGACCTGCGGGGGACCATCGGCGCGATCGCCGACCGGCTCGCGTTCGAGAGCCTGGCGACCCTGCCTTCACCGGCGAGCTTCGCCTGCGCGGCGGACGCCGAGCTGCAGGCCGACGTGGACCACCACGGCGGCGAGCACGCGACCGGGATCCGCGCCGCGTTCGCCGGACGCGGCATCGGCACGAGCCTCCCGGCGGTGACGCTGATGGGGCCGTCCGAGCTCGCGCCCGGCGCGACCGGCACGTTCACGGTGCGGACCTGCTGCGGCCTCGCACCCTACCGCTTCGCCTGGTGGCGGCGCCGGCAGCCGGACGAGGAGTCGTCCGGCTGGGAGCGCGTGGGGGAGGGGGACTCGCTCACGCTGTTCGACACGTCGCGCTTCGAGCTCCGGGTGGTGGCCAGCGACGCGCGCGGCGACAGCGGCGCCGACCGGCGCGCGGTGGCGGTGCGCCCGCCCCGGCCGGCGCTGGACGCTCCCACCGTCGCCATCGCCGGACCGGTCCGCCTGGCGCCGGGCCAGACGGCGCGCTTCTCCGGCGAGATCACCGGAGGCCTCAGGCCGTTCGCCTTCCGCTGGCGGCAGTACCGGGATTCGCCCGGCGCGCCGATGCGCGACGTCGGGAGCTGGCTGAACGTCATCACCTCGGACCTCGGCAGCTTCTTCCTCGAGTTCCACGTCACCGACGCGACCGGCCACCGGGGTGCGACCGCGGTCCACGTGATCGTCGCGGAGGCCGCGGCCGGCGCGCCCGCGCTCGCGCGCGATTCGGGCGTGCCCGCACGCGGGCGGCCGGTGGGGCTGAGCGTTCACGTCGCGGCTCAGGGTCCGGTGCGCCTCGCGGTCTACGACCTGGCGGGACGCGTGGTCGCGCGCCTGCACGACGGCACGCTCGCCGCGGGGCGGCACCGCTTCGCGTGGGACGCGCGCGCGGCGCAGCCCGGCGTCTACTTCGTGCGCCTCGAGAGCCCGCTCGGGACCGCCACGCGCAAGCTCGTCCTCGGGCCGTGACGCCGGCGCTCCGCGTGACGTCGCGCGGGCCCGGTTGCCTTGACCACCCCCGGGCCATCCGATACTTTGCGTGCGTTTCACCACCCGGGAGTTGAACGTGCACCCGAACACCACCTCCAGGCGCACCCCGTTCCACGATTTCCACCGAGCGGCCGGAGCGAAGCTCGTGGAGTTCGCCGGCTTCGAGATGCCCGTGCGGTATGGTGGAGACGTGCGCGAGCATCTCGCGGTCCGGAACGCCGTGGGGCTGTTCGACATCACCCATATGGGCGAGTTCCGGGTCACCGGAGCGGGCGCCGCGGAGTTCATCCACCGCGCGGTCACGAACGACGTGCTGGGGATGGAGGTCGGACAGGCCATCTACACGCCGATGTGCCGCCCCGACGGCGGCATCGTGGACGACCTGCTGGTCTACCGCTTCGCGGCCCACTTCATGCTGGTGGTGAACGCCTCCACCACCGCGAAGGACCTGGCCTGGCTCCAGGAGCATGCGCCCAGGGCCGTCGAGATCACCGACCTCTCGGACGAGACCGCCCTGCTGGCGGTCCAGGGCCCGCGGGCGGAGCAGGTGCTGAGGGGCCACGTGCCCGACGCCGCGCTCCAGCTCGGCTTCTACCGCTTCATGGAGGGCCCCGCCTTCGACGCCCCGGCCGTGATCTCGCGCACCGGCTACACCGGCGAGGACGGCTTCGAGCTCTACTTCCACCCGCGCTTCGCCGCGCAGGTGTGGGAGGGGATCGTGCGGGCGGGGGCCACGGCCGGGCTCGAGCCGGTGGGCCTGGGCGCGCGCGACACGCTGCGGCTCGAGATGGGATACGTGCTTTACGGGAACGACATCGACGACACCACCACGCCGCTCGAGGCGGGGCTGGGCTGGACCGTGAAGCTGAAGAAGGAGGGTTTCGCCGGGCGCGACGCGCTGCTCCGCCAGAGGGAGCAGGGTCTCGCGCGCAGGCTCGTGGGCTTCGAGCTCGACGGGCGGCGCGTGCCGCGCCACGGCATGGCGATCGAATCCGGCGGACGTCCGATGGGGCGGGTGACGAGCGGCACGTTCAGCCCGAGCCTCGAGCGTCCGATCGGCATGGGCTACGTGGAGAGCGCCTTCGACCGGCCCGGCGGCACGCTGGAGGTGGTCGCGGGCGGTTCGAAGTTGAGCGCGCGCATCGTGCCACGTCCGTTCTGGACGCGCGGCTCGCGCCGCTCCTAGAGGAGGTTCGCTTGGCCTTCCCCGATGACCTCCGGTACACGCCGGAGCACGAGTGGACCCGCCTCGAGGGCGGACTGGTGACGGTCGGCATCACGAGCTACGCCACCGACCAGCTCGGGGACGTCGTGTTCGTGGAGCTCCCCGCGGCGGGGAAGCAGCTCGAGGCCCAGAAGGCCTTCGGCGTGGTCGAGGCGGTCAAGACCGTGAGCGACCTGTTCGCCCCGCTGGCCGGCGAGGTGGTCGAGGTGAACGCCGCGCTCGCGGACAATCCGGCGCTCGTGAATCAGGACCCGTTCGGCGAGGGCTGGATGATCCGGCTCAAGCCTGCGAACGCGGACCACCTGATGAAGCTCCTTTCCAGCGTGGACTACGAGAAGTTCGTGGAGGAGCAGCACGCATGAGTTTCGTCGGCCTGACGCGCGACGAGGAGCGGCGGATGCTGGCGGGCATCGGGGTCGCGCGCTTCGAGGAGCTGCTCGCCGCGATCCCGAAGGAGGCGCTGTGCGAGCGTCCGCCCGCGATCCCCGGGCCGCTCTCCGAGATCGAGCTGCGGCGGCTGCTCGGCGACTGGTCCCGCGAGAACCACGCGGCGGACGCGGTGTCGTTCCAGGGCGCCGGGCTCTACGACCACTGGATCCCGGCGGCGGTGGACGCCCTGGCCGGCCGCTCCGAGTTCGCCACCGCCTACACGCCCTACCAGGCCGAGGTGGCGCAGGGCACGCTCACCGCCATCTTCGAGTTCCAGAGCTTGATCGCGGAGCTCACCGGCTGCGACGTCGCCAACGCCTCGATGTACGACGGGGCCACCGCCATGGTCGAGGCGGTGCTGCTGGCGCGCCGACACACCGGGCGGAAGCGCGTGGTGGTCGCGGGGCTGGTGCATCCGCATCACGTCGCGGTGCTGCGCACCTACCTCGACCCGGCCGAGGTCACGCTCGTGCCCGAGGCCCCCGGCCTCGCCACGCCCGAGGAGGTGCGGGCGGTGACGGGCGCCGACGTGGCCTGCGTGGTCTACCAGCAGCCCGACTTCTTCGGCCTGATCGGGAGCCCGCACGCGCTTCACGCGCTCGCCCACGAGGCGGGCGCGCTCGCGGTGGCGGTCTGCGACCCGATCGCGCTCGCGCTGCTCGAGCCGCCCGGACGCTCGCCGGCGGACGGCCCGCGCGCCGCGGACATCGTGGTGGGGGAGGCCCAGTGCCTCGGCAACCCGGTGTCCTTCGGCGGTCCGCTGCTCGGCTTCTTCGCCGCCCACCAGAGCCTGTTGCGCGGACTGCCGGGCCGGCTCGCCGCGCAGACGGTGGACCGGCAGGGCCGGCGCGCCTTCACGCTCACGCTCCAGACCCGCGAGCAGCACATCCGCCGCGAGAAGGCCACCTCGAACATCTGCACCAACCAGGGGCTGCTCGCGCTGCGGGCCACCATCTACATGGGCCTGCTGGGACGCGAAGGGATGCGCGAGGTGGCGGAGCTGTGCGTCCAGAAGACCCACCATGCGGCCCGACTCGTGCAGGGCATCCCCGGCTACCGCCTCCCCTTCACGGCACCGTTCTTCCGCGAGTTCGTCGTGGAGTGCCCGATCGGGGCGCGCGAGGTCATCGAGACCGGGCTCGAGCACGGCGTGCGTCCCGGCGTGAACCTGGGGCGCTTCCGGCCCGAGTGGAAGAACCTCCTGCTGGTCGCCGTGACCGAGCAGCGCAGCCGCGACCAGATCGAGCGCTGGGCCGAGGCCCTGAAGCAGGCGGGAGGCGCGCGGTGAGCGCGGAGCGCAGGCTCCTGATCGAGCAGGGCGGACCCGGGCACCGCGGCCCCGCGCTGCCCGCCTGCGACGTGCCGGCGCGCCCGCTGGCCGAGCTGCTGCCCGGCGTCCCGCTGCGCGACGAGCTGCGCTTCCCGCAGGTGACCGAGCCCGAGGTGGTGCGGCATTTCATCGAGCTCTCGACGCTCAACCATCACGTGGACCGGGGCGTCTATCCGCTCGGCTCCTGCACCATGAAGCACAACCCCAAGATCAACGACGAGCTGGCCTCACTGCCGGGCTTCGCGCAGGCGCACCCGCTGGCGGGCGACGGCGCGACCCAGGGCTGCCTCAAGGTGATCGCCACGGTGCAGCGGCTGCTCGCCGAGATCACCGGGTTCGCCGCCGTCACGACGCAGCCCGCGGCGGGCGCGCACGGCGAGCTGACCGGCCTGCTCCTGATCCGCGCGCACCATCGCGCGCGCGGCGAAGGGGAGAAGCGCCGCCGGGTGATCGTCCCCGACTCCGCGCATGGCACCAACCCGGCGAGCGTGAACCTGGTCGGCTACGAGACCGTCGTCATCCGTTCCGGCGACCACGCCACGGTGAGCCTGGAGTCGCTCGAGAAGGCGCTCGACGACCGCACCGCGGCGGTCATGCTGACGGTGCCGAACACGCTCGGCCTGTTCGAGCCTCAGGTGCTCGAGGTGACGCGGCTGGCCCACGCGGCCGGGGCGCAGTGCTACATGGACGGTGCCAACCTCAACGCGCTGGTGGGCCGGGTGCGGCCGGGCGACCTGGGCTTCGACGTCATGCACATCAACGTGCACAAGACCTTCTCCACGCCGCACGGCGGCGGCGGGCCGGGCGGCGGCCCGGTGGCGGTGGCCAGGCACCTCGAGCCGTTCCTGCCGGTGCCGCTGGCGGTGAGCGGGCCGGACGGGCGGTTGCGGCTCGACTGGGACCGGCCGCAGTCCATCGGCCGCGTGCACTCCTTCAACGGCAACTTCGGCATCCTGGTGCGCGCGCTGGCCTACATCCTGAGCCTCGGGCCCGAGGGGCTGCGCGAGGTGAGCAAGATGGCGACGCTGAACGCCAACTACCTGATGCGGCGCCTCGCCGGGACCTACGAGCTGCCGCACCCCGAGCCCTGCATGCACGAGTTCGTGCTCTCCGGCCGCGGGCTCAAGAAGCACGGGGTCAGGACGCTGGACGTGGCCAAGCGCCTGCTGGACTTCGGCGTGCACGCTCCCACCGTCTACTTCCCGCTGATCGTCGAAGAGGCGCTCATGATCGAGCCCACCGAGACCGAGACCCTCGACCGGCTCGACTACTTCGCAGCGGCGATGGAGCGGATCGCGGCCGAGGCGCGCGACAACCCGCAGCTGCTCCGCGACGCCCCGCACACCACTCCGGTGGGCCGGCTCGACGAGGGGCGCGCCGCGCGGGAGCTCAGGCTCAAGTGGGATCCGGCCGCGCGTGGCGCGCCGGCGCGGGAGTCCGCGACTTGCCGCTGACCGCCCGGCCGGACACGAGCCCCCGGCCGGGGCCGTCCGCCCCGGGCGGCCCCGAGGGCTCCGCGGGCGCGCCGCTCGAGTGGTCGTTCAACCCCTGGCGGGAGCGCCCGGCGCGCTCGGCGATGGCGGCGGCGCTCGGTCTCGCCATGTGCGCAACACTCGCGAGCCTCGGGGAGCCCGTCCTTCTGACCTTCGCGCTGTGCCTGGCCGCGCTCGCCTCGCTCGCGCCGCTGCTGGCCCCGGCGCGCTGCCGGGTGGACGACCAGGGCGCGACACGCAGCGGCCCGTTCGGGCGCGACCGCCGCGCCTGGCGCGACGTCCGCCGCGCGGTGCGCCGGCGCGCCGGGCTGCTGCTCTCGCCCCACCCGCGGCCGCACTGGCTCGACCCCTGGCGGGCGCTCGTCCTCCCGTTCCCCGGCGGCGAGAGCGAGCGGCTGCACTCCGAGCTGGAGCCGAGGCTGGCGCGTCATGGCCTCTGAAGAGCCGGCGCTCGCCCCCGAGGATCTCGCGCTGCTCGAGCGCCTGGCCGCCCGCGTGGTCGAGCTCAGGCTCGAGACCCCGGCGGTGCTGACGCTCGAGAGCTGCCGCCCGCTCTCGCTGATGGCGAGCCAGGCCATGATCTTCTTCGAGCCGCTGGCGCAGTCGCTGCTGCGGCTCCCCGAGTACAGGCGGTTCGCGCTGCTGGTCGAGCGCCGCGACGCGCTCGAGACCCTGACGCGCCTGATCGAGACGAGGGCCGACGAAGCACACGACCGGCGCCGTGGACCCGCGGCCCGGCGCGCCGCCCGGGGCGGCACCCGCACGCCCTGAAGCGGAGACCCATGGAGATCCGGCCCGAGAACATCCGGTCGATCCTCGCGACCGACTGCGGCTCCACCACCACCAAGGCCATCCTGATCGAGAAGCGCGCGGAGGGCTACCGGCTGGTGGTGCGCGGGGAGGCTCCCACCACCGTCGAGGCGCCGTTCGAGGACGTCACGCGCGGCGTTCTGAACGCGGTGCGGGAGGTCGAGGAGCTGGCCGGCCGCCGCCTGCTGGACGGCGACCGCATCCTCACGCCGCACCGGGGCGACGCCGGGGTGGACCTCTACCTCTCGACCTCGAGCGCGGGCGGCGGGCTGCAGATGGCGGTCACCGGGCTGGTGCTCCAGATGACCGGGGAGAGCGCGCAGCGCGCGGCGCTCGGGGCCGGCGCCATCGTGATGGACGTGATCGCCCTGAACGACGGGCGCCGCCCGCACGAGAAGATCCGGCGGCTGCGCCAGCTGCGGCCCGACATGATCCTGCTCTCGGGCGGCACCGACGGCGGCGAAGTGCGCCGCGTCGCCGAGCTGGCCGAGCTCCTGGTGGCGGCCGACCCGAAGGCGCGGCTCGGCGCCGGCTACCAGCTGCCGGTGATCTACGCCGGCAACCAGGCGGCGGCCCCGGTGGTGCGCGGGCTGCTGGCGCAGCGCACGGCGCTCACCGTGGTGCCGAACCTGCGGCCCGAGCTCGAGCGCGAGAACCTCAAGCCCGCGCGCGATGCCATCCACGAGCTGTTCATGGAGCACGTGATGGCCCACGCCCCCGGGTACAAGAAGCTCATGACCTGGTCGCCGGTGCCCATCATGCCCACCCCCGGCGCGGTGGGCATCATCATCGAGAAGGTGGCGCGGCGCGACCGCTTGTCGGTGGTGGGCGTGGACATCGGCGGCGCCACCACCGACGTGTTCTCGGTGTTCCAGGGCGTCTTCAACCGCA
>ERZ1292640.779-Hain-H43-02um-R1-779-length-26443-cov-43_pt2 | contig 19356 bp, 20 predicted proteins | sample MGYA00564404_ERZ1292640 | MGnify/ENA primary metagenome ERZ1292640 (study PRJEB36523, sample SAMEA6512636) | groundwater metagenome | collected 2019-01-08 | study: AquaDiva: Metagenomics assemblies of 32 groundwater samples
ATTAGCCGCCTTACACTTTCAATGTAACAAATCCGGGTACGAATGTCGAATTGGCCGGCGGGCATCACCCACCAGCTTGTCGCAGCGCCAACTCAACCGCCTGCGGGTTGCGGTCAATCACCAGCAGGTAGGCGCGCACGGCGCCCTCCGGGCGCCGCCGGCCTTGTTCCCACTCTTCGAGAGATCGTGGGCTGATGCCGTATCGCCGCGCGAACTCGGCCTGGGTGAGTCCGGCCTTCTGGCGGACGGCCTTCACGTCCACGAAATCCGGCACCTCAACATAACGGGCGGGAAGCTTGATCTCACCCTTGACGTGTTTCTCAACGAGCTTCAGCCCCTCGATGATCTGCCGACCCAGCTTCGAGTGCTTCGGCCGGGATGCCTTGTTTGCTGGCGCTTTCTTGCTCACGCGCGAGCCCTCCCTTTCAGCCGCGACAGGATCTGCTTCATGTCGCGCTTGTCGCCTTCGGTCAGATCCGTCTGCTCGCTCTTGGCATAGAGGGTGAGCATGTAAACGGAGTACTGACCAATATGGAAGTAATAGATCGCCCTTACGCCTCCGCTCTTCCCCTTCCCCCCTCTACCCCATCGCGCCTTCCTCACACCACCGGTTCCAGGAACGATCGGGTGTGCTTCCGGCGCTTCCGCTATGTGATCCTCCAACGCCGTCTTCTCGGCGGGACTCAATAGCCTGTTGGCCTGCTTCTCGTACGCCGGAAGCGTGTAGACGGCAGCCTTCACCGTTCTTATAGTACGTCATTGACGGAATACCGGTCAACCGACTCGCCTGCCCCGCGATGCCCACCACGAGGCCTGGCGACGGCGCAAGCTGAAGCATGCGCCACGTGTCTGCAACGCGCCGGGCGGCGGCCGCGTCCGAATTAAGGAGTTGCCCATGAGACGCCTCTCGCGGTTTGCCCTCCTGCTGCTCGCCCCGCTCGCGATGGCCGCCCCGCGCGACCTCGACCGCTGGGCTCTGATTCTCGACGACCCGCCGCTGGCGGCCCAGGTCTCCTCCCGCGAGGAGCTGCGTGGCAAAGCGGCTCAGGACACAGCCCGCAGGCTGCTGGCTGCCCAGCAGCGGCTGCGCCGCGAACTCGCGCAGCGCCACATCCAGGTCACCGGCGCGGCGCACACGCTGGTGAATGCCGTCTTCGTGCGCGCCTCCGAAGAGCAGCTTGAAGCGCTGCGCGCCCAGCCGGGCGTCAAGCGGGTGGCAAATTTGCCACCCATCCGCCGCCTTTTGGACCGGGCCGGTCAATTGGTGAACGCCCAAGCCGCCTGGAACCGCATCGGCGGCATCGAGAACGCCGGCGCCGGCGTGAAGATCGGCATCATCGACACCGGCATCGATCACCAGCATCCGGGCTTCCAGGACGACTCGCTTAGCCCGCCACCGGGCTACCCGAAATGCACCCCGGGCGACTGCGCTTACGCCAACAACAAAGTCATCGTGGCCCGGAGTTACGTGCAGATGGTGGCGGCCGGCAGCCCCGACAACCCCGCCGCCGACTCGCGGCCCGACGACCTGAGCGCCCGCGACCGGGCCGGGCACGGCACCGCGGTGGCCATGATCGCCGCCGGCCGCACCAACTCCGGTCCCGGCGCCACCATCACCGGCGTGGCCCCCAAGGCGTTCCTGGGCAACTACAAGGTCTTCGGCTCGCCGGGGGTTAACGACACCACCTACAGCGACGTGGTGATCGCGGCGCTGGAAGACGCTCTGGCGGACGGCATGGACATCGTCACTCTCTCGCTGGGCAGCCCGGCGCTGTACGGGCCGCTGGATACCGGCTCGATCTGCGGCGAAACGGCCTCACAGCCCTGCGACGTCCGCGCCCAAGCGGTCGAGAACGCGGTGAAGGCCGGCCTCACCGTGGTCGTCGGCGCGGGCAACGACGGAGACATCGGCATCAAGTTCCCGACCCTCACCACCATCACCACCCCGGGAACGGCCCCCTCGGCGATCACCGTCGGGGCCACCACCAACTCCCACGTGTGGTTTTCCAGCGTGCAGGTAACGGGGACGGACGTGCCGGGCGAGCTCCGCAACATCCGCGCCCGCTTCGGCGACGGGCCCAAGCCCGACCCGGCGCTGACGGCGCCGCTGCGCGACGTGGCGCGGCTTGAGAACGACGGCCGCCTCTGCGTGCCGCTGGCGACCGGCACGCTGGCCGGCGCCATCGCGCTGGTGGAGCGCGGCGACTGCTCCTTCGCCCAGAAGATCAATTACGCCCAGAAGGCCGGCGCGGTCGGCGTCATCGTCTACCAGCGCGAGGGCGTGGACGCCATCTTCAGCCCGGCCTTTCTCACAGGCACCGGCATCCCCGCCGCGATGATCGGCAACGCGCGGGGCAAGCAGCTCAAGAGCTTCATCGCCACGCGGCCCGACCGCGCGGTGACCATGGACCCGTCGCTCACGCCCGCCGACGCCGACTTCGACAGCGTGATTGATTTCTCGTCGCGGGGACCGGCCATCGGCGATGCGGCCATCAAGCCGGAGCTGGTGGCCGTCGGCACCGATCTCTACACGGCGGGGCAGCGCTACGATCCCAACGGCGAAATGTATGACCGCAGCGGCTTCACGGTGGCCGACGGGACCAGCTTCGCGGTGCCGCTGGTGGCCGGCGCGGTGGCGCTGGTGAAGCAACAGAAGCCCGGGCTGAAACCGGGGCAGTTGAAGTCGGCCGTGGTCAACACCGCCAACCCGCGGATTCAGGACGACTCGGGTACGGCGCGGGTGACCGCGGTCGGCGCCGGCAAGCTGGATGCGGCCGCGGCGCTTCAGGCCGGCGTGGCCGCCGAACCGGCCACTTTGTCGTTTGGGGTGCTGACGCAGGCTTCGCTGCCTGTCTCGCGCACGCTGACACTCACCAACACGGGGAGCAGCCGGTTGCAACTCAGCCTCGCGGTCGCGCCGCGGGATCAGGACCCGCGGGCGCAGCTCCGGCTCAGCTCGTCCAGCGTCGTTCTCAACGCCGGCGAATCCACCCAGGTCGCCGTGCGGCTTGAAGGAAGCCTGCCTCAGCCCGGCTCCTACGAGGGCGCCATCACCATCCAGGGCGGCGGCGCCACCTTGCGCGTGCCCTATCTCTACCTGGTGGGCGACGGCGTTGCGTTCGACATCTTCCCCATGCAGGGCTACGACTTCACCGGAACGGTTAACGCGCGCATCCCTGGGCGGTACATAGCCTTCAAGCTCATCGACCGCCACGGCGCGCCGGTCGCCAACGTTCCGGTGCGCTTCCGCGCCACCCTCGGAGGAGGCTCGATCGACGCCGCCGACGAGAGGACCGACAAGTTCGGCATCGCCGCCGCGCGGGTGTTCCTGGGATCGACGCTGGGGGACCAGCAGTTCACCGCCGAAGCCGGCGGGCTGACGGTTTACTTCGACGGGTGGGCGCGGCTCCGTCCGACCGTCGAGACCGACGGTGTCGTCAGCGCCGCCAGCTTCCAGCGCGGGCTCGCGGTCGCGCCCGGCTCCTACATCGCCATCTTCGGGCGCGGCCTCAGTGACGCCAGCCGCGTGTTCTCGACGCCATATCTGCCGGTGTCGCTGGCCGGCATCAGCGTCAGCTTCGACGTGGCGGCCCGCAAGATCAGCCTGCCGGGGCGGCTGCATTTCGTGAGCGAGAACCAGGTCAACCTCCAGGTTCCCTGGGAGCTGGAAGGTCTGAACTCCGTCCAGATCAAGGTGAGCATCGGGGACATCTCCAGCGCCGTCTATAACTTGCCGCTAGCCGACTACTCCCCCGCGTTCTTCGAATACCGGGACCCGGACGGGCGGAACTACATCGCCGCGTTGGATGAGAACTTCCGCCTGCTGGGCTCGGCCAACCTCGCCCGCCGCGGCCGCACCGTCCTGCTCTACGTGAATGGCCTGGGCCCGGTGGACAACCGGCCGCCCACCGGGGAGCCGAGTCCTTCGCAACCATTGGCCGCGACTCGGGTTACACCTCAAGTGACCATCGGCGGTCGTTCCGCCCAGGTGGCGTTCAGCGGGCTGGCGCCGTTCATCGTGGGCCTGTACCAGTTGAATGTGGTTGTGCCCGCTGACGCGCCCAGCGGCCTCCAGCCGGTGGTGGTCACCGCCGGCGGCGTCACCTCGAAGACGGCGTTCCTGCCGCTGGAGTAAGTGCGACTGCGGCACAAGCGGCAACATCCGATAAGCTAGGCATATGCGACGGATCTGGATCTGGCTTTTCTGGGCGGCTATTCTCGGGGCGCAAGTCGTCCCGGATCATTACATTGTGGAGCTCGCCGGGGAGCCGGCGGGCAAGGAAAGGCGCCTCCAGATCCAGGCCGGCCAGCAGCGGGTGCGTGCGGCGCTGGCGCAACTGAACGCCGAAGTCCTGGCCGAAACCAGCACGGTCGCCAACACGCTGGCCGTTCGCATCCCGGACCGGAGAGCGAGCGAGCTAAGCCGGGTTCCCGGGGTATTGCGCGTGCACCCGGTCTACGAAGTGAAGCTGCACCTGGACCGGGCGCTGCCGCTCGGCGGCGTGCCCGACGCCTGGCGGCAGATCGGCGGCATGGACAAGGCCGGCCTGGGGGTGAAGATCGGCATCGTCGACACCGGTATCGACACGGGGCACCCGGCCTTTCAGGACAGCGCGCTGGTTGTGCCGCAGGGGTTTCCCAAGTTCGGCCAGGAGGCCGACCAGGAGCAAGCGAACAACAAGATCATCGTGGCCCGAACCTACGAGAACATGTTGGGCCGCACCACCGGGGCCACCCCGCGGGACGAGATGGGCCACGGAACGGCGGTGGCGATGGCTGCCGCCGGCGGGACCAACGAGGGCCCGCTGGGGCCCATCACCGGTGTGGCCCCCAAGGCCTACCTGGGCAACTACAAGGTGTTCACCGGCGACCGGGGCAGCAGCCGGACCGACGTAGTCCTGAAGGCCATCGACGACGCGGTGGCCGACGGCATGGACGTCATCAACCTCAGCCTCGGCAGCGCGCTGGCGCCCAGGCCCGCCGACAGCATCTCCGCCCAGGCGGTGGAGCGGGCGTTTGCGGCCGGTGTGCTGGTGGTGACTTCCGCCGGGAACAGCGGCCCGGAACCGAACACGATGAACTCCTACGCCACCGCTCAGTCCGCCATCGCCGTGGGCGCATCTTGGAGCGACCGAACGTTCGGGACGCCGGTCCAGGTGGCAGACGGGCCCGCCCACGTCGGTTATCCCGGCAACGGTCCCAACCCGGCCGAGCCTGTCACTGCGCCGTTGCGGGACGTGGCCGACCTGGACCAGGACGGCTTGGCCTGCCGGGCCTTTCCCCGGGACAGCCTCCAGGGGCGGATTGCCTTGATCCTTCGCGGCGAGTGCTTCTTCGAAGACAAGCTCAACAACGCCGAGAGGGCCGGCGCGGTGGCGGCCATCGTTTTCACCCACGACGGGCCTATAGTCCCGATGGGTGTCGGTTCGGCCACCCTGCCCGCCACCATGATCAGCAACGCCGACGGGCTGGACCTGAAGAAGCGGCTGGCGGAGAATCCGGATCTCAAGGCCACCGTGTACTTCAAGCTCGGCCCCGTGCCGGTCAACGCCGGACGTGTGGCCTCTTTCTCCAGCCGCGGTCCCAATGCGGATGACGGCGTCAAGCCCGACTTGGTGGCGGTCGGCACATACTTCTACACGGCTACGCAGAAGTGGAACAGCAGCGGCGAGTTGTACCACGCGACGGGCTACACCATAGAGGACGGCACCAGCTTCTCGGCGCCGCTGGTGAGCGGGGCGGCCGCCGTGCTCAAGGCGGCCCGGCCCGGCCTGACGCCCCAGCAGTACCGCTCGCTGCTGATCAGCACCGCCAGCCCGTTCCCGCCCGAAGCGGAGCAGGTCCTCCCAGTGCAGCGAGTGGGCGCCGGGCGGCTGAATCTGGCCGCGGCGCTGGAAGGCGCCGTAGGGGCGTCCCCAACGGCGATCAGCTTCGGCGCGGCCGGCGGAACGCTGGACGCCTCCCGAGAGATCACCATCACCAACCTGGGGGCGGCGGCCGACACCTTCTCGATCGCGGTGGCTCAGATAGGCGGTGGCCCAGCCGCCACCACCTCGCTCAACACCGTGCAGCTTGCGCCGGGTGCTTCCCAGAGGGTGACGGTGCGCCTGGGCGGCTCGGGCCTGGAGGCCGGCGAGTACCAGGGCTTCCTGCGCGTCCGGGGGACGGGGGCGAGCCCGGAGGCGCGCATTCCATACTGGTACGCGGTCCGATCGGGCGTTCCGGCCTACCTGGCCGTTTTGCAGAAACGGGAAAGCGCCGCGCCGGATTCCCTGCTGCGTGGCGCCATCTATGTCCGGGTCACCGACGGCTCTGGGGTTACTGTCCGCGATGTTCAGCCCACCGCGACCGTGGCCGCGGGCGGCGGCGAGGTCACCGGCATCGTCTCAGTGGACGACGAGATCCCGGGCGTCTGGGCGGTGAGCGTCCGCCTCGGCCCGGCGGCCGGTCGCAACGAGTTCGAGATCCAGGCCGGCGAGATCAAGAAGACGGTAGTCGTTCAGGGTACTACCAGCTCCCAGCCCTGACCCACCCCACTCCGCCTGCATTATAATGACCAGCAGGACCGATTGTTCTTCCCATGGAGGACATCAAGAAGAAAATCCAGGCGGAGATCGCGGCGCTCGACTACGAGCTTCGCAACGAGCTGCCCAAGGAGATCCTGAAGGCCAGGGCCCACGGGGACCTGTCGGAGAACGCCGAGTACCACGCGGCCAAGGAACGCCAGGGCTACGTGAACGCGCGCCTGGGCCAGCTTCGCAAGCGACTGACCGAGTTCGCGATGGCGGACCTCTCCAGGATCCCCCGTGATCGGGTCGGGCTGGGGTCGGAAGTCGTGGTCCTGGATCTCAACAAGGACGAGGAGGTCACCTACAAGCTGGTGACCAGCGAGGAAGCCGACGTCGCAAAAGGCCGGATATCCACCTCCTCTCCGATCGGACGCGGCCTGATCGGCAAGGAAGTCGGGGACGCCGTCAAGATTCAGATCCCGGGCGGAGTGCGGGAGTTCGAGATCCTGAAACTGACGACCATCCACGATACGATGGGGAACTGAGCGGGAGCCGGGCGGCATGACTTACACGCGGGCGATCGGGCTGGTCTCCAACCGCATCATCACGCTGCTGGTGCGCTGGCTGGCGCTTTCCCGCATCCATCCCAACGTGCTCACCTTCCTTGGCCTGGTGATCAACGGCGTGGCGGCCGCGCTGCTGGCCCGCGGCCGCTTCCAGGCCGCCGGGCTGGTGATCATGACCGCCGGCTTGTTCGACATGGTGGACGGCCGGGTGGCGCGCGAGACCAACCGGGTGACCGTCTTCGGCGGCTTTTTCGATTCGGTGATCGACCGCTACTCCGACCTGGTCCTGCTGATGGGCCTGCTGGTCTACTACGCCTCGATCAACCGCTTCTTTTACGTGGTGCTGACGGCGGTGGTGATGACCGGCTCGGTGATGGTGAGCTACGTGCGCGCCCGCGCCGAGTGCGAGATCCCCAAGTGCAAGGCGGGCTTCATGGAGCGCCCGGAGCGGGTGGTGCTGCTGATCATCGGCGCGCTGTTCAACCGCATGGCCCCGGTGCTGTGGATCATTGCCGTGCTCTCCAACATCACCGTAATCCACCGCATGATCCACACCTGGCGGGAGACGCGGCGGCTGAAGGAAGCGCAGCTTCCCTCCGCCCCGCAGGCGGTCGGACAGGGAAAGCCGTAACCTTCAGCCTTCCAGAATGACCATCGCCATCGCCGTGCCGGCGGTGTGGGTGAGCGACAGCGAGACGTGCTTTACGCCCAGCCGCCCGGCGACGATCCCCGCCTGGCCGTGGAGCCTCAGCGTCGGCTGGCCCGAGGGCAGGTTGGCCACTTCGAAATCCTGCCAGCGTACGCCGCCCCTCCAGCCGGTGCCGATCGCCTTCATGCCCGCCTCCTTGGCGGCGAAGCGCGCGGCGTAGCGCTGGAAGCGGCTTCCGCGGCGCTCGACGTAGGCGATCTCGGCCGGCGTGAAAACGCGCTCCAGGAACCGCCGCCCGTGCCGCTCGATCGCCTTGCGCACCCGGTCAACCTCGGCCAGGTCGAGACCGGCGCCGACAATCACAACCCGGCTCCCGTGGTGGTGATTGTCAGCCGCCCGTGCTTGACCCCCTTGGTGCTGATCAGCGTGTCGGCGATCTTCTTCACCGCCACCGCCTTGCCTCGCACCACCAGCACCTCCAGGCAGTGGTCGTGATCCAGGTGCACGTGCAGCGTGGAAAGGATCTGGCCGTAGTAGTCGTGCTGGAGCTCGACGAGCTTCTCGCTAAGCAGCCGCACGTGGTGATCGTAGACCAGGGTCACGGTGCCGACCACCTGGCTCTCGGGCGATTCCCAGGCCTTCTGGATCAGCTCGTCGCGGATCAGGTCCCGGAAGGCCTCGGAGCGGTTGCCGTAGCCGCGCTGGCTGATCAGCTTGTCGAACTTTCGGAGCAGATCGGAGTCGATGGCCACCCCGATCCGGCTGAGCTGGCTCATTTGATAGACAGATTAGCGGAGGCGGCCCCGGCGGGGCAAGCTGGGCCGGGCCAACAGTGTTAACCTGACAGGTTCTCGGGAGACTCACCCACCATGTTGTACGAAGAGCAAATCTCGGAGCGCCAGGAACGGGCGCGGACGGCGGTCGCCGCCATTCTCAGCAAGCCCGCGGGCGAGGCCTATGGCGACTACCAGGTGAAGTCGGCCAGCGGGAAGACCTACCGGCTGGCCATGCGCGGCCCGGGACTGTTCGACAATTACTGCTCCTGCCCCGATTTCGCCGTCAACACCCTGGGCACCTGCAAGCACATCGAAGCGCTGCTCGCCCACTTGCGCCAGCGGCACGGCAAGGCGATCGAGCGGCGGCAGTACCGGCGCACACGCGCCTCGGTTTCGCTCCACTACGGCGAGACGCTCGGCGTCCGCCTGCGCCTGCCGGCGGCGGCGTCGCCCGCTCTGCGCGAAGTCGCGGCGAAGTATTTCGACGTCGGCGGCCTGCTGCGGCCGGAATACGTGAGCCGCTTCGAGCAGGTCATGGAAGAGCTGCGGCTGGTGGACGACGCCGCTGTCGTCTACAGCGACGTACTGGAGTTCATCGACCGCGAGAACGAGCTGGCCGCCGGGCTGGCCACCGAGCGGCGTCTGGCGGCGCAACTGGAGGCCGGCCAGCCGCCGTTGGCCGGCGTGCTCAAAACACGCCTGTTCCCCTACCAGGAGCGCGGCGCGCTGTTCGCCGCCTGCCGCGGCCGCGTGGCGCTGGCCGACGACATGGGCCTGGGCAAGACCGTCCAGGCCATCGCCGCCGCCGAGATGCTCCGCCGCTGGCGCGGCATCGAGAAGGTGCTGGTGGTTGCCCCCGCTTCGGTCAAGTACCAGTGGAAGACCGAGATCGAGAAGTTCTGCGACCTCTCCGCGCAAGTCATCGAGGGCTCGAAGCCCCAGCGGCGCGAGCGGTACGCAAACCCCGCCTTCTTCAACCTCACCAGCTATGAGCTCGTGCTGAAGGATATCGAAGAGCTGCGCGGCCTGCGACCCGATCTCATCATCCTGGACGAGGCGCAGCGCATCCGCAACTGGACCACCGCCACCGCCCGCACCGTCAAGCAGCTCAAGAGCCGCTACGCCTTCGTGCTCACCGGCACGCCGCTCGAAAACAAGCTGGAGGAGCTTTACTCGGTAGTGGAGTTCGTCGATGGGCGCCGCCTCGGGCCCGCCTTTCGCTTTCTCCAGGAGCACCGCGTCGAGGACGAGAAGGGCAAGCTGCTGGGCTACCGCGGGCTGGACCGCATCCACAAGCAACTGGCGCCCATCCTGCTGCGCCGCACGCGCAAGGAAGTCCTGCCCGATCTGCCGCCTCGCACCGACCAGATCTTCCGCGTCCCCATGACCGAGCAGCAGGCGGCCCCGTACCAGGAACAGCACGACATCCTGGCCCGCCTGGTGCACAAGTGGGAGAAGCAGGGCTGGCTGTCGGAGATCGACCTGCGCCGCATCACCTGCGCTCTCCAGAACATGCGCATGCTGTGCAACTCGACCTTCCTGTTCGACAAGGAGACGAACTACTCGCCCAAGCTGAAGGAGTTCCGCGAGATCATCCGCGAGCTGGCGCTGGAGGAGGGCCGCAAGGTGGTGGTCTTCAGCGAGTACGAGCGGATGACCTGGCTGGTGGGCGAGGAGCTGAAGAAGCTCAAGATCGGCTTCGCCTCGCTGCACGGCGGCGTGCCCGCCCACAAGCGCGGCGCGCTGCTGGCGGAGTTCCGCAAGCAGGCGGAGTGCAAGGTGTTCCTCTCCACCGACGCCGGCGGGGTGGGATTGAACCTGCAAGCGGCCTCGGCGGTGGTGAACCTGGAGCCGCCCTGGAATCCGGCGCGCCTGGAGCAGCGCATCGGGCGCGTGCATCGGTTGGGGCAGCTCCAGCCGGTTCAGGTCATCCACCTGCTGACGGAAAACAGCATCGAGGAGCGGGTGTGGGAGACGATGCGGCTGAAGAAAGCGCTGTTCGCCGGCCTGTTCGACTCGCCCACCGACGAGATCAGCTTCGCCAAATTGGGCCGCCGCAGCATGATGGAGGTGATCAAGGAGACGTTAGCGCCGGCGGCGGCGGCGCCGGCGCCAGCGGCCCCAGTGCCGCCGCCAAAGCCCGCGGCGGCTCCGCCCGCACCGCCTCCTCCCGCCGGCGATCTGGCCAAGGCCGCCGCCACGCTGCTCGAAGCCGGGGTTAAGCTGCTGGAGTCGCTCGCGCCGGCGGTCCGCGCCGACCCGGAAACCGGGCGCCCCGTGCTCACCATCCCGCTGCCCGAGGGCTTTACTCCGGAGCGCCTGGCCGGCGCCCTGGGCGGGTGGTTGAGCAAGCTGTCGGGGGCGGCGTGAGGCTCGGTGGCACCTTTTGCCCATTCGTGCTACCGTAGTGATCCGTGCACATCCCCGATGGATTCCTCTCCCCGCCGGTGTGGCTGAGCCTCGACGTCGTGAGCGTGCTGGCGCTGGGATACGTGGCGCGGCGGGCGCAGCGGGGGATGGAAGAAACGCGCATCCCGCTGCTGGGCGTGATGGGCGCCTTCGTTTTCGCCGCCCAGATGATCAACTTCCCGGTGGGCGTGGGCACGAGCGGGCACCTGGTGGGCGCCGCGCTGCTGGCCATCACGCTGGGGCCGGCGGCGGCGGCGGTGGTGATGACCGCCATCCTGGCTATTCAGGCGCTGGTGTTTCAGGATGGCGGCATACTTGCGCTGGGCGCCAACGTGATGAACATGGCCCTGGCCGGCGTGCTGGCAGGCTATCTCCCCTATCACTACTGGAGCGCCGGCCGGCTGCGGAAGCCAGCCATCGTGCTGGGCGGTCTGCTCTCGGTCGCGGCGGGCGCGGGGCTGGCGGTGGCCGAGCTGCTGCTTTCCGGCGTTCGCATGCCGGCGGCGGTGCTCGGCGTCTCGGCCGCTCTCTTCCTGCTCACCGGCATCTTGGAGGGGCTGATCACGCTGGCGGTGGTCCGGGGCGTCGAGGCGCTCAATCCGGGAATGATCCGGCAGCCGTCGCGCACGCGGGCGGCGGTGCTGGGCGCGCTGGCGCTGGCAGCGGTGCTGCTGGCGGTGGGCGGCGTGCTGGCCGCTTCGCAGGCCCCGGACGTGCTGGAAAGCCTGGCCGAGCGGCTCGGCATCGCCCCGCAAGCCCGGGCGCTGCTGGCCACGCCGCTGGCCGATTACGAGGCACAGGTCTTCTCCTCCCCCTGGCTGCGGAAAGCCGCGGCCGGCCTCGTCGGGTTGGGACTAATCTACGGCGCCTGCGTGGCGCTGGGTCGGCTGGCGGCGCGGCGCAAGAGAGGCTAAGTGCATCACGCCGTTGTCGATCGCTGGAGCCACGGCCACAGCCTGCTGCACGCCCGCGACGCGCGCGTGAAGCTCCTGGTGCTGCTGGTATTCCTGGTGGCGCTGGCCACGGCGCGCGTTTCGGCCCTCACGATCCTCGCTTACAGTTTTTTGCTGGCGGCCGCCATTGCGGTAGCCCGGCTGCCGGTGGGCGGCGTTCTGCTGCGAGCCTGCGTGGTGTTGCCGTTTACGGCTGTGTTCGCCTGCCTCAGCCTGCTGGCCGGCGAAGGCTCGCGGGCGCTGGCACTGGCGGTCCGCAGCTACCTGTCGGCGGCGGCGGTGCTGGTGCTGGCGGGCACGACGCCGCTGCCCGAGTTCCTGCGCGGGCTGGAGTCGCTGGGCGCGCCGCGGTTTCTGGTGCTGGTGGTGCAGTTCCTCTACCGCTACCTGTTCGTCATCTCCGAGCAAGCCCAGCACATGCGGCTGGCCGCCTGCTCGCGCGGCGCGGCGCGAGGGCCGCTCGGCCCTGACCGGGCGCGCTTCCGGGCCGCCAGCGGCGCGGTGGCCGTGCTGTTCGCGCGCTCGTACGCCCGCGCCCAGGCCATTCACCGCGCCATGCTGGCGCGGGGCTTCGAAGGCCGCATCCGCATGCTCTCGGCGCCGCGCCTCACCGCGGCCGACTGGCTGTTTCTGGCGCTGGGCATCTTGATCTCGCTGGCGCCGCTGGCGGGGACGCCATGACGCCGCTGATCGAGGTCCGCAACCTCCGCTTCCGTTACGAGGACGGCACGCTGGCGCTGGACGGCGTCGATTTCGAGCTGTTCCCGGGCGAGACGGTCGCGCTGCTGGGCCCCAATGGCTCCGGCAAGACTACTTTCGTGCTGCACCTGAACGGCCTGCTCTCGGGCGAGGGATCGGTCTCGGTGTGCGGCCTGACGGTGGAGAAGAAGAACCTGGCCGCGGTGCGGCGCAAGATCGGCCTGCTGTTCCAGGATCCCGACGAGCAACTCTTCATGCCGACGGTGCTGGAGGACGTAGCCTTCGGCCCGCTCAGCCAGGGTCTGGGCCCGGAGCAGGCAGCCGCCGAGGCCCGGGCGGCGCTGGAGCAGGTCGGCATGGCCGCGGCGGCCGGCCGGGCGCCGTATCATCTCAGCGCCGGCGAGAAACGCCGCGTCGCGCTGGCCGGCGTGCTGGTCACCCGGCCCGAGATACTGGTCCTCGATGAGCCGACCACTTACCTCGACCCGCCCGGACAACGCGAGCTACTGCGAGTACTGGCCGGTCTGCCCCAGGCCAAGATCGTCGTAACACACGACACCCTCTTCGCCCGGGCGCTGGCTGGACGCGCAGTCTTCTTCGAAAGAGGAAGACTCCTCGCCAGCGGGCCGGTCGAGGAGATTACACAACGATTCGGCTGGGCCCCAGCGCCCCTGGTGGCGCTCCGCTAGCCCGGTTACTACTTAGCGGCTGGCCCAGCTCCCTTGCGATACGCTGCCCAGCGGCGCTTTTGAGCCAGCGAAATCCGCCGCCGGGCGGCCGCGCTAAGCGGCTTGCGGCCTCCGGCCTTAGCGGCCTTCTTGGGCTCAGCGGCCTTGGCTTTGCGTCCGCCCAGCATTTTCTGCACCTGCTGGATCTGTTCTTCTATCCTCTGCTTTTGGATCTCCAGCCCTTGGAGGGCAGCGTTCAGCAATGTCTGGTCTTTTATTCTCTTCGCGGGTCTTGGCATGATATCACCTCCGACTACGATACCATACAGTGCACTTAGTTTGGGGGAGGTTATTTCGATTCGCAGATGATAGTCACCGGCCCCTGGTTGACCAAGTGAACATCCATCAGCGCCTGAAACGTGCCGGTTTCGACGCGGACGTTGCGCGCCTGAGCGGCGGCCACGAAACGCCGGTACAACGCGCGGGCCTCTTCCGGGCCGGCAGCCATGTCGAAGCTCGGGCGCCGCCCTTTGCGGGTATCGCCATACAAGGTGAACTGAGACACGACCAGCAGGCTGCCGCCGGCCTCACTCACGCTGCGGTTCATTTTGCCGTTCTCGTCGGCAAAGATCCGCAGGCCCACCACCTTGTCGGCCAGGTAGTCGGCGTCGGCCTGGGTATCGCCACGGGCAATCCCCAGAAACACCAGCAACCCCTGACCGATCGCGCCCACCACCTGGCCGCCGACCTCCACCCGCGCTTCGCTTACTCGCTGCAACACCGCCCGCATATGGTATAAGTATGCCAGAGCGCCGCCATGATCGAGACTTACGCCTACGCGCGAGCCGGTTTTTTGGGCAATCCTAGCGACGGCTATTTCGGCAAGACCATCTCCTTTCTGGTCAGGAACTTCCGCGCCCGGGTCCTTTTGTACCCCAGCGCGAGGCTGGAGATCAGGCTCTCGAAGGCCGACACTCCCGTCTTCGAGAATCTCCAGGACCTTTACCAGACCACCCGCTGGCGCGGCTACTACGGCGGCATCCGCATCATCCAGGCGCTGATCGTCCGCTTCATGGACTACTGCCGCCAGCACGGCGTGGATCTGCCCGAGCGTAACTTCACCCTCGAGTACGAGTCCAACATCCCCATGCGGTTGGGCATGGGCGGCTCCAGCGCGATCATCACCGCCGCGCTGCGGGCCTTATGCCGGTATTATGGCGTGGAGATCCCGCTGCCAGTGCAGGCCAACGTGGTGCTGGAAACCGAAACCAGGGAGCTCGGTGTTCCCGCCGGACTCCAGGACCGCGTCATCCAGGTCTACGAGGGCCTGGTGTACATGGACTTCGCCAAGGAAATCATGGAGCGCCAGGGTTACGGCAACTACGAACGGCTCGACCCGGGCCTGCTGCCCAACGTCTATGTCGCATACCGCACGGCCCTTAGTGAAGGCACCGAAGTGTTCCACGGCGACGTACGCGAACGATGGAAGCGCGGCGACCCCGACGTGGTCGAGGCGATGCGCACCTGGGCCGGCTACGCCGAGCAGGGCCGCCAGGCGCTGCTCAACCGCGATTACAAGACGCTAGACCGGCTCATCGACGCCAACTTCGACCTGCGGGCCAGGATCTACCGGCTCGACGAAGGCAACCTCCAGATGGTCTATACCGCGCGGCAGGTGGGCGCCACTTCCAACTTCGCCGGCTCGGGCGGCGCCATCGCCGGCACCTACTTGGATGAGTCCATGTTCCAGGCGCTGGCGGCGGCCATGCGGCCGTTAGGCATCGCCGTCATTAAGCCCCAGGTCGTCCCACCGCCGGCAACCTGCTAGAATCGCCCCATGGTGAATCGCAGAGAGTTTGCCGCCGCCGTCGTCGGCGCGGCCACCGCCCCGGCCGCCCCGCCCCAGTTCATCAAGGGCATCTGCGCGGGCATCTTCCCCAAGGCGATGCCGCTGGAGGAACGGCTCAAGCAAACCAAGAACGCCGGCTTCGACGGGATCGAGGTTCCGTTCGGCGAGCTGATACCCCTCGAGACAACTCAAGAGCAGGCGAAGCGCATCGTCGATACGGCGCGTAAGTCCGGCGTCGCCCTGGTCAGCGTCTGGGCTTCGCAGGCGCTGGCGTCCAACCCGCTCAACAGCCCGGACCCGGAGGTTCGCGCCCGTGGCGTCGAGGTGCTCCGCCAGGCGATTCAACTGGCCGGATGGCTGGAGTGCGGCGCCATGCTGATCGTCCCCGGCCGGCTCGGCTCGGGAGCGAAATTCCAGATCGGCTACCAGGACACCTGGGACCGCGTCAGCGCGGAAATGAAGAAGGTTGTGCCTGACGCCGCCCGCGCCAAGGTCGCCCTCACTCCGGAAAACGTCTGGAACAAGTTTCTGGTCAGCCCGCTGGACGCGCGCGCCTTCGTGGATCAGTTCAAGAGCCCCTGGGTCGGCTTCCATTTCGACATCGGCAACATCATGCAGTACGGCTACCCGCAGGACTGGATCCTAACGCTCGGCTTGCGCATAAAGGGGGTCCACGCCAAGGACTACAAGCTCTCCGCGCGCGCCGAGCAGGGCCGCTTCGTCGATCTGCTGGAAGGCGACGTCGATTGGCAGGAAGTGATGGCCGCGCTGGTCAAGGTGGGCTACCGCGGTTCCATCTCGCCGGAGATCGGCCACCGGCCCGAGGACCCGGACCAGCTCCGCAAGGTGTCCTCGGCGCTGGACAAGATTCTGTCGCTGGCGTAGGGGCCGGGCATGCCGGCCCCTACTTCAGCCGGCCGCCAGCTCCGACACCCGCCCGCGCAGCAGTTCGGTGAGCTGTTTGTGGTCGCGGAGGGTGAGACCGGCGGTCGCGATGGGTGCGCCGATACGCAGCGCCACGCGCCCGCCGCGCACGATGAGCGAGCCCATCGGAAGCACCTCGCGCGTGCCGCTGATGCCCACTGGCACCGCCGGCACGCCCGCCTTGATGGCGATGTAGGCCGCGCCCTCCTTGAACTCCCGCAGCTCGCCGGTCGAGCGGCCGCCCTCGGGAAACACCAGCACCGAGACGCGGCGCTCGCGGACGACGCGGGCGGCTTCCGACATTGCGCGCAGCGACGCCCGTGGGTCCTCGCGTTGCACCCGGATGTGACCCGCCCGGTTCAGGTGGTAGCCGATGAACGGGATCTTGTACAGGCTCTTCTTCGCGAGGAACCGGAACTGCACCGGGATGTGCGCCATCGCCAGCGGCGTGTCCATCAGGCTCAGGTGGTTGGACACGATCACGTAACTCCCGTCGGGGGAGATGTTCTCGAGCCCTTCCACGCGCACGCGCACACCGCTCACCGCGAGCAGCACCCGCGCCCAGGCGCGGGCCACGCCGTGCTGGGCGCGCCCGCTGCCGTCGAACAAGGAAGCGATCAGCGAGATGGTCCCGAAGAAGACGGTAGCCAGCACGATCAGCGGGTCGGTGATCAGCCAGGCGCGCAGCTTCGCAAGCACCAGACTATTTTACGAGCAGCGCGCGCGCTTCGCCCACCAGGAACAGCGAGCCGGTGATGAAGACGGCGTCCTGGGGCGCAGCCGCGTCGAGGAGCCGCAGGGCGGCCGCAAGATTGGCCGCGGTGCGCAGCCGCGGATGGTCGGCCAGCTCGCGGATGAGCTCCGGCCGCACGGCGCGGGGCTGGGCGGGCGCGGTGGCGATCACCTCCTCCGCCAGCGGGAACAGGATGGCGGCCATCTCGGCCACCGCCTTGTCGCGCATCGCGCCGTAGACCAGCCAGACGCGCCGTCCGCTGTAGAAGCGTTCGATGTGAGCCGCCAGCGCCCGCGCGCCGGCGGGATTGTGCGCCCCGTCGAGAACGATCTCCGGCGTCTCCGCGATCCGCTCCAGCCGCCCCGGCCAGCGGGCCTGGGCGATGCCGTCCCGGATCGCCTCCCCCGCCACCCCGAGGCAGTCGAGCGCAGTGATGGCCGTCAGCGTGTTGGTGATCTGATGCTCGCCGGCCAGCGGACACCGGATGCGGATCCGGCCGGCGCCCGCGGCCACGAACGAGCTGCCTGCCGCGTCCACCTCCACCTGCTCGGCCCGCCATCTCTGCTCAACCCAGACCGCCGCGACGCCGGCCGCCGACGCGCGGGCTTCCAGAGTGCGGGCGACCTCGGGCCGCTGCACGGCGAACACCGCCGGCACTCCGGGCTTGAGGATGCCGGCCTTCTCCGCCGTGATCGCCTCCAGGCTCTTGCCCAGGTATTTCTCGTGGTCGAAATCGACCGGGGTGATGACCGAGAGCCGCGGCGTAACCACGTTGGTGGCGTCCAGCCGCCCGCCCAGGCCGACTTCCAGCACGGCCAGGTCCACCGCCAGCTCCTTGAACAGCACCAGGGCCATCGCGGTGACGGTTTCGAAGTAGCTGGGGTGAACCTCGAGCGCGCCCTGGCGCAGCAGCCGCTCGGCGGCCTCGTGCACGCACTCGAACGCGGCCGCGAACCGATCGGCCGAGACTGGCTCCCCGTCGATGCGGATGCGCTCGGTGGGTTCGACCAGGTGCGGCGAGGTGTAGAGGCCCGTGCGCAATCCCGCGGCCCGCGCGCCCGCTTCGATCATCGCGCAGGTGGAACCCTTGCCGTTGGTGCCGGCGACGTGCACGAAGGCCACTCCCCGGTGCGGGTTGCCGAGGGCTTCCAGCAGCGCCGACATGCGCGCCAGGCCGAGTTCCGCGGTGCGCGCCTCGTTGCCCAGCGCGTAGAGGAAGCGGACCGAGTCCGGGTAGTTCAAGCGCGTTGGCCCCCTCGAAAGCACATTCTGCCGGCGGCGATGAGCAGGGCGCAGCCGCCGATCAGCTTGAGCTCGAACAGCCACACCGAGCTGACGCCGGCCGGCGGCGCCAGTGAGACGACGATCGCCACCACGGTCACCGCCAACGCGGCCGCGCCGCTGGCCCGGAGTCCTTCCTTCATCGCCGTGAGAAACAGGTAGCCGAACGGAATGAAGTAGGTCACAACCGTCATGTCCACCAGCAACTGGTAGCCGATGCGGAGGCTCTCTCCCAACTGCATCGCGATCAGGAAGACGGAGCAGGCGGCCGCCTGGGTGAGGATGGCGACGTGCGGCGTGCCCCAGCGCGGGTGGAGGCGGGCGAAGGCCGCCGGCAGATGGCGGTCCAGGCCAATGGCGAACGGCACCCGCGCGCTGCCGCCGATCCACGCGCCGAGCTGGCCGGTAATGCCGAGGGTGACCAGCGCCGCGAACAGCGGACCCAGCGAGGCTACGCCGAGCCGCTCGGAAGCCGCCGCGCCCGCCTGCGCCAGGCCGGTCACGACGTTGATACGCTCGGGCGCAACCAGCGCCAGCATGGCCAGCGTGCCCAGCATGTAGAAGCCGGCGATGGCCGCCCCGCTGATCCAGGCGGCGCGCCGCACCGTGCGCGCCGGGTCGCGGATCTCGCCGCCCATCACCGCGCCCAGCTCCAGCCCGCCGAAGGCCAGCGCGATCTGCGACCAGAAGTTCACGTTCTCCCAGCTCCACGCCGGCAGCACCGAACCGCCCTGGGTCGCAGATCCGTCGAGACGCCACACGGCCACGCCCATGACCACAAGCAGCAGCCCGGCCAGATAGCTGGCCAGCGCGCCCACGTTCTCTGTCCACTTGCCGACGCGCAGGCCGACCAGGTTCGTCAGCGCGCTGATCCACAGCACTGCCAGCGAACCCGAGATCACGAACCAGCGGCTCTCGGAGAGCCACACGTATTGCGGCCCGAGGGTGTAAGCCGCCATCGCCAGGCCGGCCACCAGCAGGTTGGGGACCCAGAACAGGTTGCTCAGCCAGTAGCACCATCCGCAGAGGAAGCCGTGCCAGTCGCCGTAACTGCGCCGCGTCCAGGCGTAAAGCCCGCCTTCCTCCGGGAACCGGGACGACAGCCGCGAAACCGCCAGCGCCAGCGGCACGAAAAAAAAGACGGCCGCCAGCACCCACAGGCTCAGCGAGCCGGGACCGGTGTGCGCCGCCGCCGCCAGCCAGCGGATGCCGACCACCGCGGCGATGTTGAACAGCACCAGGTCGCGGAGCCCGAGCTCGCGGCGCAGCTCGGGCACTTACGTCTTCACCTTGTCGTAGTCGAAAGGCTCGTTGACCAGGTGGTATTGCGGCTCGCCGTC
>ERZ1292640.637-Hain-H43-02um-R1-637-length-28572-cov-42_pt2 | contig 19348 bp, 20 predicted proteins | sample MGYA00564404_ERZ1292640 | MGnify/ENA primary metagenome ERZ1292640 (study PRJEB36523, sample SAMEA6512636) | groundwater metagenome | collected 2019-01-08 | study: AquaDiva: Metagenomics assemblies of 32 groundwater samples
CCGGCTTGTCCCCGTAGGATAAGCCTCCCGGCTTGTCCCCGTAGGATAAGCCTCCCGGCTTGTCCCCGTAGGATAAGCCTCCTGGCTTGTCCTTGTGAGAGGAACTGACAAGTCGGGAGACTTATCCTACAGGAGGGATTCCGTGGCCTACTACGAGCGGAAATTGCCCCACTGGCATCCGCAGGGCGCAGCGCTGTTTGTGACCTTTCGTCTCCATGGCTCGTTGCCGAAGGAAGCGCTGGAAGCGATGCCCGGGCTGTCCCCCGGCAGGGCGTTTGTTCACCTCGATCATCATTTGGACGCGGCCCGATCCGGGCCGCTGTGGCTGAAGGACCCGCGGCTCGCCAGGCTCGTCGCCGAAACCCTGCATGATGCCCAGAATGAGCTGAAGCTGGGTGAGCTGCGCGCCTGGGTGGTGATGGCCAACCATGTGCACGTCGTGCTCTTCCCGCAGGCGCCGCTTGATCGAATCATGAAAAGCATCAAGGGCTTCACCGGCCACCGTGCCAATCAGATTCTCGGACGGAAGGGGACACCGTTCTGGCAGCAGGAGTCCTACGACCACTGGATTCGCAATCGGGACGAAATGGAACGTATCGTCCCATACGTGGAAGGCAACCCGGTTCGGGCCGGGCTCGTGAGCAGGGTCGAGGATTGGCCGTGGTCAAGCGCGGCGGGGTAGGATAGGCCTCCAGGCCTGTCTGGCCCGGGGGACGGGAGAGACAAGTCGGGAGACTCATCCTACCAGGCCAGCGCGTAAGCATCCACGCGCGGGTCGGCGCCGGCGCCGAGCACGCCGGTCACCGGGTCGATGACGATGGCCGCGTTGGAGCCGAGCGACCAGGGGCCGGACATCTTGATCTTGTGCCCCTTGGCCGCCAGCGCCTTGCGCACCGCCTCGGGGATGCGCTCCTCCAGGCCGAGGTCGCCCGGGTACATCGTGTGCGGGAACGGCGAGGCCGGCAGGCTGCGGGTGGTCCAACGGGCGGCCTCGATCGCCTGCTGCACGTTCATCCCGAACTCGACCATGTTGAGGAACGTCTGCATGGTGCGCATGCACTGGTCGTCGCCGCCGGGGCTGCCGGTGGCCAGCCACGGCTTGCCGTCCTTCAACACCAGCGTCGATTGCAGCGTGCTGCGCGGCCGCTTGCCCGGCGCGAGCGCGTTGGCGTGGCCCTCAACCAGCGAGTAGTAATCGCCGCGGCAGTTGAAGATGAATCCCAGCTCGCCCATCGCCACCCCGGTGCCGAAGCCGGTGTGGAGGCTGGGCGTGAAGGTGACCACGTTGCGGTCCTTATCCGCCACCGCCAGGTAGCTGGTGTCGCCGAAGTGGTCGGCCTGGCCGGCCATCCGCACGTCGGCGGGCCGGTTCAGCGGCTCCATGCCGGGCACGAACTTCTCCGGCACGCCGGGGCGGTACTCCAGCGAGGCGCGGTCCGGGTCGATCAGCTTGCGCCGCTCCCGCGCGTAGTCCTTCGAGAGCAGGCCCTCGTAAGGGATGGGGGTGAAATCCATGTCGCCGAGGTACTTGTCGCGATCGGCCATGGCCAGCTTGATGGCTTCCGTCGAGGTGTGAATGTAGGCCGCGCTGTTGTGGCCGAGCGCCTTCAGGTCGTAGCCCTCCAGCAGGTTGAGCGCGAACAGCTCGGCCGGGCCCTGGTTGGCCGAGGGGTTCTTGTACACGCGGTAGCCGCGGTAGTCCACCCAGACGGGCTCCTCGATCTTGGCGGTGTAGCTGGCAAAATCCTCGTAGCGGAACAGGCCGCCGTTGGCCTCGGAGAACTGCGCCATCTCGCGGGCGATGTCGCCCTTGTAGAAGCGGTCGCGGGCGGCCCGCAGCGCCTCGCGGCGGCCTTTACCCGCGTTCTCCCGCTCGGCCTCGACCATGCGTTTGAACGTGCGGGCCAGGTCGGGGTTCTTGAAGATGTCGCCCCCCTGCCACTTGCGGCTCCCCAACGAATACAGCTTCACACTGGAAGGGTACTTGCGCATCTTCCGTGAGCCGTTGATCGCCCCGGCCAGCCGGATCGAGAGCGGGAAGCCGTTTTCGGCGATGTCGATCGCCGGAGCGAGCACGTCGGCGAAGCTCATCGTGCCCCAACGGTCCAGCAGCAGATACCAGGAATCGACGACGCCGGGCACGGTGCCCGCCAGCAGCGTGTCATCGACCGCGAGCTTGCCGCCGTGGTTCTTGCGGAACCACTCGATGGTGGCCAGCTTGGGCGCGGTGCCCTCGGCATTGATGGAAACGACCTTGCCGGCGCGGGCGTCGTAAATAAGGATGACCGCGTCGCTGCCGACGCCGTTCGAGGCGGCATCGACCTGCGCCAGCACCGCCTGGCAGGCGACCGCCGCGTCGAAGGCGTTGCCGCCGGCGCGCAGGATTTGCTCGGCCACCTGGGTGGATTCGGGCTTCATCGAGGCCGCCGCGTACTGGCGGCCGCGAACCACCGGCCGCATCGTCTGCTGGGCGAAGACAGGCGTAAGGAGCATAAGCGTGCCAAGAAACAGGCGCATAAGGGTGAGTGTAGCGCGCCGCCGCACCGCGCGCCCAGCCCCCATCTGATAGAATCTTCGGCAGCCAGGAGCACGGGAATGAAATTCGGCGTTAACACGTTCATCTGGACCGTCACCTTCGACAAGAGCAACCTGCCGCTGCTGCCGGTGGTCAAGGAGCGGGGCTTCGACGGCGTTGAGGTGCCGCTGTTCCGCCCGGAGGAGTTCGCCGCCGCCGACATCCGCAATGGGCTGGAGGAGAATGGCCTGGAGTGCACCGTCTGCTCGATCCTGACCGACGGGCTCAGCCTCATCAGCGAGGAGGCGGACGTGCGCCGCCGGGCGCGCGCGCGCCTCGGCGACTCGATCAAGGCGACCGCCGACGTCGGGGCGCGCATCATCGCCGGGCCGCTCTATTCACCGGTCGGCTACCTGCCCGGCCGGCGCCGCACCGCCGACGAGTGGAAGTGGGCGGTCGAAGGCTACCAGTCGCTCACCGGCACGCTGGCGGACAATGCGGTCACGCTGGCCATCGAGCCGCTAAACCGCTTCGAGACTTACTTCCTCAACACGGCCGCCGACGCGGCCGCGCTGTGCGACGAGGTGAATCACCCCAACGTGGGTATCCTGCTCGACACCTTTCACGCCAACATCGAGGAGAAGAACATCGGCGCCGCCTACCGCACCGCCGGCCGGCATTTGAAGCACGTGCACGCCTGCGAGAACGATCGCGGCACGCCGGGCAGCGGTCACGTCGAGTGGGACGCAGTCTTCGCGGCCCTGCGGGCGCTCGACTACGACGGCTGGCTGACGATCGAGAGCTTCGGCTTCGCCCTCGGCGAGCTGTCGGCTGCCGCCTCCATCTGGCGCGACCTCGAGTCCAGCCCGGATGTGATCGCCTTCGACGGCGTGCAATTCCTGAAAAGGATGGCGGCTGGGCGGACATGAGCTGGTTGCTGGCAGCGGCACTCGTCTGGCCGCTGGCTGCGATCGCCGGCCAGCGCCCGGCGCGGACCAACTGGCCGATTGAAAGCCTCTCCGTCAGCGGCAACCGCAACTACTCCCAAGAGCAGATCCTCACGGTTGCCGGGCTCAAGGTGGGCCAGGTGGCCGGGCCGAAGGATTTCGAAGCGGCCCGCGACCGGCTGGCGGCCACCGGCGCCTTCGAGTCGATCGGGTTTCGCTTCACTCCGGGGCCGAACAAGAAGGGCTATGCGGCGTCGTTTGAGGTTGTCGAGGCCGGGCCTTTCTTCGCCGTCCGGTTCGAGGACCTCGGCGTGCCCGATCGGGAATTGCAGGCCCACTTGAGAAAGATCGACCCGCTGTTTGGCGAGAAAATCCCCGCCACGCAGTCGCTGCTGGCTCGTTACGCCAAGGCCCTCGAGGAGTTTCTGGCTTCGAAGGGCCGCAAAGAGCAGGTCATCGGCAGGCTGGCTTCCGAGGGAGCCGAGCCGCTGGCGGTCGTGTTCCGTCCCGCCGCGCTGCCGCCGTCCGTCGCCGAGGTCCGCTTCACCGGCAACCAGGTGGTGCCCACGGTCACTTTGCAGCGGGCGATAAGCGGCGTCGCGGTCGGCGTCCGGTACACGGAGAAGCGCTTTCGCGAGCTGCTCGACACCAGCATCCGGCCGCTCTACGAGGCGCGGGGCCGCATCCGCGTCGCGTTCCCACAGGTGCGCGCGGAAGGAGCCAAGGACGTGCGGGGAGTGGCGGTCACCGTTGCCGTGGACGAAGGGGCCAGCTACGACCTCGGCGCCGTGCGGGTTGAGGGCGGCCAGGTCGCGCCCGAGGAGCTGCTCAAGGCGGCCGGATTCAAGGCCGGCGACCTGTTCAACGCCGAGGAAATCCGGGCCGGTGTCGAGCGCATCGAGAAGCGCCTGCGCCGCGAGGGCTACATGCGCGTGAAGTCGAGCGTTGAGCGCCGCATCGACGACCAGCGCAAGGCGGTCGATCTTGTCATCCGGCTCGAACCCGGCGCCCGGTACCGCTTCGGCAAGCTGAAGCTGGAGGGGCTGGACATCCACGGCGAGGCGGCGGTCAAGCGCCTGTGGACGCCCAAAGAGGGCCAGCCCTTCAACGCCGATTACCCCGACTACTTCCTGGCCCGCGTGCGCGAGGACGACGTGTTCGAGAAGCTGGGCAAGACGCAAGCGGTGCTGGAGCCGGACGACGCGGCCCGCACCGTGGACGTGACGCTGCGATTCCGGTAGGATAAGTCTCCTGACTTGTCTCCGAATAATGCAGCCCATCACCATTCTCCTCGCCTTGCTGGCCGGCGCCCCTTCCGATCCGCGCATCCCGCCGATGCTGGCGCGAGTGTCCGAGGAGGCCGAGGTCTTCCGCCAGATGGCGCCGAAGCTGCTCGCCGAGGAGACGCTGCGCCAGCGGGCGCGGCGGGCGCCGCGGTTCCGGCCGCGGGCGGGGAAAGCGGCCGCCAAGGCTCCCCCGCCCCAGTACCGCAGCCGCGAGATCGTCTCCGAGTACACCTACTCGTCGTTTCGCGAGTCGCCCAACCTCATCCACGAGTTTCGCCAGGTGATCTCGGTGGATGGCCGCAAGGTCGCCACCCCGGAGAAGGCGCGCCGCACCCTCGCCTTGGGCGTGACTTCCCGCGACGACCGCTTGAAGCGGCAAATGCTCGAGGACTTCGAACGGCACGGGCTGAGCGGCGCTGCCTTCGATTTCGGCCAGGTGATCCTGCTGTTCACCAGGCGCCGCCTGCCCGACTATGCCTTCGAGCGCCGCGGCGGCGGCCGCATCGGCGCCGACAATGCGGTGATCCTCGCCTTCCGCCAAACGGGCGGCGACGAAGCGCTCACCATTTTCGAAAGACGCAAGGCCATCCGCGCGACTCTCCAAGGCGAGCTCTGGGTGCGGGCCAATGACTGGCTGCCGCTACGGATCGTGCTGCTCGCCACTCGCAAGGATGATGACCACGAAGTGCGCGACGAGGCGACGGTGGATTACGTGATGAGCTCGCACGGGGCGATCGTGCCCGCGGCGGTCACCCGCCGCCGCTTCGCCGGCCAGGATCTCATCGTCGAGGACGTCTTCCAGTACTCGCCGTTCCGGATGTTCGCCGCCGAAGCGGAGATCAAGTTCCAATGACCCCAACCATCCTTTACCTGCACGGCTTCGGCTCGGGGCCGGGGTCGCGGGAGGAGCTTGCAGGAGGGCAGGGTGTAGCGGCGGGGGGATGTGGCGTTCTTGGCAGTGGGAGCGCGCAAGGGAGTTAACGATAGGTTTCTTCCCGGCGGAGACCACAGTAGTTCAGCTCCACGGTGTCGCCCCAGATGTCATAGCGGAAGCGCCAGCGTCCCAAGCCGAGGCGGAATTGTCCCTCACCGGCTGGTAGACCTTCCAGCTTCTTGATAGGGTGCCGACGGGTGGAGTTGTGCGGATCGCTGCGAAGAATGGTGACGACTTCAGTGAAGCGGTCGGGAAGGTCGCGGTGGTGCTTGGTCAGTTTCTTGAGTAGCCGATCAAAGCGGGGAGTGGTCTGAACAGAGAAAGGCGGCGTCATGCCCTTTGGCGCCGCCGGGATTTAGCGGCGTTCTGTGTCTGGAGTTCTGCCAGGAGTTCTTCGGCTGGCCGGCTTTTGCCAGCCAGGTATTCCTGGTGGCTTTTGCGGATGAAGCCGCGCACCTTGGGGTTTCGGAGTTCCAGGTAGTCTTCCAGCTCTTCAGCGTCCATGATGCCTATGACGGGGATGCCATCCTTCTCCAGGATGAAGTACTCCTTGTTGATGTGAGCTCGTTTGGCGAGCTGTCCCAGATTGATCCGCGCTTTGGTGATGGGCAGACGATGGACCATTGTCATAAGGGAACCTCACGGGTGGATTCATTAACGCTGATCAAATTATAGCAGTCGGAGAGAACCTGCGAGGAGGCCTGTGCCACCGGTACAATCGGGCTTATGTGGGCCCCAAAGGCCGCCGAAGCGGAGATCAAGTTCCAATGAACCCGATCATCGTCTACCTGCACGGCTTCGGCTCGGGGCCGGGGTCGCAAAAGGCCCGGTTCTTCCGCGAGCGCCTGGGCGAGCTTGGCGTCACGCTTGAGGTCCCGGACCTCGCCGAAGGGGACTTTGAGGGCCTGACCCTCACCGGGCAGCTCGGCGTGGCCGAGCGAGCGGCCGCGGGCCGGCCGGTGACGCTTATAGGCTCCAGCCTCGGCGGGTACGTGGCCGCCCTGTACGCCGCCCGGCATCCCGAGGTCCAGCGGTTGCTGCTGCTGGCGCCGGCCTTCGGGTTCGCGCGGCGCTGGTCGGCGGCGCTCGGCCCGTCGCTGGAGACCTGGAAGCGGACCGGCCGCCTGGCCGTCTACCACCACGCCAGCCAGCAGGTACGCCAAATAGGCTATCAGTTGATCGAGGACGGCCTCCGCTACGAGGATTACCCCGACCTCGCCCAGCCCACGCTCGTCTTCCACGGCGCCCAGGATACGGTGGTGCTGCCGGCCTGGTCGGAGGAGTTCGTTCGGGGCCGGCCCAATGCCCGGCTGGACCTGGTGGACTCCGACCACGAGCTGCTCACCGCGCTGGAGACGATCTGGGCCAGGGGGCGGGAGTTCCTGTTGCGGACACCGAACTCCTTTTGACAGGCTGTGTTACAATTTTTAGTAGGAAGACGAACCGCGGATTCCAAATTTGCAACTTCTCGCGTAGCGACAGCGTCTGACGTAGGGGAGCGGTCCGGGGGGACTAGCGGCCGCGGTCAACGACATGGAAGGCCAACTGAATAGCGCGCGGCCACCGGCTGCCGACCCGGGGGATCACCTGAGCCGCCTGCTTCCCGCCGAGATCGAGGAGGGCTGGGTCCACAGCTTCGTGGCCAACCTGAAGGATCTCATTCGACCGCCCAAGCTTCCCCCGCTGGTCGTTACTTCCAAGCCGGTGGCCGTCAAAGACATCTGGGGCGACTACAGCTACGGCAAGCAGGCCGGCGCCACCTCGGTGCTGCTGCACGTCATCGTGGTGGTGCTGATGTTTACCCTGGCCACCAGCCACCGGGTACAGCAGAAGGTGAGGGAGACCGTCAGCCTGATAGCCCCCGACATCGCCCCCTACATCCCGGACGTCAAGCCCAGGGAGACTGACATCGGAGGCGGCGGGGGCGGCGGCAACCGCAATCCGCTGCCGCCCAGCAAGGGGCGTCTGCCCAAGCCTTCCTTCCGCCAGTTCACCCCGCCCTCGGCCGAAGTGCTGAATCCCAACCCGAAGCTGACGATGGAGCCGACGCTGATCATCCAGCCGGATGTGAAGCTCCCCAACGTGGCCATGCTTCAATACGGCGATCCGTTCGCCAGGATCGGGCCGCCCTCCAGCGGGCCGGGTTCGGGCAGCGGAATCGGGACCGGTTCCGGCGGCGGCGTGGGTCCCGGCCGCGGAGGAGGATACGGCCCCGGTGAGGGTGGCGGCATCGGCGGCGGCGCCTACCGCGTCGGCGGCGGCGTTAGCGCGCCGGTACCGCTCTACAAACCGGAGCCGGAGTACTCCGAGGAAGCCCGCAAGGCCAAGTTCCAGGGCACGGTGGTGCTCTCCATAGTGGTCGATGAGAAGGGGCTGCCCCGCAACCTGAAGATTGTCCGTGCGCTCGGCCTGGGACTGGACGAGAAGGCGATCGAGGCCGTCCAGAAGTGGCGCTTCCGGCCCGGCAACAAGGACGGCAAGCCGGTAGCCGTCCTGGCCACCGTCGAAGTCAACTTCCGGCTGCTGTAGGGGCGAGGCGTGCCTCGCCTGTCCCGGTCCCGTTGTGGCACAATCGCAGCATGCACCCCCTCAGCCCTTCCCTCAGCCGCCGCCAATGGCTCGGAGGCGCAGCCGCATCCTCGCTGGCCGCGCCTGACCTCATCCGCTTTGACCGCAAGATCCGCGTCGGCCTGATCGGGCTGGGCGGGCACGTCGGCGAGATCCTGCGCCCGCTGCCCCAGCTTCCCGACGTCGAAGTGGTCGCCATCTCCGATCCCAACCCCGAGGCCATGGCCTCACTGGCCCGCAACCCGCGCATCAAGGCGGCGGCGCAGTACGCCGACTTCCGCCAGATGCTCGAGCGCGAGCGCCTGGACATCGCCGGAGTCTGCGGCCCTAACGGCGGACGGGCGGAGAAGATCGTCGCCTGCGTGGAGCGCAAGCTCCACGTGGTGGCCGAGAAGCCCCTGGCGATCGAACTGGACGAGCTACAGCGGATCAAGCGCGCCGTGGCCCGCTACCAGGTGCGGCTGACCATGCTGCTCCCGATGCGCTTCTCTCCCCCGTACCTCGCCATTAAGCGGGCCGTCGAAGCGGGCGAGATTGGCGAGGTCGCCCAGATCGGCGCTCAGAAGTCATACCAACTCGGCGAGCGGCCGGACTGGTACCACCGCCGCGCCACCTACGGCGGAACCATCCCCTGGATCGGCATCCACATGGTGGACCTGATGCGCTGGTCCAGCGGGCGCGAGTTCACCGAGGCCGTCTCGTTCCAGACCCGCATCGCCTTCCCGGAACTGGGCGACATGGAGAACGTCACCGCTTCCCTGTTCCGCCTGGACAACGGGGGGGTGGCCACGCTGCGCATGGACTACCTGCGGCCGGCCGCCGCGCCCACCCACGGCGACGACCGCCTCCGCCTGGCCGGCACCAAGGGCGTGGTCGAGTATCAGGCCCCCGCCGGAGTCGTGCTCATGACCGAGAAGGCCAAGCCCCACGTGATTCAGGATCTTCCCGAGGGCCGCTCGCTGTTCGTCGATTTCCTGGAATCGGTCTATCGCGGCAAGTCCCCTGCTCTCAGCCTGGCCGACATCTACCGGGTCAATGAGATCGTCCTGGTGGCCCGGCAGGCCGCCGAGCGGCACCAGATACTGGCGCTGCCCTCCTGATCCCGCTTCCCCGCTCGACAATCACGCCCGCTTCTGTTTTATATCTGACGGGCGCTCAATCACCTGGCGGGTTCGTCACGGCGATTTGTCCCCATCCCGGCCCTATTTTCGAACTGGGAGCGCCGGTTTATTCCGGCCTTCCAGAAAGGGGCTATTGCGATGGATCCCGATCCGATCATCATCATTCTGCCTCCCTGCCCGTGGCTGTAACTGACTTCAAAAGCCAGAAATAACGATACGGTGCGACGCGGGCGCACGAATTTTCCAAGAAACAACTGACAAAAGTTGTGCCCTTCGGGGCGAAAATCTGGTATGATTCCTTGGGAGTACGGGGAGTATTCCTATCGGGTGTACTCCCAAGGAACGCCAGCCATCGTGGTCGCCGTTCTCCGCACGTGATGGTCATGCGAACCGCCAGCGCGACGTTCGGTGCCTGCTGTTCAGCGCTCCTGCTGATCAGGGTGGGAAGCGCGCCCAAGGCGGCTCCCGGGCGCTTGGCGGCGCTCGCCGTCTCACAGCCTCAGCCGGCATATCTCCAGGATCAGGTCTGGCATGGGAACCGGTTGTTTGAAGCGGGCCGGTTCCTCGATGCCGCCCAGGTTTACGAGAATGGTCATCGCTCCGCGAAGCACGCGGGCCACCTTCGGCTCCAGTTGCGGTTCCTGAATAACCTGGCCGGGTGCCGGCTGGCCACCCTTCAATACCGTGATGCGCTGCAGGCCTACTGGGACGCCCAGCAAGTGGCCAGGCGGATTCAGGATTGGGAAGCGGTCAGCGCCATCTCTTCCAACATCGCTTCGGTGTACGCCCAAGCCGGGGATATCGAGACGGCGCGGCAAGCGGCCGAGCAGGCCCTCGTCTCGCTGAAAGGCCAGCCGGCGCACCAGGCCAGGCTGTGGATTCGCGTGGCCAGCCTTCGCGCACGCCAGGGGGACATGGAGGGGGCGATCCCTCTGTTTGCCCGGGGCATCGAGGAGGCCGACCGCCAGGGTGACCGGGCGGCGCAAGCTCAAGCCTGGAACCTGCTCGGCTACGAACTGCTGCGCCGCGGCGAGTTGCCCGAGGCCGAGCGCGCCATGCTCGAGGACTTCCGGCTGCGCCGGTTCAACGGCAACAAGGACATCCATCTTGCATACCGGAACCTGGGTATGCTGCGCATGGCCCAGGGCGACCTGCGCTCGGCCGAGCGTCTTCTGGATGAAGCACTGGCGGCGGCCCGCCGCTCTCCGAGTTTCGTGCCCTTGTGGCCGATTTACCTCCAACGCGGTAGGCTACGCGTCCGGCAAGGCCGGCTGGGGGAAGCGCTGGCCGATTTCCGGGCGGCGGTGGATATAGCCAGGCGATGGCGCCTGGAAGCCTTGCCGGCCGAGTCGTTCCGAGTGAGCCTGGACGTCGGCCTGCATCAACTCTATTCGGACCTGGTGGACACCGCGGCCGCGCTCTATTTCAAGACCGGCCGCCGCGAGCTGGCTCGTGAGGCCTTTGAGGCAGCCGAAGAGAGCCGGGCGGCCAGCCTGCGCGCGTCCTTGGAGGAGAACCGTGAGGGGTTCCCGGTCCTGCCGGCGGAGTACGGCGAAGCGCTGGCCGAGTTGCACGCCGCCGAGATTGCCCTGCTGCGGGCCGATACGCCGCCGGCGCGGGCCAGGCTCGGCGACGTCCGGCGCCGCCTGACTGAGATCGAACTCCGCACCGGCCTGGCGCTCGCCTCCAGCCAGAGCTTCCGCTGGGATGCGAATCATGCGGGGCTTTTGGAGCGCACGCGGAAGCTGCTTGGTCCGGACGAGGCGTTCCTCGCCTTCGATCTGGGAGAGACGACGTCATATCTGTGGGCGGTGGCCCGCGAGGGCTTTCGATTGCACCGGTTGCCGCCGCGGGCCCGCATCTCCGGGCGCGTTCAAGCCTTCGTGGCCGCAGTCCGGGACGGTTCGTCCGAAGTGCCGGCACTGGGCAGCGCTTTGTTTCGCGATCTGTTCGGAAGCCTTGGAGCCCGAGTCCGGGACAAGCCTCACTGGTTGCTGGCCCTGGATGGCGTTCTGTTCGAGCTGCCGATGGCGGCGCTGCTCGCCGACTCCCGTTTCCTGGTCGAGCGCCACTCGCTCCAGATCGTTCCCAGCGCTCACCTGCTCGGTCCGGCCCCGCCCGGCGGCCACCCCGAGTTATTCGTGGGCCTGGGCGACGCAGTCCACAACGCCGCCGACCCCCGCTGGAAGGGCCCGCGGCAAAGAGCGCGGGCAGCCACCGAAGCCGCTCTGGAACTGCCCCGCCTGCCGGGCAGCGGGCGCGAGATCCGCGCCTGCGCCAAGGCCTGGGCATCCTCAGTGCCGCCCCTGTTGCTGGTGGGGCCGGATGCCTCGGCCGAGACGCTGCGGGGAGCGCTGGCTAAGGATCCGGCGGTCGTGCATCTGGCCACTCACGTCGTCGCTTCCAGGCAGGCGCTCCCCCAAGGACTGATTTCGCTCGGACTCCAGCCCAATGGCGAGTTGCAGCTTCTGGGGCCGGCGGCTATCCGTTCCTGGCGGCTGAGTGCGCGGCTGGTAGTAATGAGCGGCTGCAGCTCGGGACAGGGCCCGGCCCTGCCGGGCGCCGGCCTGATGGGGCTGACGCGGGCCTGGCTGGCGGCCGGCGCGGGGGCGGTCCTGGCGAGCCGATGGGCCACTCCCGACGACAGTGGCGAGCTGTTTCTCGCCTTGTACCGCCACCTTCGCGAACCCGGCGCCAGCCCGCAGGTGGCATTGCAGCGGGCGCAGCAGGACATGTTGCGCTCCGGCACCTGGCGGTCTACACCCAGGTATTGGGCCGCCTACTTCGTGGTCGGAAGGGGATAGCCCGATGCCTCCAACGTTGAATGGCTCCTCGACGCCAGGCGCGGCACGGCCCAACTGGGCCGATCTGGTGGCCCGGATTCTCGCCGACGAACCCAGCGGCATGGAGGACCTCTATGACGTGTTCTCCCGCGGGATCCGTTTCTACCTGTGCCGGCACCTGGGCTCGGAGGAACTCGACGATCGGGTGCATGATACCTTCCTGATCGTGGTCCAGGCCATTCGCCGCGGCGAACTGCGAGAACCGCAGCGCCTCATGGGTTTCGTGCGCACCATCGTCCGGCGCCAGGTGGCCACTTACATCGACCGGGCTGTTCAGACCAGGAAAGGACAGGCGGGCTTCGAGTCCGCCCTCACCGTCTGCGACGAGCGCCGCGACCCGGAGCAGGACCTGATGGCCCGCCAGCAGGTCGAGATCATGGAGGAAGTCCTGCGCAGCGTTCCCCGCCGCGACCGCGAAATCCTCACCCGCTTCTACCTGCTCGGACAGACGGTGGAGCAGATCTGCCAGGAAATGAACCTGAACGAAACGCAGTTCCGGCTGTTGAAATCCCGCGCCAAGACCCGCTTTGGCGAGCTGGGACGGCGGCGGATCGGCCGGCGATTTCCGGCCGGCGGCGACGCCGGCCCCGAGGCTCCGCAGCCGGGCGGCGCCGATCCCCGATCCAGGTTGCACGCAAGCGGGCGAGCGGAGAGAAATTCTCGGGGCTTGGACCACTAAGATTATGGTGACCACGTTCGTTTGTCCTCATTCGGAAGATGCGCTGGAGCAATACGCGCTGGAGGTACTGCCGGAGGCCGAGTTGGCTGCGCTGGAAGAACACCTGTTGGTGTGCCGTGGCTGCCAGGACCGCCAGGCGGAAGTCGATGCTTTTGTGCGCTCCACCAGGCAGGCGGCCAGGAACCTGATCGCCGCGCCGCCGTCGCGCTGGCAGGAGCGGTGGGCGCGTGCCGCCCGCTTCTTCCACGCTCCCGTGCCGGTGTGGGTCGGGGCGATGGCCGTGCTGGCACTGGTGCTGCTCTGGATGGCGCCGCACAGCCCGCCCGTTATTCTCCCGCCTGTCACGGTTCTGCTCCAATCGGCCCGTGGCTTGGAAGGGCTCGCGATCCAGGCCGCGCCCGCCGGCAAGCCGCTGCGGCTGGCGTGGGACGCCGGTGAACTGCCTGCCGTTCCCTCCTATCGAGTCGAGGTGGTGGATGCCTCGGGGCGCACCCTTCACCAGCGGATGGTGGAGCCTGCTGAAGGGACGTCCGCGCTGGTGGTCGGGCCGCTGGCCCGCGGCCAGTACTGGGTTCGCGTCCACGCCAACTCCCCACAGAGGGAACTGCTGCGCGAGTTCGGGCTGCGGGTGGAATAGTACTACATACCCTTCCCCGGGCCGCGGCGGACGAACATCACCCACCTGGTAGACCTCAGCGACGGCGCGACCGCCAGCGGGCTGATCTCTGCCGCGACGGAGGCCGCCATCGACAGCGCGCTCGGGACCTGGCAGGCGGAGCGGTGCCTGAAGAAGGTCGATATCGTCAACGCCGGCTGGCTGTCACGGGCGTTCTTCGAGGCCGTCGGGGGACCAGGGGGCGGCGACGTCATCCTCGCGTTCTCGGTGACGTTCATCTTCGTCGATGGCGGGGGGAACCCCACCGACATCAACGGGGACAACTACCTGGATTCGGCGCTGAACGAGGTGTACTACAACGACAACTTTGCCTGGGGCATTGACGTCCCGCTGCCGGGGATCGACGTGGAGACGGTTGCACTTCACGAGAACGGGCACTCGCTGGAGCTAGGCCACTTCGGACCGCCGCCAACAGCCGTCATGAACCCGGTGTACGCCGGGATCCGTCACAGACTGCTGCCGATCGACCGCGCCGGCGCCTGCGCCGTCTGGGAGTCCTGGCCGAAGTAGCGCTGCAAACGATGCTGGTGGGCCCTGCTGGATTCGAACCAGCGACCAACGGATTATGAGTCCGCTGCTCTAACCGGCTGAGCTAAGGGCCCGCAGACCCATCGTATCAAGTCCGGCGGGGCGGGCGTCTGCGCCGGCGATCAATAGCGGAAGTGGAAGCGAAGGCGTCAGGTCGGCCTCGGTGGTGAACGACGCGTACATGGGCATGGCGGCCGCGTCGTACTGCGTCATCGGCGGCAGGCCGAGCAGCAGCTCCATCGTCCGCACCATCGACGAGGTGGTGTAGAGCGTCGAATCCACCGCGCGCCGCCGGGCGTAGGGGCTGATCACCAGCCCGATGGTGCGCCGGGCGTCCACATGGTCGGGCCCGTTCTGGGCGTCATCCTCGATCACGAAGATGGCCGTCTGGGGCCAGTAGCGCGAGTGGGTGACGCGGTCCACCAGCTCTCCGAGCGCCCAGTCGTTATTGGCCACGCAGGCCGTCGGCGTGTCGGTGTCGCGCAGGTCCGGCAGGCGGAACTTGGGGCTGACGTGCCCTAACAGCCCGGCGATGCCCACCGATGATGTAGATGACGTGCCTGAGGGGCGAGCCGGCGTACAGCGACCGGCCGTCAGGGGAGACCGCCAACGACGCCGGGCGCCAGGCCGCCGGGACATGGCCGTGGAAATCACCTCCAGCCGCCGCATCGTCCGGGTGTCAATCACGCTCCCAAAGATCCCGACAGATCGGCAGCCTCAAACCTGTTTTGGGATATATCCGGTTTCGGGTTTACGCTTGGGCTGCGTGCCCAGTTCCATCCACACGCGGGAGTACGATCGCTTCCGCGCACTGCTGATCGACCTAAGGAAGAGGGCTGGTCTGAGCCAAGCTGAGCTCGCAAAGCGGCTGGCAAAGCCCCAATCCTTCGTCTCGAAGTTCGAACGTGGCGAGCGGCGGCTTGACGTGATCGAGTTCAAAACCGTGGCCGAGGCCCTCGGGATCGATCCCCTTCGGCTTCTACGCCGACTTTACACGGAGGCCCGGTGAAGATCGTCGCCGTCCATACTCTCATAAGTGTCGGCTCGTACGCGAAGTCACGACACTGGCGGCAGGCGAGGGACGAGATACGCACGGCCGTGCGTTCCTGCGAGTGGCCCCCTGGCAGCGGCTCGTTCACCATCTACCCTGAGAGCGGCAAGAAGAGGGGCGAAGGTAACGGCGTGAAGCCCATCCGCTACCGGTTCGTCGCGGATCTCGAATCCCGCGGTTGGGAGATCGGCGGACCCGCGAAGAACGCTCTCGGCAAGGGCTTGGGCGCTTTCGACGCGGTGATCGCCGGCCCGGAAGGTCCGATCGTCGTGGAGTGGGAGACCGGCAACGTCTCTTCCAGCCACCGCTCGATGAACAAGCTGACGATGCTGCTCGCGGACGGAGTCATCGCGGCAGGCACTCTTGTGGTGCCCTCACGTGCACTCTACGTCTACCTCACCGACCGCATCGGGAACGTCAAGGAACTCGAACCATACTTCCGCCTGTGGCAGTCGGTTCCCTGCCGGAAGGGGGTCCTTGAGATCGTGGTGATCGAACACGACGCGACCAGCATGAAGGTCCCCAAGATCCCGAAGGGCACGGAGGGACGCGCTCTGAATTGACTTAGCCCTCGACGAAATCGCCGTTCTTGTGGCTGTGGATCTCGCCGCTTTCGAGCCGCTCGACAATCTCCCTGGCGAAGTCAATCTCAACCCCAAGCCACCGCCGGCTCTTCTTCTCGCAGACCGCGAACGTGGTTCCGCTCCCGCCGAAGGGGTCGAGAACGATCTCCCCCGGCACCGTGGACAGCTCGACCACCCTGTCGAGGATCTTCGTGGAGAGCGCATTGGCGCGCCTGTCCTTCGACTTGAACTTCCAGTGACGCACAGGCGGTATATCCGTCCAGACGTCCTTTAGGTTCACGCCGTCGGGGTTCATTGCGTCCCTGTGCCCGCCGTAGTCTTTCACCTCGCCGCCGCAGTGCCGACAGGTCAGTATGGGAGTCCTGATGCGCCGGAATGTCTTCGGTTTTCCCTTAGAGTAGTAGAGCAGGCTATAGTGGCTCGGATGCAGCCGTCCTGGGATCGGCAAGCAGGCGCTGATCTCGATGGCGATCCAGTGGCGGAACATCATCCCTAGCTCCGTCATATAGCCGCCGAGGAGAATGTTCCACTTCGGCAGGTTGTACAGGAAGAACGCCCCCCCCGGCTTCAGAGTTCGGCAGCACTCTCTGATCCATCCCTTGCACCAGCTCAGGTATTCATCATCAGGGAGCTCGTCGTGGCTCCGGCTTCCATACTCCTTGCCGAGGTTGAAGGGCGGATCGGCGAAGACCGTGTCAACGGTCCCGTCTTTGAGGAATGGCAGCACCGCCATGCAGTCGTCGGAGTAAAGCGCGCCAAGCGCCGAGACATAGAACGGCTCTGACGCGCCGTCCTTCATGAACGGCGCCGGGTCGAACTGGGTTTCGTCCCACTTCAGGGACGGCTGCCGGACCAAAGACATCGTGCCAACCATCATTCTAAGCCATCGGCGGTCTCCCGTGAACGCCGAATACCCCAGGACCGCTCGCAGGGGTAGCGAGGTATGAGCCAGTGTCGCGCCAAACCGCTTCTGGATGTCTGCGGCTGCGGCCACCAACGCTCTGGTGGCATGTTTCGGAGAGGCGAATACGAGTGACGAGCGGGATGATCCGAGGATCGCTGTTCGAGCAGGACTTCTTGGTCCGCGCGCTCGGGGCGCTGGCACAGTCGCCGGATGTCGCTCTAACAGAGTTGGTGGCCAATGCCTGGGACGCAGGCGCGTCCTGCGTAGACATCGTCATCCCGGAGGACCAGGGGACGAAGATGAGCGTCAAGGACGATGGTTGCGGCATGACGCCTGACCAGTTCCGGCAGCGGTGGATGACGCTCGGATACGACCGGGTCAAGCACCAAGGGGCGTCGGCTGACTTCCCGCCGGATCGGGCTGACTGGAAGCGCCGCGCGTTCGGCAGGAACGGCGTGGGGCGGCACGGCCTCCTGTGCTTCGCTGACGAGTACGAGGTTGAGACGACGCGCGACGGCGAGGGCGGGTGGTACTTGGTTCGTACGTCTGAGGGCAAAGAGCCTTTCGTACTCGTTAGGGAACAGCTTTTTGAAGCCAAGGGGCACGGGTCCTGGCCTGGAGAAAATACACGTCCTTCGCCCCGCTCACGCCCTGCCGCACGGCGGCCCAAACCTGCTCCACCACTTCCCGCTGGCGGCCGTCACTTCGGGTCCTACGCGGAAGGCAGCCTCCAGCCACCTCAGGCGGGTCTCCAGCTCTGACTGCGTATTCCGAGGCCGGCCGACTTTTTGATCGGCATCGCGTCGGAACGACGATCGGCTTCATCTCGGAACCTTGATCGCCATCCCCTCGGAACCACGATCGACATCACTTCGGAACGCTGATCGCCATGCCTCGGAATACGCAACACGTCGATGGTGGGCAGATCCCCAGCCTTCGGCCCGGTTCATGACGCCGGACCTGGGCGGCGACTTCCAACGTAGCAGATCTGCCAAATCGCCAGATCCACTCCTCTTGTTTCGATGGTGTCGCTGAGATATAATCTTAGCTCGGTATTGAGGCGATGTCTGATCCACCAAAACCCCCGCCCCCCGTGCGGTACCGGCGCGACTCTGAGACGCCGAAGACTCGGTCAAATCTGTCTCCGGTTCCGCTGCTACCGCCCCCGCCTGTGTTTCCTCCCGACTTCACGTCGATTCTGGAATCGATCGCAAAGAACCCGCGGGACCGGTACTACAAGGATGAGACGATATACCTCGATGGCTACACATTCACGAACTGCTGCTTTAACAACTGCGAATTGATCACGGAGACCGGGGTATTCGCTCTTAGGTCTTGCATGATTCTCTCGAATTGCAGGTTTCGCTACGGACCAGCGGCGGTGCGCGTGATCCGGTTGTGGAACGTTATAAACTTCAACGCGACGTGGCCGGAGTTCAATCCGAAGGTTGAAGCCGATGGATCAGTCACCATCGAGTAGCGTCCGTGTTCAGTTGCTTGCCCTTCTGCGGTCCTCACACACGCTACTTGGCCTCATCGCCGTGAGCAGCGTGACCTCGCTTTGGCTCTCTCTCAACAGGAATTTCCCGTTCGGTTCCTATTGCTCGTTGGGGATTCTCGCAGTAGTGGCGTTGGCAGCCTGCCTCAGATTCGTCTGGAAGGGACCCGAAGTTGACCGCGGCCAGCCCGTACTGGCGATTTCGTACCAGGAAAGTCGGCTTGACGCGCAGATCGTGAATGTCGAGATCGGTCAGGGTGGCGGACAACAGCTGCTTGACGTCGTCCGTCAGGTGGTAGCTAACAGACGCGAATTGCCAGCCCCCGTTGGTGTCCTCCAAGGACCTGCGTCAGACCCCAAGTCATTTCGATCAATCAGTCCTGAGGAAGCCGAACGACTGCGGCACGAGGATGCGGCCCGGTTGGATAATGGTCTGAAGGATGCCGCACCCTAGGTAGCCATGCCACCTGCGGCAGACGCTCATAGCACGCACCGGAAGTAGCTTGGGGACTTCCCGCTGGCTCTTTATGGGGACCGTTGTGGGGACACTGCTTAAGACCCGTTGCCATTGTGTCCCGAATCGCAGGCCAAAATGGACCAGCGCCGGGAGCCGCCCGTCCGATCGGCTCCGCGGGCGAATCACGAAGCAGAGTATACGAACATTGTAAAGTACTTTGAACCGTTGACTGTGACCACTTCTTTGGCCACTCTTTGCATTTCAGGGCTTGCCAGGAGGTATCACTGTTTTCGGCCAGACTGACGCTAATCCTTTGTGAATGCAGGTACTTATCTGAAAACAGGAGACTTGCGAAAAGAAGTGAAAATCGTTTTCGACGTATTATGAGTCCGCTGCGCTAACCGGCTGAGCTAAGGGCCCGCAAGCCCATCGTATCAAGTCCGGCGGGGCGGGCGTCTGCGCCGGCGCTTTGGGACCAGGCGCCGCCGACGGCGCTCAATACCGGAAGTGGAAGCGGCGGATCGGCAGCGGCATCTTGCTCTTCGCTCCCCGCACGCTCTTCCAGATGATCTCGTTGAGCTCGAACTCGGGCGTGCGGTCGTAGTCGGAGAAGTCCATCGCCAGGGATTCCCGCGCGCCCCAGGCCAGCGCGGTGTTGCGGGCGTTGACGTCCACCTCGGGCGGCAAATGCGTGTAGGGCGCCAGGTCGGCCTCGGTGGTGAACGACGCGTACATGGGCATGGCGGCCGCGTCGTAC
>ERZ1292640.1489-Hain-H43-02um-R1-1489-length-19338-cov-6_pt1 | contig 19338 bp, 11 predicted proteins | sample MGYA00564404_ERZ1292640 | MGnify/ENA primary metagenome ERZ1292640 (study PRJEB36523, sample SAMEA6512636) | groundwater metagenome | collected 2019-01-08 | study: AquaDiva: Metagenomics assemblies of 32 groundwater samples
TATGCCACTTTTTCTGGAAAAACCCTTGCGCAGACAAGCTCAGGTGTTGCGCTACTCCGGCAGGCACGCTCTCGCGTGTGAAAAATCCAGGCTGCGGAGCGAGAGGTTAGGGTGACTCCACGGCGCGGTAGAATCGTTGCGCGACTCCGGGGGCCAGCGCATCGGTGAGCGTCGCCGATCCGTTGGTCAGCACTACGTTGGTCCAGAGTGTCCAGGAGGTCAAATCGCTGCTGAGTTGCACCTGGTAATTCAGGGCCGGTTCGCCGGTCAGCAACATTTGAATGGTGCCGTCCGGCAAGCTCGTGACCGAGGTCAACAGGGCGGGCTCGTGCAGATAGACGGTCAAAGTCGCCTCGTCGCTGGTCACAGAGCCGACCGGGTTGGTGACGATGGCCCGGTACTTGCCCGTCCAGTTGAGGAGCACATTATTCAGAGTGAGCGTGGCGTTGATGGCATTGGTGATGTTGGCCCCGTTGTACTGCCATTGATAGGAAAGCGGCGCAGTGCCAATGGCGGCAACGTTGAAGGTGATGCTCCTTCCCGCCTTCGTGTAGAGACTCTTGGGCTGGACGGTGATCTGCGGCGGCACCGGAAGGATCGAAACCAAGGCCGCGCAAGTTCCGTTATTGCTCTCGATGTTCTCCGTGATGAGGCCCGTGGCATCGACCCAGACACAGAACTGATGATCTCCCGGCACGGTGCTGACGGGGGGCGTGTAGGCAAACGTCAAACCGGACGCCGTCGCCCCGGCGTTGAGCGCCGGCAGGGCGATTTCCGCAATCCATGAATTCGTGCTGTAATCAGGAGAGTCCTTGTGCATGTAGATCGAGACGGTTCCGGCCGGCGAGGCTTCATTTCCTTGGTTCTTCACGTCAAAAGTCAGGGCGAGGGCGCTGCCAGCCTGGACTGTCGATGGGCTGACCGTGGCGGCCAAGGGCAACAAATCCGGCGCTTTCAGGATTTCGATGTTCACCCAGCAACTTTGGTTGTTTTCCTCGCGGCTTTCCGTCACCAAGCCCAGTGCGTCAATCCAATAACAGAATTGGTAATTCCCTCCCGCGGTGCCCAGCGGCACGGTATTGGTGAAGGTCAATCCTGTGGCTGAAGCGCCGGCGGCCAGCGGGGGCAGGTCAATCTCGCCGATCTGCGAGGCGGCACTGTAATCGGCCGTGTCCTTGTGCATGTAGAAATGGACCTTGGACGCGCCTGAGGCGGTGGAACCCTGGTTTTTCACGTCGAGCGTCATGGTGAAACTTTCTCCGGCAAAACCGGAAGTGGGGGTGATGCTGTTGTTGGGTGAGACCAAATCAGGCGCATTGACGATGGGGACGACAGGCCAAGCGCTCCGGTTGTTTTCCTCATTGCCCTCCAGGAGGAGGCCGGCGGCATCAATCCAATAGGAAAAGAAATAATTTCCAGCCGCTGTGCCCGCCGGCACGGGATAGCTGAAGGTCAAGCCCGAAGCCGTGGCTCCCGCCGTCAAAGCCGGCACCGGCACTTCGCCGATCTGCGAGACGCTGCTGTAATCCGCCGCATCTTTATGAAAGTAAAAGCGAACCGTCGTCGCCGCCGCGTTGGCTGTGCCCCGGTTCTTCACATCCACGCTCATCGTGAAGGTATCGCCGGGCACTCCCGAGAGCGGGCTGATGCTGTTATTGAGTGACAGCAGGTCGGCGGCGTTGCGGATCGGCACCGTCCAGGAGCCCTGGTTGTTGTCTTTGCGGCTTTCCACCACCAGATTCGGGGCGTCTATCGAGTAACTGAAGAAATAACTCCCCTCCGGAGTAGTGGGCGGCACAGGATAGACAAACGCCAAATCCGTGGTTTTCTGGCCCGGGTTCAGCGAAGGCAGATTGACCTCCCCGATCTTCGACGCGCTGCCGTAGTCTGCCGTGTCCTTGTGGAGGTAAAAGAACACTTTGGAGGCGGCTGACGCGGCGTTGCCGCGGTTTTCCACGTCCAGATTCAGGGTGAAACTGTCTCCAGGCAAACCGGAAATCGGGCTGACGCTGTTGTTGGGAGACAATAAATCCGCCGCATTGACAAATGGGATATTGGCCCAAAAACCTTGATTGTTCTCCTCGTTGCCTTCCAGCAGGAGACCCGGCGCATCAATCCAATAGGAGAAGAAATAATTCCCGACGGCCGTGCTCACCGGCACCGTAAAGCTGAAGGTCAATCCTGAAGCCGTGGCCCCAGCCGCCAAAGCCGGCACGGCTATCTCGCCGATCTGAGAAGCGCTGCTGAAATCGGCCGTGTCTTTATGGAGGTAGAGCCGAACCGTCGTCGCCCCGGAGCCGGCCACTCCCCGGTTTTTCACGTCCAAGGTCATCGTGAATGTATCACCCGGTACTCCCGATAACGGGCTGATAGCGTTGTTGGGCGACACCAAATCGGCGGCATTGCGGACCGCCACGTTCCAGACGCCCTGATTGTCATCTTCCCGGCCTTCAGCAACCAGATTCGGGGCATCGACCCAGTAACTGAAATAGTAGTCTCCCTGTGGGGAGCTGGCCGGCACCGTATAGGAAAAAGTCAAGTCGGTGGTGGCCTGGCCGGGATTTATCGACGGCACATTCACCTCCCCGATCTTGGACGCGCTGCCGTAATCCGCCGTGTCCTTGTGCAGATAGAAATACACTTTGGTCGCCGCCGAAGCCACATTCCCGCGGTTCCTCACGTCCACCTTCATGGTGAAGCTGTCTCCAGGCAAACCGGACACCGGGTTGATGCTGTTGTTCGGGGAGTATAAATCCGCGGCATTCAGGATCGGGACAATCCAGAATCCCTGGTTGTTATCGTCCAAACCCTCCACCACCAAGCCCGGCGCATCGATCCAGAAACTGAAATAGTAATTCCCCTCCGGTGTGCTGGCCGGCACGGCATGGGCCAAGGTCACGTCTGCGATCGTCTGGCCTGGGTTTATGGCCGGCAAGTCCGCCTCGCCGATCTTCGATGCGCTGCTGTAGTCGGCCGTGTCCTTGTGCAAATAGAAATGAACTTTGGTTGGAACCGACGCCACACTGCCACGATTCCAGACATCGACTTTCATGGTGAAGCTGTCGCCCGGCAAACCGGACACCGGGCTGATGCTGTTGTTGGTTGACAGCAAATCGGCCGCGTTCCGGATGGGCACGGTCCAGGAGCCTTGATTGTTGTCTTCCCGGCCTTCCAGCACCAGATCGGGAGCATCAATCCAGAAACTGAAGTAATAGCTCCCCTCCGGCGTCGCGGCCGGCACCGCATGAACGAAGGTTAAGTTCGGCGCCGTTTGATCAGGGTTTAGCGCCGGCAACGCCACCTCCCCGATCTGGGAGGCACTGCTGTAGTCAGCCGCATCCTTATGCAAATAGAAGTACACTTTGGTTGCGACGGAAGCAGCCGTGCCTTGGTTCTTCACGTCCACCTTCATCGTGAAACTGTCGCCGGGCAAGCCGGACACCGGGCTGATGCTGTTATTGGGTGAGAACAGGCCCGGGGCATTGCGGATCGGCACTGACCAGGAGCCTTGGTTGTTGTCTTCCCGGGCCTCCACCACCAGGTTCGGCGCGTCAATCCAGAAACTGAAGAAATAGGTCCCCTCCGGTGTAGTTCCAGGCACGGTGTAAACCAGCGTCAAATCTGTTGCAGTCTGGTCCGGGTTTAACGCCGGCAAATTGACCTCTCCAATCTTGGAGGCGGCGCTGTAATCCGCCGTGTCTTTGTGCAAATAGAAATAGACTTTGGTGGACACCGAAGCAGCATTTCCACGATTCTGAACATCGACCTTCATGGTAAAGCTGTCTCCGGGCAGGCCGGACACCGGCGTGATGCTGTTATTCGTCGATGACAAACCGGCCGCATTCGAGATGGGCACAGTCCAGAAGACCTGATTGTTGTCTTCCCGGCCCTCTTCCACCAGGTTGAGCGCATCAATCCAACAACTGAAAACATAATTCCCTTCCTGCGCGTCCTCGGGCACCGCATAAATAAAGGTTAGATTCGTCACGGTCTGGGCCGGGTTCAATGCAGGCAAATCCACCTCCCCAATCTTGGAGGCGGCGCTGTAATCCGCCGTGTCCTTGTGCAGATAGAAAAACACTTTCGTGGCCACGGAAGCAACGTTTCCACGATTCAGCACATCCAGTTTCATGGTGAAAGTGTCGCCGGGCAAGCCCGACACCGGGCTGATGCTGTTGTTGGGCGAGAGCAAACCGGCCGTGTTCCGGATCGGCACCGTCCAGGAGCCTTGATTGTTGTCTTCGCGGCCTTCCACCACCAAATTCGGAGCGTCAATCCAGAAACCGAAATAATAAGTCCCCTCCACGGTGGACTCCGAAACCGTATAGACCAAAGTCAGGTTGGTCGCGGTTTGGTCGGGATTTAACGCCGGCACATCCACCTCCCCGATTTTCGAGGCCGCGCTGTAATCCACCGAGTCCTTGTGGAAGTAGAAATAGAGCTTGGTAGCCACGGAAGCCACGGTGCCTTGGTTCTTCACGTCCACTTTCATGGTGAACGTTTCACCGGCCAAACCGGACACCGGGCTGATGCTGTTGTTGGGCGAGAACAAACCCGGGGCGTTCAGGATCGACACATTCCAGGAGACCTTGTTGTTATCCTCCTGAGCTTCCACCACCAAGCCCGGCGCGTCAATCCAGCAACTAAAGTAATAATTCCCCTCCGGCGTGCTGGCCGGCGTCGCGTAGGTGAACGTCAAGTTCGCCGCCGTCTGGCTGGCATTCAACGCCGGCACGTCAATCTCCCCGACCTTGGAGGCGCTGCTGTAATCCGCCGTGTCCTTGTGCAGATAGAAATACACTTTGGTGGCCACCGCCGCGGCATTGCCCTGGTTTTTCACGTCCATGGTAATCGTGAAGCTGTCTCCGGGCAAACCGGACACCGGGCTGATGCGGTTGCTGTTATCGGGCGACATCAAATCCGGCGCGGTAGTGAAGACCGAAACGGCCGTCCAGACGCCCTGGTTATTGTTTTCATTGCTCTCAATGACCGACCCCGGTCCGTCCACCCAATAACTGAAATAATACGTTCCCGCCGGCGTCGCCGTCGGCACCGGGTAGCTGAAAGTCAGCGGCGAGGCCGTCGTCGCGCCTGCCGCCAACGCCGGCACGTCCACCTCGCCCAGCTTCGAGGCGCTCGTGAAATCAGCCGAGTCCTTGTGCAAATAGATATGGATTTTGGTCGCCACCGACGCAGCCGTCCCTTGGTTCGTCACGTTCATCGTCAGGGTGAAGGTTTCCCCAACAAAACCGGACAAGGGAATGATCGTGGCAGCCGGCGACTGCAGGTCGGGCGCCGTGCTATAAATCGTCACTTTGTCCCAGATGGCCAGGTTGTTATTTTCGTTCTTCTCAGCCACCGTGCCGCCCGGATCAATCCAGTAAGCAAAGTAGTAATCCCCGGAAGGCAGATTGCTGGGCACGGTGTAGGTCGAAGTCAGTCCCGTCGCCGTTACCCCCGCGTTCAAAGCAGGCACCGTCACTTCGCCGATCTGATTGGTGCTGCTAAAGCTTAAGTCAGCCGAATCTTTGCGCGCGTAGAAACGAATCGTGGTGGCGCCGGAAGCCGCCTCTCCCTGGTTCGTCACATCCACCGTCATCGTGATGGCGTTGCCGGCAAAGGCCAGGCTGGGATTGATGTTGTTCGTCAAGGACAGCAAATCCGGCAACACCGGGTTCAGGACGTTGATGGCATTCCAACAGGCCGCGTTGTTGTTTTCCGCGTCGCCTTCGGTCACCAAACCGGGTCCGTCAATCAGGTAGCAGAGAAAGTAATTGGTGCCCGGCGCCGTGCCCGACGGTATGGTGTAGGTAAAGGTCAAGCCGGACGCGGTCGCGCCGGCGGCCAAGGCCGGCAACGCCACCTCCCCAACGAGGGAACCCGAGGTGAAATCGCTGGAGTCTTTGTGAAAATAGAAATTGACCTTCGAGGCCACGGAGTTGGTCGTTCCCTGGTTCTTTACGTCCAGAGAGACGACGATGCTCTCGCCGGGAAAGCCGGAAAGCCGGCTGATTGAGGCGCTCGTTGACACCAAATCAGGCAGCGCCAGGGGCAGGACCGTAATGCTGTTCCAGCAAGCGGCATTGTTGTTTTCGGCGCTGCCTCCTTCGGCAACCAAGAGGGGCGCGTCAATCCAGTAGCACAGGAAATAATTGGTGCCCGGCGCCGTTCCTGCCGGCACCGTGTAAGTAAAGGTCAGCCCGGACGCGGTCGCGCCGGCGGCCAAGGCCGACAACGCCAACTCCCCGATGTAGGAGTTCGTGCCGAAATCGCTGGAGTCCTTGTGCCAGTAGAAATTGACCTTGGTCGCCACCGAAGCGCCGGTTCCCTGATTCTTCACGTTCAAAGTAATCGTCGTGCTTTCGCCTGGAGAAAGGGACACGTCGCTGATAGAGGGGGAGGGCGACGCCAGCAAATCCGGCGGATTCCCGGCGACGACTATCAGGTTGTAACCCAGCACGTTGTTGTTCTCGTTATCCTCCGTCACCGCAAACGACGAGTCGATCCAGTAATAAACGAGGTAAGTCCCCGCCGGCTTGTCGATCGGCACCGTATAGGTCAAGCTCAGTGCAGAGGCTGTTCCGCCTGCGGCGATCGCCGGCACCGTGATGTCCCCTATCTTGCGGGCCGCACTATAGCTGTACGTCGTATCCAGATAAATGTTGATCTTGGTCGCCACGGAAGCGGCGTTCCCGATGTTATTGACGGCCATGGTCAACGTGAAGCTTTGGCCGGCTGTAACCGTGGTTTTGTCGAACGTGGCGCCGGCCGTCGAGGTCAAGTCTGGCCCCGCCAAGGCCGTACCGCCTAAACCTGAAAGGGTGACCAAGAGAACGGCCCAGATGCTTCTTAAAAATGTCTTCATGTTGTTGCTGGAGTTGAACAGGTGCTGCATCGAATTCGAGTTAAATCTCTGTCGGTCTGGCAGTCCCGGACGGCGGAACGTCCCGCCATCGTTGGGGCGGCCCAATCCCTGCCACCACACGCCTGCTTCCGGCCCTGGAATGTCTCCTCGACACAAAAGGCGGCGAACCAAAAAACTGCCAAGCCAGAAAACTGAGCATTACTCCCTCAGTATCAACATTTTCTTGTGCTAAAGTCCAACAAAAAATGCCGGCCCAAAGGCAAAACCAGTCGGAATCCCAAAGAAAACAGCTTGACAAGCCGCCGGCCCCCGCGCGCCCCAACGAACGCCCTGTGGGAAAGAACCTTCCATCCGGCCGCTCCACCCTGCTTTCACTGGCTGGCCGCGCATGGAAAAACCCATGATAATACAAGGCACTCGATCAATCCTGCGACGCTGGCGACGGTCACCAGCATCGTCCAGCTCTTCAGCGTCTCCTTCTCGGTAAAACCGCTCAACTTGCCGACCACCCAGAAACCGCTGTCGTTCATCCAGGAAAGGAACATCGCGCCAAAGCCAATGGCCATAAAGATATACACCGGATGATACGGCAGACCGGCGCCGCTGCTCATGATCGGATAAATCATGGCGGCAGTCGTCAGCATCGCCACCGTGGCTGATCCCTGGGCCACACGAATCACCGCCGCCACCAGCCACGAGAGAAAGATGAAATTCAACTCCCTCCCCGCCGCCGCCCCTTTGATCGCTTCGCCCACGCCCGCGTTTTTCAGCATCAAGCCAAAGGCCCCCCCCGCGCTCGTGATCAGTATGATAACCCCCGCAGTTTCAAAGGATGGGCCGATCATCTCGTTCACTTTGGCCAGAGAAAATCCCCTTTGCCGCATCAGCACCGCCAGGGCAATGACCGCGCCGATGAGCAGCGCCGTGTTGCGATTCCCAATAAACTCGATCCATTGATACAGCTCCGGATTCGTCTTGTTCATGCCAAAAGCATTGCAAAAGGAGGCCGCTGAAATGAGAACGATCGGCAAAATCACCGGAATGATCGACCAGAAAAAGGAGGGCAATTCTTCTTCGGGCTTGCCCACGATGGCCTTCAGGTCCTCGATGGGCGCCCCGGCGGTTTCACGCAGCGGTATTTCTATCCGGCGATTAATCCACTGGGTGAACAGCCAGGCTGCAGCCACCGGGATGATCCCGGCCACAATGCCCACCCCAATGGTCAGCCCCAAATCCACCTGCAAGCTCTCCGCCATGGCCAAAGGACCCGGGTGCGGCGCCAGCAGCGAATGCGTCACCGTGCCGCCACAGCAGATCGCCAGGACGTAGAGCAAGTAATCTTTGCCGGTGCGAATGCGCAACGCCCGCGCCAGCGGCAGCAACAACATGAAAAACGTGTCAAAGAAGATCGGAATCGAGAGAATATAGCTGCTGACCACAATGGCCGCGCCCGCCCGTTTCTCGCCAAAGATAGCCAGAAACCGCCTTACCACTTTATCGGCCGCTCCGCTCTCCATCAGGCAAAGACTGATCACTGCGGCCAAGGCGATCACAAAGCCGATCTTTCCCGCCGTGACGCCAAATTCCACCGTGGGCAACTCGACCGCTTGCAGCCAATGACTCTTCCCTTGCGCTTCCCCCGGCAGACTGCCGACGCGCGCAAGCAGGCCGGCCGTGATCGCCGCCAGCATCAGCGCAAAGTAGGCATGGACCCTCAAAACAGTGATCAAAAACACGATCACCGCGACGCTGATGATCAGGACCGCGAACGGCCAAAAATCGGGCGGGACCGCGGCTGCTTGGGCGAGTATAGGCATAACGGCATGGATAAAGTGCGCCGTTACTCCTACAGAAAAACCGCGACAGGTCAAGAATGGAGGTGGTTCCCGCGAGCATCCGCTGCCTGTGGCCGCACTCATCAGAGCGTGGCTGTTCTTCGCGGCCCGGCCTGCCTCCTGACGGGATAATTGGACAACACTCGAAGCCGCTGACGCCTCTACCGCTGCACCCGCGCGCCGCCGCCCTGCATGAGCTTCTCGACCTCGGCCAGCGTGGCCATGGAAGTATCGCCGGGTGTCGTCATGGCCAAAGCGCCGTGCGCCGCCCCATACTCGACTGCCTTTTGCGGGTCGCCGGTCGCCATGAATCCGTAAATCAAGCCCGAGGCAAAACTGTCGCCGCCGCCCACGCGATCAAGAATCTCCAGGTTCTGGCGATGGGGCGCTTCATAGAATTTCCCGCCTGCCCAGCCGATGGCGCCCCAGTCATTGAGGGTGGCCGATTTCACGGTCCGCAACGTGGTGGCCGTGACTTTGAAGTTCGGAAACTCTTGCACGGCCTTCTCAATCATTCTTTTGAAATTCTCCACCTCGATCTCGGAAATGTTTTCGTCCACGCCTTCCACCTTAAAGCCCAGGCAGGCGGTAAAATCCTCTTCGTTGCCAATCATGACATCGACGTGCCGGGCGATGGCGCGGTTCACCTCCTGGGCCTTCTTCTGGCCGCCAATCGCTTTCCAAAGTGACGGACGGTAATTCAAATCGTAGGAAACGATCGTGCCGTGCTTTTTCGCAGCCTGCACCGCTTCCACCACCAGTCCCGGCGTGGTTTCCGACAAGGCGGCAAAAATCCCGCCCGTGTGCAGCCAGCGAACGCCTTGCCTGCCGAAAATGTCTTCCCAATCAAAATCGCCCGCTTTGAGCTGCGAGGCGGCCGTCAGACCCCGATCTGAGACGCCAACCGCGCCGCGCAGGCCAAAGCCGCGCTCGGTAAAATTAAGTCCGTTCCGCACCGCGCGCCCCACGCCATCATAGGGCCGCCACTTGATGAAGGCGGTATCCACTCCGCCTTGCAGGATAAAATCTTCGAGCAACCGGCCCACTTCATTGTCGGCAAAGGCGGTGGCCACGGCGGTGCGCAAGCCGAAACAACGCCGCAAACCGCGGGCGACGTTATACTCGCCGCCGCCTTCCCAGACTTTGAACTCGCGGGCAGTGCGCACCCGCCCTTCGCCTGGGTCCAAACGGAGCATGATTTCGCCCAGAGCGATCATGTCATACTGGCACGAACCGGCTGGTTTGATTTCCAAAAGGGCCATAAAGGTAATGGTTGATTTGCTTTCGCGTTTCCGGCGCTCAAATTCCAACATCCGACCAGCCCGGAAATTGCGCAAAAGTCCTTGCGAACTCAAGACTCTTTAAAACAGGCGCTAAAGGAAAGGGGAGCCGAGGTCGCGCGCTCTTTGGCCAATCTTTCTTTTCAGCCGTCGCAGGGCCGGGACGCCGGCCTGGAGTGCAAGCGTCGATTGCGCCGGCTGGCGCAAACGCAGAAGAGGAAACCACGGAGAACATGGATGTCGCGCATTTCCGGTTCAACCACGGATGACATGGATGAACATGGATTTTTTCCAAATGGGCGAATGCAATTCCGAAGTCTCGTCAGGGACGACTGACCATAGCTCACGGTTTCAACCGTGGTTTGCGAATGCAAAGACGACCAAGCCCTGGAGAGGCGAAAGAGAATGCCGGACGAAACGAACGATTTCTTTCGTCCCTGCCGGGACTCGACGTGGTTCGCGCGGTGAACCCAACGATGAATCGCTGGGCTATTTTCGGTCGTCCCTCCGGGACTTGGGTTCATGGTGTGATTCGATACGATCCAACTTTTTGGACGCCGGTTCGTCGTTCGGATCTTTGGGGACGAGTTTGTCTTTGAAGGCGCGGGCGAGGAGCGAGGACGTGAGCGCGTCCACCTGCCGCGGCACCGCCGCCAACCGCGCTCCAAGCGGGTCGGCCAGCGCGACGCCAGCCGCCGCCATCCCTTGGCGCATCAGCGCGCCTTGATATCGTAGCAAAGCAAGCGCTCATGATAGCGGAGGTAGAGACGGCCCCGGTGAATAACGGGGTGCGCCCAGGCATCACGTCCCTTGGCTTCCGCGAGACGGAAGCGACCCTTCATCTCGAATGATTTTGCACCGGGTTGCAGGAGGTGCATCCAGCCGTCCTCACACAGCGCATACAACCGGCCCTCCGCAACCAAGGCGGCGCCTTTGGTGAAATCGGGCGCGTCGTAGAGCACCGCACCGGTGTTCGCGTCCACCGCGGCCCAGCCTTTACGTGCCGGATAGAACGAGCCGTAGATTCGGCCGTCCAGGTGGACCACGCCGCCTTGCAGTGAATCGAGGTGCGTGCTCCACAGTTCCTTTACGCCGACCGCTTCGCCCAATCCCGCCGGGGCGAGAAGTTCGAACAACCTTCCTCCTTTGCCGTGGGGCGCGGTTACGAACACCCCATTCCCCACCAGCACCGGCATCATGGCCAGGACGGAGTAGGCCGTGGGAATGCGTTGGACCCATTGAATCCGGCCGGTGTCCGCATCGGTACAGACCAGATGCCGTAGCGAGCAACCGAGGAGCAACCGGCGTCCGGCCAACTCGACGAAGATAGGCGAGGCGTAGCCGGAGCTCTCCAATTCACGCTCGCCGGCGGTGTCGAACAGCGGTTCGCTCTGCCATCGAACGCGGCCGGTTTGCTTGTCGAGAGAGACCAGCAAGGCCTCGCGCCCACCGGCCGTGGCATAAACGGCTTGATCATCCACCAGGACGCATTCGCTCAAACCCCAGGTAATGTTCTTGCCGCCGAAGCGTTCGAGCAGGTTCACCACCCACCGCTCGCGTCCCGTCTCCGCCTCGAAACAAGCCAGCCGTCCGTGGGCATTCAAGTGGTAGAGGTGCCCGGCGCTGTAAGTGACCGAGGCGCGCGCGCCGGGATATTGCTCTTTCCACGAAAGGCCGTTGGTCGCGCGCCAAGACAGGCGGCCACTCAGGTCCAGGGCGAACACCTGCAAGTCCTCAGTTACGTCACCGGTGATAAAGAGCCGTCCATTGACGATCATCGGTGAAGAGTAGCCGCGTCCCAGGTCGGTGGCGGACCAAAGCAGCTTGGGGCCGCCCTCGGGCCAGGAAGACAATAAACCGCGCTCGTCGCATACGCCGTCCCGGCGCGGTCCGCGAAACTGCGGCCAACCCACCTCCGCCGAGGCAATCAAGCCAGCCCGCGGCGACGACTCTGCCGCGGTGACGGCAAGAGCAAGAAAATCCAGCCACGCCCAAGCCAGGCTGAAGACCAGCCACCGGCGCAAACGGGGCCGCAGCAAATCAGCCCTCCGCCCGATCATCGTATCTTGGACCACGCGCATTCGGCCACATCTCAAATCTCCGTCCACTGCCCTGGCACCGGCACCGGATAGCGCCCCTGCGCATCGGCTTGGACCGGCGGCGGGCTATCGTCGGTGAGTTGGTCGATATTGGGACAGAATGAGAAGTTCGATGCTATCGCCTCGTCCCAGGTGATGACCTGGCCCGAATGCACCGCCGCGCGCCCCATGATGTCAGCCAGGTTCGACAGCGCGGCGCGCTTGGCTTCGTTGTGCGGCTTGTCCTTGCGAATGGCGTCTAGAAAGTTGTCCCACTCCGCTTGCCAGGGCGTTATCGGTTCCTTCTCCGCGCGCCAGGCGATGTTGCCGCGCTCGCACCGCTGATCCTTGTAGGTGTGGACGACGCCCTCGTGATTGCTGCCCGAAAACTGCGCCGCGCATTTCGTCCCATGCACATAGGTGGCGAAATCCGTGTGGCAATTGGGGAGCCAGCGCACCACGTCGAGCGCCTTCGTGCCGTCGGCAAACGTCCACTCGATGGTGAACGAGTCGAGGCCCTGGCCGCAGTCCGTGTTGTTGGCCGCACGGCCGCCGATGCCGTGCGCTGACACCGGATAGGCATCCTTGAGCCAGCAAATCTCATCGATCTGGTGAATGTTCATCTCGGCAAACAAACCGCCCGAAACCCAGAAGAAATCCGTGAAGTGCCGGATCTGCCAGTGCAAATCCTTCTCCGTCGGCGGACGTTTTGGCAGCCAACCGCACGCCTGCATCCGGTAGGCGCGAATGAGTTGAAGGTCGCCCAGTTCCCCGTTGCGGATGCGCTGGATGAGTTCGTGGCGGTTCCGCGAATGACGGCACTGCAAACCGGCCGCGATTTTTAGATTCTTCTTCTCCGCCGCCTCGGCGGCCTGGATCACACGCCGCACCGCGGGCGGGTCGGTGGCAAACGATTTCTCCATGAAAACGTTGACGCCTTTCTCCACGGCGTATTCCAGTTGCCCCGGACGAAAGCCCGCATAGCCAGTCAGCATGGCGACGTCGCCCGGACGCAAACAATCAATGGCCTTGCGGTACGCGTCGAAGCCGGTAAACCGCCGGTCCGGCGGCACGTTCATTTGCTTCGGATATTTCTCGGAGAGAGCCCTGTGGGCGCTGGCGAGCCGGTTCTCAAAGAGGTCGGCCATCGCAATCATCTGCACCGGCCCGTCGGGCGAATCGAACGCGTTGGCCGCCGCCCCGCTGCCGCGCCCGCCGCACCCGAGCAACGCCAGGCGGATGGTGTTCTCTTCCGCAGCATGGACAAACGGGACCGCGGCGCCGGCCCATGCGGAACCCGCGAGCACAGCGCCGCTGCGAGCCATAAACTTGCGGCGGGAGAGCGTGCTGGATTGATGTTGAGTCCTTTCTTCAAAAGAGGGGGGCAATGGCTTTTTCATGTTTGGTAGAAATTTGCTGTTGAGTGAACGCGCGGCAAGCACTATTTCGACTTAAGGATGGCCGTTTGGCCTCTGGTCTTTCCCTCGCCAATCATGGCAATCTGCACAGAGCCACGGGGAAGAAGGCGCACGGAACTTCCTTCGTAGCCCCCCTTGGTTACTTGCCGAGTGATAAGGCCGGGGCGGACTTGCTCTTCCAGATAGCCACAAACGCCATCGGCTCTTTTGTGCCCGCCAGCCGCTAAAACCCCGACCGGGTCTTCAGATCGGCGGTTTTGCCCGATGTCCTCACCGGCGTTGTCAAATGGATCGCAACCGGTGAATTTGACCCAGACCCCGGCTTTGCATGAACACTTTCCCCAGGTGTCTCCGGACGGGAAAAAGACCAGATCTACCATATCGACTGGTCACCCGACAGCAAGTTCCTCTGCTTCAGCCGGGGACCAGAGGGTAAAGGGGTTCCGGGCCAGCCGGGCACTTTTCTGGCAGACTACGCGCCGATTATGGGAGTCTACGCGCTCGGCTGGAACATTGCTGTTGTCGCGGCGGATCATAAAGGGCCGTTAGACCTGAATACGGGCAGTGATGCAGATTTTGCAATGCTGACCACCAATGGTTTGAGTAACAAGGAACCCGCCTGGTTCCGAGCACCTCTCAAGCCGCTTAAGTGAGTGCCGCCCGCGACCCGGAAATCCTGGCGGGCCGGTTTCGAGGCCCGGCGGGTCGATCTCCTGAAGCCCGTTCGAGGTTTTCACTACTTCGGCCAGGAAGGAATCAAGTTTGCACGAGCCGGAATGTGCCTTTAGTCCGAATTTTTCTGGGAGCAATCGCACGACGTGCCTTACCCTCTTACCGTCTGATGTTTGCTCACGTATTCCGGGTCGATATCCACACCTAAGCCCGGCCCCGTTGGGACTTTGACTTTTCCATCAACCACTTTGAGAGGCGATGTTTTGCAGTCGAATTGCACGCTCGTCCTGAGACCTTTGAATTCGTGATGGGGCATCGCATTCGGAAGGGCGGACACAAAGTGCATCATGTAAAGGAATCCGAGTCCGCCCCCCGACATGTGGGGAGTGCAGCTCTTGCCGACGACTTCGGCCATTCGCGCCACTTTCAGGCAGCGAATCATTCCCCCGAAGTAGTAATTATCCGGCTGCACAATTTGCAGGGCATCATTGGCGATGAGCCAGCGAAAGCCGTGCAGGCTGTATTCCTGTTCGCCGCCAGCAATCGGCAGGGCAAGGGCATCGGCCACCTGCTTGGTCTCCTCATACCAGTCGAACATCACCGGCTCTTCAAAAAAACCATAGCGGTACTCCATCAGCAACTGGCCAACGCGGATGGCCTCGTCGACCGCATAGAAACCATTCGCATCCGCATACAACGCCATGTGATCACCAAAGGTTTTCCGGATGAGGGGAATCATCGTTTCGGTTCGCCCTTTTGGGCCGACGGCATTAATATCGGTCGTCATGAACATGAGCCCACCCACCTTGATTTTAAGGGCGTGGGCCTTATATTCGGCGACATCCCGTTTGATCAGTTCCAGGGATTCCTCGACTGATTTCTCGCGGTATTCAGTCGCCTGGTAAACGGCGACATCCGGGTGATGAATCTCGCCCATCAACTGGCCGATGGACTTCTGAGCGATCTGTCCCAGCATGTCGAGGATAGCAAACTCGATCGTGGCTAACGGCATCCCAATGGAAATGCCATTGTACCTGAAATTAAAACCGTAGATAAATACCTTTTCCATGAGGAGGTCCAGGTCTCGCGCGTCTTTGCCGATGAAGAACGGTTGCAGGTTATGGAGGAAAATAGGGTAAAGTGTATTCAGCCCGCTATGCCCAACCGAAATACCCTCCGCACCGTCGCGCGACCGCACCCGGCATAGAAAATTGTCCTGATACCGAAGCAGTTGAAGGGTCTCGATAATAACAGGAGAAGTGAACAACTCTCGTTTTAGCACTGGCTGTTTCAGGATTTCATCCAGCTTGGCATAATGCGGATTCTGGCTTCTCGGGCCGTCCGAGCCGTAAGTAGAAGGTGACAGAGCAGAGGCCAAACCGCCGAAAAGATGGGCGCTAACAAATTGCCGTCGATTGGATTTCATCGAATGTTCATGTAGGATTGAATGGTCCCGACTGTAACGACGGTTTCAATCAGCCGCAAAACAAATCCTGGTGAACAACACGGGCATCAGTCGGCCCCAACCCCCGAATGGAATCGCCAAGCGGGACTGGGATGAGGTCCTGACGGTTAATCTCAAATCGATGTTCGTGGTCACCCAGGCAGTCCTGTCTGGAATGCGTGCAATCAGCAGGTTTTCCTGATGTGGAGGGCTGGAGTTTCCCATCAGGAAATCGCCCGTAACTTGCGTATTTCCTCCAAGAGAATCCGACAGATTTTGCGGGGGATTGAACCCACAACGTCGCTGTTTAAAAGAAGTCATCAGCTTTGGGAAGAAATCCGCCAGACTGATGACTTGGACAAGAAGTGGGCCGTGGGTGCCCGTGGTTACCAACGCCGCCGGAGTTGTCCCTGGCTTTCGCATGTATGTGGCCGCGTACGGTCTCGATCTGGCGATAAGTAAGAACGATGCTCTCAAGGGGACGATTGTAGGAGATGACCATCGCCATGCGCGGCGCGGCAACGCGCTGCTCGGCCGGGTTTTTGGAACGTTCGCGGTCGAGCCGTTTCTCCGGAGCGTCCTGGGAGCCACGCCTTTGGAAGTGGATTTCGAGTGGTTTGCGGGCGCGCCTTCCGCCACCAACCGGCTCAACCACACCGGCCGCCCCGTCTTTGCCCTCACCCCAGCCTACGCCGAGGGGTTGCACACGAAGCATGACGGTACCATCCAATCCCTTTATGCCGTCGGCCTGACGCTGGGCCGCACGCGGAAAGAAGCGAGGAACCGCGCGGTGGTCGAGCAGCGTCTGGGCGAGGTGGGCGAGCAACTGGACCAAGCGATCACCGACCTGCGCCAGTACCTGCTGGCCCATTCACACACCGAACCCCGGGAAGCGCCCCGCTCGCTGACGCAGGCCCTCGAGGAACTGGTGCAACGTTGGAAGCTGACCCACCCCGCGGCGTTCCGGCTGCAGGCCGAGCCCGAGGCGGGCGCTGATTTCCCGGCCCACGCCGGGGCGGAGATTCTCCTGATTGCGCATGAGGCGGTCAGCAACAGCTTGCGCCACGGCCAGGCGAAGAACGTCTCCCTCTGGCTGCGCACCGTTAACGGGCAGCCAGGCTGAGTGATGAGCCCGCAGAAAACGCAGAACACGCAGAAGATCAAGCCCCTGCGTGGCCCTCCCCGGTTACCGCTTGGGTGAGTCTGGAGGCTTTCCAAACCACTCGCCATCCGCGTGTTTCGCGATGGGGATTACCACGAAGAGCGCAGAGATGGTATCTGAACCGTGGATGTCCAGCCATCACCAATTGGTTAATCTTAGATTACGCGAAAATTTCTTTAGAAACAGTAATTGGAAGCGTTAAGATGATTGACAATATTGGAATAATTGCCTAAGAGTATCGCCCGTAAGCACTGATAAACGGGTAGTTCCCTTCAACTAAATAGTTGTGACCTCGAGTCGTTGTGCCGTGGATGTGAGAAGGTTCTTAAAGGCATTGGTTTGCCCAAGAGCGTCGTTGACCTTGTGAAGCCCGCCAGCAAGAAAGATCGATTCGGTCTGGAGGTTTTGGAGCCGCGCATACTGCTTTCAGGCGAAGGCTTGAGCGCGGCTCTCTTGTCCGCACCGGCCGCCGATCCGGGCCTGATGACAGTGGAATCAGCGCCAGCGACGACGCCGGCGGGTGGTTCTGGCGGACTTTCTGTCGCTTTGGCCTACGATCCTGCGGCGGAAGTGAACGCGATTTTTGAAAAAAGCGCCGGCATGGCGGCCCCCCTTGGCCCTGCTCCTGAAACGGCATTGCTCATGAGCCGCCAGTCTGCTTCTGCCGGGCCGGGACCGGAGTTCTCCGCTGCCGCAACTTGGAGCGGAGGAGGCAGTCGCGTTTGGGAGATCAATGATGCGGATGGCTTTGAAGGCAATGTGTACGGAGGCAAAGGCAAGGACCCAGGCTGGGATTTTCTGAGCATTAACGGAGCGCTCACGATTGCGGCCAGCTCGAGCAGCAAGTTCAAGATTGAGATCACTTCGTTGGATTCGGACAACACGTCGGGGCAGCCGGTTCACTATTTCGACAACACGGCCGAGTATCTCTGGCCGATCGTGTCCACGACGGGCGGCATTACGGGATTTGATCCGGCTGCGTTCAATCTTGATCTCATCAACTGGAAAAACCCCGTCGGTTCGGGCGCTTTCGTCATTGAGCAAGCCAATGGCGGCAGAGACTTGGCGCTCCGTTTTCTCCAACTGCCGGCGATTACCCAGCAGCCGCAGAACCTGGTGGTGACGTCCGGAAGCAACGCCACTTTTTCGGTCACAGTGACGGGTTCTTCGGCGGCGCCGACGTACCAGTGGCGTTTCAACGGCGCAGAGTTCTCCGGGGCGAACAGCGCCAGCTACACGGTAACCAATGCGCAAGCGGCCCATGCCGGGCTTTATTCGGTCCAGGTCACACACTCAGGCGGAACGGAATTCAGCGCCCCGGCCATCCTGGCGGTGACGACGGCGGGGCAGGCGCCGGCCTGGGTTGAGCAGGGGCCCGATGAGATCAGCGGAAAATACTCCGTGGAAGGTGTGGGTGACAGTGCGGTGGTGGGTGCCGTCCAGGCTATTGCCGTTCATCCGGCCAATCCGAGCATTGTTTATGTGGGCACGGTCAATGGCGGCGTCTGGCGGACCAGCACCGCCAATTATTCGCTTATTAATGGGGCCGACGATGATGGTGACGGTGCGACAGACGAAGCGGATGAGACGCCGTCCTAGACGCCGTTAACGGATGGGAAAGATTCGCTGGCTATTGGGGCGATGGCTATCAGTTCGTTCGACAGCAGCAACAGTCAGGTCACAGCCTTGACTCCTGAAAACAAACTCGTCGTCTATGCGGGAACCGGCCACTCCAGCAATGCGCGCCGCGGCGGCCCAGCCATTGGACTGCTGAAGAGCATCGATGGAGGAACCAATTGGTCGGTCGTGGGCGCACAGTACCTGGCCGGACTCCGCATCACGAGCATTGTGACTTCGCTGAACAGCGCCGATAAGGACCTCGTCCTGGTTGGCGCCGTCGATGACACCAACAAGACCGGAGGCGGCCTGTATCGAAGCGCGGATGGCGGAACGAATTGGACGCCCATCTCCAATTCCGGCACCGGCCTGCTGGCCGGCTCCGTGACGGACATTGCCGGAGATCCGGGCAATCAGGACCGGTTTTATGCCGCGGTCGCCGGCGACTTCGATGCGAACAACAACAAGAAGAACGACGATTCCGTGCCTTGGGAAAACAAAGGCCTCTACTGGAGCGACGACAAAGGGGCGAACTGGCATCGGGGCACAACAGGCATCAAACTGCCCGAAGATACGAATGGAAAAGATGACGATGGCAAAGGCGGCTCTGACGGCACGGAGGAAGAGGGTCTGCGGCTGTCTATGCGCATCCTTCTGGATGTCAGCCCGGCGGGCACAGGCACGCACACACTGTTCGCCGGCATTCTTGACCAGAATTTGGCATCAGATAACTTTGCGCGGTCGGGATTGAGCGGTGTTTTTCGGTCAACCGACGCCGGTGTGAGCTGGTCTGAGATCGAGAAGATTACCGCCGACAAGCCTCAAGGCGAAGGGCCGCCAAATATCCACCAGGGCGATCAAGGACGCAACAATTTTTCCCTGGTGTGCCGCGTAGTTTTCAAAGCAGGAATTTTCTGTAGTTAGTGCCTGGCATAAAACTCATAATATATTGCGCTGCAATATGATA
>ERZ1292640.1490-Hain-H43-02um-R1-1490-length-19334-cov-7_pt1 | contig 19334 bp, 16 predicted proteins | sample MGYA00564404_ERZ1292640 | MGnify/ENA primary metagenome ERZ1292640 (study PRJEB36523, sample SAMEA6512636) | groundwater metagenome | collected 2019-01-08 | study: AquaDiva: Metagenomics assemblies of 32 groundwater samples
GCTCAAGCAGGTGCAATGCCGAACAGAATTGGCGCGACGCCCGCGCTCCCCTTTTGGTGCATACGGCTTTGAGCGTGTACGGAAATTCCAGACCGTTTCTTCCTCCCCGTTCTCGTCCTCCTCCTCGTCCTCGAAAACGAAAGCATCATCGACGACGAGGACGAGAACGACGACGAGGACCGCGCCCCCGATTGATTTTCCGCACACGCTCTCAAAAAGCCGGATCGACCGACCGCGTATCGCGTTGGGCGTTCGGTTGGGTGTGAGGCACTCGTGAACCTTGATTTCCAACAGGTTAGCTTGGAACAGGCCCGTGGCTTTCGCCGTTCCTAAAACCCGCTTGATTTGCCGTCGTCGAACTTTACCTTCCTCGCATGTCTGAAACGCAAACCACTTTAAACCATGCGGCCACAGCCACGAATCCGCCGCCTCCGGCCACTGCCCCGGCGAGTCTCGAGTGGCAGACGCATCCGGACACGTTTGCCCGCCGCCACATTGGACCCAACTCCGAGGAAATCCGCGAAATGCTCGCGTTGTTGGGGTTTGCGCATCTCGACCAGTTGATTGACACCGCTATCCCGGAGCCGATCAGGATTTCCCAGGCACTGAAACTTCCCGCTGCCCGGGGTGAATACCAACTGCTGGCCCAACTCAAAGGCCTTGCCTCCAAGAACCAGGTCTTTCGATCGTTCATCGGCATGGGTTACCACGACTGCATCACCCCTGCTGTCATCCAGCGAAACATCCTGGAAAACCCCGGTTGGTACACTCAATACACGCCTTACCAAGCCGAGATCGCCCAAGGCAGACTGGAGGCATTGCTCAACTTCCAAACGATGATCATCGATCTGACCGGTCTGGAAATCGCCAATGCTTCGTTGCTGGATGAAGCCACCGCGGCCGCCGAAGCCATGACGCTGAGCTACAGTTTGCAGAAAGCGGAAGGAAGAAACCTGTTTTTTGTTTCCGATCAGTGCCATCCGCAAACGATCGAGGTCGTGCGGACGCGAGCCAAGCCTTTGGACATTGAAGTGGTAACGGGCGACCATGAAACGTTTGCCTTTGGCAGCAAGGTTTTCGGAGCGTTGCTGCAATACCCAACCACCGATGGCGCCATCCATAATTACCAGGCTTTTATCGACAAAGCACATGCCACCGGCGCGCTGGTGACCGTCGCCGCCGATTTGTTGAGTCTCACTTTGCTCCGTCCGCCTGGCGAATTTGGCGCTGATATTGCCGTCGGCAGCACGCAACGATTCGGCGTTCCGCTCGGCTATGGAGGGCCTCACGCGGCTTACTTCGCCACGCGCGACGCTTACAAACGCCAGATGCCCGGCCGGTTGGTCGGTGTTTCCAAAGATTCGCGAGGCCGTCCGGCTCTGCGCCTGGCCCTGCAAACGCGCGAGCAGCATATCCGACGCGAAAAGGCCACCAGCAACATCTGCACCGCCCAGGTTTTGCTGGCCAATATCGCCTCGATGTATGCCGTGTACCATGGACCAAACCGGCTGAGGAAGATTGCCCAACGCATTCATTTTTTGACCGGCATTTTGGCGGCCGGCTTGCGGCGGCTCGGTTACGGGCTTGGGTCCAGCCTTTTCTTCGACACGCTTCGGGTCAACCTCGGTTCCAAGCGCGCGAGTGATCTGATCAAGCTGGCCGAAGGGCATGGCATTAACCTGCGAGTCCTTTGCGACCATGCCATTGGCATCTCCCTCGATGAGACCACGACGGAGGATGACGTGGCTGAGCTCTTGCAGATATTCAATGGCAACACGCCACCCGGTTTTTCTGTCCAGGACTTGGCCGCAGAGGCGACGCCGGATTACCCTGCCCCGTTTGCTCGCACCAGCAGTTATCTGACGCAGCCGGTCTTCAACCGCTACCACTCGGAAACGGAAATGCTGCGGTATCTGCGCCGGTTGGAGTCCTGCGATTTATCGCTCACAACTTCGATGATTGCGCTGGGTTCATGCACCATGAAGCTGAACGCCACCGCGGAAATGGTGCCGATTACCTGGCCGGAATTCTGCAAAATCCATCCGTTTGCGCCGCTCAAGCAGACTCAAGGTTATCAGATTCTATTTCAGCAACTGGCAGAATGGCTGGCCGAGATAACCGGTTTTGCCGCGGTTTCACTGCAACCCAACGCCGGCTCGCAGGGCGAGTACACCGGCTTGCTGGTCATTCGCAAGTACCATGAAGCGCGCGGCCAGGGACATCGCCAGGTTTGCCTCATACCGCAATCCGCGCACGGCACCAATCCGGCCAGCGCGGTCATGGCCGGCTTGAAAGTGGTGGCGGTTGCATGCGACAAGGAAGGCAACATCGACGTCGCCGATCTTCGCGCCAAGGCCCAGGCGCATCGGCAGGACCTGGCGGCGCTGATGGTTACTTACCCCTCGACGCACGGCGTTTTTGAAGAAAGCATCAAGGAAATCTGCCAGGTCATTCATGAGCATGGGGGGTTGGTCTATATGGACGGGGCGAACATGAATGCGCAGGTGGGTTTGTGCCGGCCGGGTGAGATCGGCGCGGATGTTTGCCATTTGAACTTGCACAAAACCTTTTGCATCCCGCATGGCGGCGGGGGGCCGGGCATGGGGCCGATTGCCGTTTCAGCACAGTTGGCGGCGTTTTTGCCGGGCCATGCGGTTGTGAACTTGGGAGGTAAAGATGCGATGGGGGCTGTCTCTGCCGCGCCGTGGGGCAGCGCCAGCATTCTCCCTATTGCCTGGGTTTATATTGCGCTTATGGGAAGTGACGGTCTGGCTGAAGCAACGAAAACGGCCATTCTCAATGCCAATTATATCGCCAGACGCCTCGAATCTTATTTTCCAGTCCTGTACAAAGGCCGTGACAGCGTCGTCGCGCACGAATGCATTCTGGATTTGCGCCCATTCAAGAGTGTCACGGTGGAGGACGTGGCCAAGCGCTTGATGGATTACGGGTTCCATGCGCCCACTATTTCCTGGCCGGTGCCGGGCACGATGATGGTTGAACCGACCGAAAGCGAGTCCAAGGCCGAATTGGACCGCTTCTGTGAAGCCATGATCGCCATCCACGCCGAAATGCAGGCCGTCGAATCGGGGCAAGCCGACAGACAGAACAACCTGCTCAAAAACGCGCCGCATACGGCGGACATGGTGGCGGCTGACAACTGGAACCGCCCCTATTCACGCGAACAAGCGGCCTTTCCCGCTCCATGGCTGCGCGACCACAAATTCTGGCCTGCAGTCGGCCGCGTGGACAACGTGCATGGCGACCGCAACCTCGTTTGCGCCTGCGCCGGGAAATAATCCTGCCCATCAAGGGCACCGCCGCCCGCCTACCAATGGGAACCTGAAAGAACATGAGCAAAAAGATGGATTGCTTGTGTGGAGCGCATAAAACGATAGCCATCACCAAGGCCTGAACTATGGTTGACCCCTTTCTTTTCCTTTTCCGTCCGTCATTTCACCTTCCACGCGGAATCGAGCAACTCCAGGTCGAACGGTTCGGGCACGACTCCTTCAGTCGCATAGGTGTAAAGCGCGCAACGATAGACCGGATTCAACACGCTGCCGGCCAGGCCCAGTGGCACCGCCACTAACAACACTTCTCCGAGCACGACCGCGCCCACCCACCAGAAGTTCAGATTGAAGTGGAAGCAAAGCCAGGTCGTCCCTACGCCGCCGGTGAGCAGCGCCAGAACGATCAGCAAGGTGATGACAAAGCCAAAGGCCAGTTCCACGCCGACAAAGCCGATGATGAGTTCGCCCCAGGTGCGTTTCAGCGTGCCGGCGGAACTCCGCAACAGCTTGAGCGGATCGGCGGTCTCCTTTTCCCGGATGATCGTCGGCACGATGAAAATGCACGCCACGCTCCAGGCGACGCCGATCAGACTGGTCACCAGTTTCCCGACGAACCCCACGCGCTCCTGGATCGCGCTGATAAGGTAGCCGACCAGCCCGGCTAACAACGACCACAGCAGCACCGCCTTCCAGCGGGTCGTCGCGAAACGAAAGCCGCGCGCCAGGGAAACCGCATCGCCCGCCAGCGCCCGCATGATCTCGTGATAAAACGCGACGTTGCAAAACGTGGCGAGAACCATGCACGCGAAATAAGCGGTGGCAAAGAGCGGCTGGATCCACCAGTGCGGGCGGGCGGCGGACAAATCGCCGGCCTGTCCGCGACCCGGCAGCGAATGCACCAGCGCCGTCCAATGCTCCGTTGTGCCGTAGCCGTGCCCCGTGTCCTGCAAAACCACGGGCGCGATGAAAAACGCAGCGATCATCGCGATGGCGATGGCCGCGATCAACGGAAACAACAGCAGACGTTTTTCCCGGCACAGCACGCCAAACGAAGCCCGCAACAACCGGCCGCTGCGTTTGACCTTGTTCATGCCACCCTCCGTTTGGCGATGAATGAAAGTAGCTGCCGCTCGCTCAGGCCGTGACCGCGCGCCTCGGTCAACATGCGGTGGTACAGCTCATTGAGCTTCGCCTTTTTTCTTGGCTCCGGCAGCGTGGCGACAGGATCATCCAGTTTGACGAACGACCCGGCACCGCGTTGTCCGTCAATCAGCCCCTTGAGCGCCAGTTCGCGGTAGGCCTTGGCCACGGTGTTGGGGTTGACGCCCAGCAACTCATGAAGTTCGCGGATGGTGGGCAGCCGGTCGCCCCGCGTCAGGGTGCCGTCGGTCATCGCGGCGGTGAGCCGGTTGGCGATTTGTTTATAGGCCGGAATGCCCGAGTGAAACTCGAGCTTCCAGTCCTTTAGCAGCGATTCAAGGTTCATAAACGGTGGTATGTGTTATTGTGCTATTACACTAGTACAAATCCGGGCGCTGTCAAATGTTTTTTCCAACCCGCCGCTTGCGGGTTGGAGCGTTCAAACCTCACGGCCGACGACGCAAGCAAAACGCCACGGACGATGACCGGGCATCGTGCCGATGAACCGCCGGATAGGAGCGCCGGTTGTCACGTTCGTTTCCCGAGCAGGGGTCAAGCAAGGGGCAGTTCTGATAATTGACAATCACCTCGACCCGTTTACGTCAAGCATCAGAACTGACCGCTTGCACGCAGGGGCCGGCGCCGACGCCGCCGTTGGTCCGGTGGACCGAGGTCTTCTGCGACGGGCCTGTCGAGAACCTGGCGAACGAAGGTTTGTTCGATTTCCGACAGGACCAGGTTTTGCAGCGTTGGAATAACGATAACCTGCTTCACCACGAAACGAAGGCCTCGGTGGCCTTCCGGTGAAAAGAAGAGGTGCCGCTTGCCCGGGAAAGGTCCGGCGAAGCCAAGCTTCCGCAGTTTGGCGATGAAATCACGGCGTTGGCACGCGCGTGCGGGTTTTGAGACGGCGCCCGTCGGATCGATTGTTTGCTCGAACAGCATCCCATTCGGTGGTAGTGTGCCGCCATTGATGCGCTCGGACACGAACAGGCTGAAGATCGAACAATTGATGGATGCCTTGGGCAAAGCTGGCCTGGCGCCCGGTCGCGTTTACTTCACTGGGGGAGCCACAGCCGTCCTTTTCGGGTGGCGTGAAATGACCGTGGATGTCGATTTTAAGCTGGATCCGGAACCACAGGGGATCTTCAATGCCTTGCCCAAGCTGAAGAACGAACTGGACTTGAACATTGAACTTGCTTCGCCGGATCAGTTCGTCCCGTGCCTGCCTGGCTGGCGGGAACGCAGCCTGTTCATCGCTCAGCGGGGCGCAGTTGAATTCTATCACTACGACCTTTACAGCCAGGCACTGTCAAAGATCGAACGATTCCATGCCCGCGACCAGGCTGACGTGCAAAAGATGTTCCAAGACGGTTGGGTGGACAAGGCGCGATTATGGGATTTGTTCCAGGAGATTGAGCCAGAGTTGATCCGCTATCCGGCAGTCGAGCCGGCGGCGCTCCGCGCTCGAGTGGAAAAACTGACTCGCGAACCATGACCTCCCAGCGCGCCGCTGATCTCGCCGGCCTGCCCGGAGCGGAATTGATCCGCGACGGTCTGGCGGACCTGGCGGCCAGCCGTGAAACCGTGGCGGCGCTTTTGATTGCCATCGGCCACCCGCGTCTGAGCCTGTTGGGTATCGGTCAAGAATTTGCCGGTCAATTGCCGGCCGATCCCGAACTCCGCCTTTACCATTTGCTCGGCGCCAGACATGGCAACGAAGCCCATTCGCAGTACAACGCGCTGATTCGGCGGCTGATCAGCTTTGAGCAGGCGCTGGAACGTCGTGTCTGGGCTTGGCGAGGGCCTGCACTTTCTTCTTCCCCGCCAGTTGCGCGGCCAAGCGCAGATCAGTTCTTGCGCAGCCGTCCTGACCAGTCCCGGAGGGACGTTCGACAATAGCCCGGCGTTTCAACGCTGGGTTCGGGGCCATTACAGAGCTGAGTCCCGTCAGGGACGGCAGAAAACTGGGGCGACCGGCCAGCGGTTCTGTCGTCCCTGACGGGACTCGACTCGTCGAACGCGTGTCCCCCACCGATGAATCGGTGGGCTATTCTCTTTCGCCCTGCGGGGCTGGAAACAACCTGCTCAAAAACGCGCCGCACACGGCCGACATGGTGACGGCTGACAACTGGAACCGCCCCTATTCGCTCTAACAGGCGGCCTTTCCCGCCCCCTGGCTGCGCGACCAAAAATTCTGGCCTGCGGTCGGCCGCGTGGACAACGTGCATGGCGACCGCAACCTTGTTTGCTCCTGCGCCGGGATGGAAGCGTACCCGTCTTAAACTCAGCCGCGAACAGCATTCAAACCGCGAAACACGCGGACTGCCCGACTGCGCCGCCATGATGGCCGGGATCACGTGCCAATGGTCCGGAGTGGACACCATTACGGCATCGATGTCTTTTCGGACGATGACTTCGCGGAAGTCGTTGTACGACGCGCAACCCTTGTAAGTTCCCTGCTTCATAGCTTGGGCGTACTTTTCTTCCACGAGCTTCTTCGCAGATTCGCGCCGCTCGGCATCGACGTCGCACACGCCCAGGACCTGCGCATCGGGACAGTCAAGGAAACCTTTGCGGTTTCTGCCGAGGCCATGGTCGCCGGTGCCAATGAAGCCGAGCGTGATGCGGTTGCCGGGGGCAATTTGTCCTTCAGCTCCCCTAATCGAGGACGGCACAAGGAAAGGCACGGCCAGAACTGCGCCGGAGGCGGCGGTCTGCTCAAGGAAGCTGCGCCGAGTGAGAAATGGCTTCGTATTCGTTTTCATAGTTCCTGATGGGGATGGGCAAAGGAAGGGGCTTTTAGCGTTAGGCAACAACAGCGGCCTGCATGCGGCTATTCTTTACTGCTCCGGCGTCTGCAAGGGAAGCTGGATTTTCAAGAAATCAACCTCGTTTCATGGAGCAACTTTTCATTTCCGATCCCTGCACAGATGCGCTTGACTCTATTGCGCCAGCTCCCACTCTGTGATCATCATGAATCCACAAGTAGATTTTACACACAGGTCAAAGGCTTCTGACAGTCACAACCATCCTTCCTCTCCGGAAGGCATTCAAACCCGCTCAACACCGCGACAGTACTGGCTGGCCACACTTGCCGCCGGTTGTTTGCTGGCTGGCGTGGCGACGGCATCGGCCGCCAGCGCCCGAAGCATCAGCACCGCCGGCCTGCTCGAGGAAATGACCAGCCTGGCCGGCATGGCGGAGTTCCCCAGCCCGGCCTACACCTGCAAACAGTTCTCCTCTTACGACCGCAAGTCCAAGTCGCCGCAGGAGGAGTGGTTTGCCAACGCCGATGTCGGGCAGTATCTCCGCGTGGAGGAGCGCGAGGGACGCAAGGAATTCGTGATGATGGACGCCGCCGGGCCGGGCGCGATTGTGCGGATCTGGTCCGCCAACCCGGCCGGCACGCTGCGCATTTACCTCGACGGCTCCAACCAACCCGTGCTCCAGGCGCCGATGTCGGAATTGCTGGGCGGCAAGTTCCCCGGCCTGCCTCAGCCCATCGCCGGCGAATACAGCAAGGGTTGGAATCTCTACTTCCCCATTCCTTACGCGCGGACCTGCAAGGTCACGAGCGACAAGGGCAATTTTTATTACCACGTGAACTACCGCACCTACGAGGCGGGGACGCAAGTCGAGTCGTTCCACACCGACCAAATCAAGGCGCTGGCCGCGCGCCTCGAAAAGCTGGGCGCGCGCCTCGCCGCGCCGCGTGGTGACGACACCGAGCTCGGAGGCGAGACCCAACCTTTCGATCTTGAATTGCCACCGGGCGAAAGCCTGCGGCAGGAGTTCACCGGGCCGCAGGCGTTCACGCGTTCGGTCGTGAAGCTCGCCGCCCGCGACCGCGAGGCGGCGCTACGCGGCATCATTGTGAAAGTGACGTTCGATGGCGAGCCGGCCATTGAAGCGCCGCTGGGCGATTTCTTCGGCAGCGCGCCGGGGATCAGCCCCTACGCGGCCCTGCCGTCGGGCATGACCAAGGAGGGCGAAATGTATTGCCATTGGTTCATGCCGTTCAAGGAGTCGGCGGCGCTGGAACTGGTCAATCACAGCAAGGAATCCGCGGCGTTGACCGGCGAGATTGGGCTGGCCAATTACCGGTGGACCGACGCCTCGATGCACTTCCACGCCAAATGGCGCGCGCAGTTCGAGGTGCCGACACGCCCGATGCAGGACTGGAATTATCTCACCGCCCAAGGCCGGGGCGTTTTTGCCGGCGTCTCCTTTGCCATCGATAACCCGGTCAAAGACTGGTGGGGCGAAGGCGACGAGAAGATTTACGTGGATGGCGAGGCCTTCCCCAGCCACTTTGGCACGGGGACCGAGGATTACTACGGCTACGCCTGGTGCTGGCCGGCGGTGTTCACGCATGCCTACCACGCGCAACCGCGCTGCGACGGTCCGGGCAACTACGGCCGCACGAGCGTGAACCGCTTCCACATGCTCGACCGCATTCCGTTCACGAAAGACTTCAAGTTCGACATGGAACTCTGGCACTGGCACGCCACGTGCAAAGTGAACATGGCCGTCGTGGCCTACTGGTACGCCCGGCCCGGCGCCACCGACGCCTTCAAGCCCATCCGCGCCGAAGACGCCATCGTGCGGCCCATGCCCGTCTGGGTGGTGCCGCGCGTGGCCGGCGCACTCGAGGGCGAAAGCCTCAAGATCGTGCGCGTGACCGGCACTGCCGAACCGCAGGATTGGGACGGCATCAGCGGCGGCAAGCATCTTTGGTGGCACGCGGGCATGAAACCCGGCGACACGCTCACCGTGAGCTTTGCCGCGCCCAAAGCCGGAAAACATCGTGTGATCGGCCGTTTCCTGAGCGCCCGCGACTACGGTGTCCATCAATTCGCCGTCAACGGACAAAAGGCCGGCGAGCCGGTCGATTTCTACAACCCCGAGGTGAAGCCGGGCAAAGAGATGGACCTCGGTATCTTCGAGTTGAAGCAGGGCGAGAATGAGTTTTCTGCCAGCGTGATCGGGGCCAACGAGAAGGCCATCAAGAGTTACATGCTCGGCCTCGATTACCTGCTGCTGAAACCGGCGGAGTGATGGGGCAAGGTTCGGAGTTCCGGCTTTAGCCGGTGCAACTGTTCAAATTATCATGCATTTTGAGCAGAATTCCTTGTCCAGGAGTTCAACCGCAAAAGACGCGACGGACGCAACGCGGCGCAGGCACCGGCCAAGGAGCGCGGACATTCTTGTCGGCTTTGGCGCTGGCGCGCGATTCGGGCCGACAAGAATGTCGGCGCTCCTGCGCCACGCCAGAAGATCCTCGCGCGCCGCGACGGTTTTTCAGGAGCGCGGACAGCCTTGTCTGCGTGTTTCTTCCCCATCGTCACCTGCGCGCGGACAAAGCTGTCCGCGTTCCTTTGGCAGCAGCTCCGCCGCGCTGCGTTCACCGCGGCTCGGCGGTTTTCCTGGTGCTGCGGTTTGCTTGCGGCTTCACCGCGCAGCGCCTCCTCCGGCCCCTCCCGGGGGGGCGGACTTTTCGTTGGACCGCCACCATCTCTTTGCCTTTAAACCGCGTTCCCTTGGAACCCCGAAACCAACAGAAAACCCAATTACGTCATTCCTCGCGCTAAAACATGTAAAGAAGGACTTCCCGCCAGCCTCTGAAGCTGCTAGGGTGCCGCCCATGTCACAGCAAAGATTCCATTCCGGGGTTTGCATCATCGAGAAACCTGCCCTCTTGTCCACCACGCCCGCCGCCTCGTCCTCTCTGACCCGGCGGGAATTTCTGAAGCGCACCGCGCTGGCCGGCGGCTTGGCCGTTGCGCCCGTCATCATTCCGGCCACGGCCTTGGGCCGGGGCGGCGCCGTGCCGCCCAGCGAGCGCATTGTCATGGCCGGCCTCGGCATCGGCGGCCGCGGCTCCAGCGACTTGAATTGGATGCTGCCGGAGCCGGATGTGCAATTTGTCGCCGTCTGCGATGCCAAGAAAGCGTCGCGCGAGCGGGTCAAGCAGATGATTGACAGCCGCTACGGCAACACCGACTGCAAGATGTATCGCGACATTCGCGAGTTTCTGGCCACCCGCACCGACATTGACGGCTTGTTGATTGCCACCGGCGATCGCTGGCATGCCATGGCCTCCATCCTGGCCATGCGCTCGGGCAAGGATGTTTATTCCGAAAAACCTTCGGCCATGACCATTGCCGAAGGCCAGGGGGTCGTGGACACGGCCAAGCGTTATGGACGCGTCTATCAAACCGGCACGCAACGGCTCAGCGAGGCGAATTTCGTCTTCGCCATCGAACTGGCCCGCATGGGCCGCCTCGGCAAGGTGCACACCACCTACGCCCACATCGCCCCGTGGGATGCCGCCGAGATGCGGCACGACTGGCTGCCGGCCGAACCCGAACCGCCGAAAGAGGAAGTGGACTGGGACGAATGGCTGGGTCCCTGCCCTTGGCGTCCCTACAACTCCGCTTACGTCCGCGGCGGCTGGCGGGGCCACTACGATTTTCATACCAGTTGCATCGGCGAATGGGGCGCGCACACCTTCGCCCAGGCCATGGCCGGCATCGATTCGCTGCACACCGCGGCCGTCGAATACGAGTACGTGCACAACCCGACCGGCGACGGCATGGTCACTGTCTTTCCCAACGGCGTGAAGATGATCTTGTCCCGCGGCGACAAGTATTGGCACGGCTCCTGTGGCATGCGGTTCGACGGCCCCGAAGGCTGGGTCTCCATTGCCGACGGTTATTCGCGGCCGGAAGTTTCTTCGCCCGCCCTGATGGCGGACTACTCGAAGGTGGTCAATGATTACATGGCCCGGACGCAGCGTCCCATGAGTCACGTGCGTGATTTCTTCGACTGCGTGAAGTCGCGCCGCCTCACCGTGGCCAGCCCCGAGGTGATGCACCGTTCCATGTCCACCGTCCACGCGGCCAATATATGCATGTGGCTGAAACGAAACATGAAATTCGATCCGGTCAAAGAAGAGTTTGTCAACGATCCCGAAGCCAACCGGCTGCGCTCGCGCGCCATGCGCGAGCCTTGGATTTACTAACCAACGGCAACCACCCAACCCTACGGAGAAATGATTATGTCAAAGCTTGCATTGAATTCGATTCTGATTGCCGCGCTGCTGGCCGGCGGCCTCGGCGTTGCCCTCGGACAAGAACCCACACCTTTGTTGACGCAACCGGAGGATAAACTGATCGCCATCCTTCAATCCCAGGCGAGCCAGAAGGAAAAAACCGACGCCTGCCGTCAATTGGCCGTCATAGGCACCAGGGACGCCGTGCCGGCCCTTGTCGCGCTGCTGGCCGACGAGAAACTCAATCATAGCGCGCGCTATGCCCTGGAGACGATCCCGGAGCCGGCGGTGGACAACGCCCTGCGCACTGCCCTCGGCGAGCTCAAAGGCAGACCTCTGGTCGGTGTGATCGGCTCCCTCGGCGTGCGCCGCGACACCCAGGCGGTCGAACCGCTGGCCAAATTGCTGCCGGACACCGATACGGACGTGGCGCAAGCCGCCGCACGGGCTTTAGGCAAGATCGGGAATTCCGCCGCCGCCAAGGCCCTGGACGGCGCATTGGCAAATGTGCCGGCTGCCAATCAGCTTGCGTTTTGCGAAGGTCTGTTTCGTTGCGCAGAAGCGCTGGCGGCCACAGGCCGGCGCGACGAAGCTCTCACCATCTACGAAAGGTTGCGCAACTTGCAGGGAGCGCCCCACCAGGTGCGGGCCGGGGGATTGCGCGGGGTGATCCTGACTCGAGGGAAGGAAGGCCTGCCCTTGCTGCAGGAGTCGCTGCGCAGCCAGGACTTCGTTCTCGTAGCCGCCGCCGCGCGGGCCGCGCTGGAAATGACCGGCGGTGACGTGACTCGAGCCCTGACTGCCGGCTTAAGCCAACTGCCCGCAGACAATCAAGTATTGGTGATTCAAACGCTGGGCAAGCGCGGCGACGTGGCGGCGTCGCCGGCGCTGTTCGCGTCGGTCAGGAGCGGCCCCAATCCCGTGCGGCTCGCGGCCATTCGCGCGCTGCCGGAGATCGGCCATTCCTCGGCGGTGCCCGTGCTGGCAGGTTTGCTGGGAGATTCCAACCGCGAGATCGCCCAAACCGCGCGAGAAAGCCTGGCCAGCCTGCCGGGGCCGGACGTCGATGCCGCCGTGGTGGCGATGCTGGGCGCCAGCGAGGCCAGCCAGCGGCTCACCGCCGTCGAACTCATAGGACGGCGGCGGATGACGGCATCCGTTCCTGCGTTGCTGAAAGCAGCGGCTGACACCGACGCGAAGGTCCGTCCCGCCGCGATCAAGAAAGTCGGCGAATTGGGCACCACCGCCGAATTCCCGGCCTTGCTCGATCTGCTCCTGGGCTTGAAGGCGTCGCAGGACCTGGACGCGGCCGAGCAAGCCTTGAGTGTTGTTTGCGCGAAGGGCGTTTCACCGGAATCATTCACCGAAAAGCTGACTGGCCTGCCGGAGCAAGCGCAACCCGCGCAAAAGAGCGCCCTGCTGCGGGTCCTGGCCAGCATTGGAGGAGAGAAGGCCCTCAAGGCTGTCCGCGCGGCGGTCGATGACGCCAATGCGGAAGTCCATGGCGCCGCGATTCGCGCGCTGGGGACCTGGAAGACGGCCGAAGCGGCGCCCGACTTGCTGGCGCTGGCCAAGAGCGCCGGCGATCCGACCGACAAACTGCTTTGCCTGCGCAGTTACCTGGTGTGGGCGGCCCATCCCGATCTGCCTGCTGGCCAGCGATGGTCGATGTGCCAGCAAGCCGCCGGCTTGATTCAGCGCAGCGAGGAGAAAAAGCTGCTGCTCGGCGCGTTGGGCAACATCGCGACCGCGGAGTCCCTGGCCCTGATTGCGCCGCATCTGGACGACGCAGCCACGCGGGAGGAAGCGAGCGCCGCCACGGTGGCGGTTGCGGAAAAGCTCTTGAAGGAAAAAACCGCCGCCCAGCTTGCGCCCCAACTGATCGAACCTTTGCAGAAGGCGGCCCAGGGCACTGCCAACGCCGACCTGGCTCGCCGTGCTAAAACGCTCCTGCAACAGGCGCAAAGCAAGGCCGGCGCGAAATAGCGGCTGTCACTTTTGCGAGGCCCCGCTGCGCAAGATTCAGCGCCGCCGGCACAAGGCTCCCAGCAATTGCCAATTTTGGCCGTAGCTCGCTCCCAGAACCGGCTAAAGCCGGGACTCCGAACGACATTGGACGGCCTTTCGGGGCGTTCGGAGTCCCGCCTTTAGGCGGCCGGGAGCCAAAATGAGAACTGCTGGATTTTGGCCATAACCCCATTGACGTTGTGAGGAGCAAGCCCTACTGTCCGCCTGAATTCTAATCTATGAACGCGAAGCTGCTTTTCAAGACCCTTTTTCTCATCATTATTCTGGCCCTGCTCGTGTTGATGGGCCTGCACAACAACGACAAGGTGACGTTCCGTCTGCCTCCTTTGGTCGCCAATATCACTCAACGTTCGGCTATTATGTACTACGCTTTCTTCGCCGTCGGTTTGCTGACCGGCACTGTTCTGACGGCGGGCAGCGGAAAAAAGGGCGGCGGCGGGAATGGAGGCAAACCGTCCAGGAGCGGGAAGTGAACGCCCTGGCGACTTTTTAATTCTGCAAGGTTTCCGGCTGGCAATTGTTCGCAAGGCGTTGGAGCAGCGCCCGCCCGCGGCAAAGGGGTCTCATCGTTCGACCAACCGTTTGTAGGCCAGCAATCCCTCAACGATGGCCTGGGCCATGCGGCGGCGATGGGCTGGATCGTAAATCTTCCTGGCCTCGGCTGGGTCCGACATGAAACCGGCCTCGATCAACACTGCCGGCATTTCCGCTTTGCGCAGGACCACGAAGCCGGCTCGCCGCACGCCGCGATCCGACAGGCCGAGGTTTTGGATGATGGCCTTTTGAATCTGGTAGGCGAGCAGGACGTTGTGCGCTTCGTAACGGTTTCCCGGCGAGGCTTTGCTGGGCTGATCTCCGCCGTTGGTGGGCGTAGCCCCAGTCGGAGTAAGGCAGAAAACCTCGACCCCGCTGACGGGATTGTTTCCAGCCGGACTGGAGTTGTAATGCAGACTGAGGAACAGGTCGGTCCCCTGGCGTTTGGCCAGCGCCGGGCGCTCCTCCAGATCGATGTATTTGTCCGTGCTGCGGATCAGGACGCTTTTCAAGCCGGCTTTGCCCAGCCGGTTCTGCACTTCTTTGGCCAAAAGCAGCGTGTAATGTTTTTCCTGCCGCGAGCCTTCCTGGTTGCCGGGGTCTTTCCCGCCATGGCCGGCGTCCAACGCGACGGTGTTGATGCGGACGCGCGTCTTGCTCTTGGCGAGATGAAGCACCGGTTCCAGCAAGGTGCCCAGATCGGCTTGGGCGACATAGAGGGAATTGTTCCGCGCCGCAATCGCGTATGAAAGCCAGACGGTAATCCCATTCAATTCCGCGCGGCGGGAATTGACCTTGAAGAACAGCCGGGACCACCGGTTGGTCAACAGCACTTCCTCTTCCTTCTTGTTCCAAGCCAGGTTCAGTTGCTTTGTCTCCGCCCAATCCTGCAGATCGACGCAGGCTTGGCCCAAGATTTCGACGGTTTTGAGTTTGGCCTCCACGCCCTGGCTGGACGCTTCTCCCAAAAGGAAGCAGGCCAGGCACGACAAGAAAACGGCTTTCATCAGCGCTGGGAATCTGCCCAGCCGCAGCCGCGAATTCAAGGCAAATGCCCGGCCCGCGTGGAAAAATGCAAAAGCCGTTGACGCTCGGCGCGGCCTTGCCCTAGATTCGCCGGACATTTTTAACGTTTCGGATGAACATTCACGAATATCAAGCCAAGCAGCTTCTGGCCCAGTTCGGCGTGGCGGTCCCGCCTGGCAGCGTCGCAACGCAACCCGAGGAAGCCAGGGCCATCGCGGAGAAATTATTCAACGCCGGTCATCAGCGTGTCGTGGTCAAGTCTCAAATCCACGCCGGCGGGCGCGGCAAAGGCACGTTCAAGAGCGGGCTGCAGGGCGGAGTCAAAGTCTGCCCAACGGCCGAGGAAGTGTTCCAGCGCGCCCAGGCGATGCTCGGCCAGATTCTGGTCACGAAACAAACCGGCCCCGAGGGGCGGCGGGTCGGCAAACTCCTCGTCGAAGCCGCTTCCGCGATAAAAAGGGAGCTGTACCTGGCGGTCGTGTTGGACCGCGCGGCGTCGCGCCCTTTGCTGATGGCCAGCACCGAAGGTGGAATGGATATCGAAGAGGTCGCCACCAAAACGCCTGAAAGAATCATCAAGGAAAGCGTGGACCCGGCGGTCGGCATGATGCCGTTCCAGGCGCGGAAAGTGGCGGTGGCGCTGGGGCTCAAAGGAGATTTGATCAACCAGGGGGCCAAGCTGTTGTTGGGCGTGTATAAGACTTGGTGGGAATGCGATGCCTCGCTGGTGGAAATCAACCCGCTCTGCGTGGTTGAGTTGCCGGATGGCAAGGAGAGCTTGGTGGCGCTGGATGGCAAGATTGGCCTCGATGACAACGGGCTGTACCGCCACAAGGATATCCAGGCGATGCGCGATCTGGCCGAGGAAGCCCCTTTGGAAACCGAAGCGAGCCAGTACAATCTGAATTACATCAAACTCGACGGCAACATCGCCTGCCTGGTCAATGGAGCCGGCCTGGCTATGGCGACCATGGATATCATCCAGCATTACGGCGGCCACCCGGCCAACTTCCTGGACGTCGGCGGCGGCGCCAGCAAGGAGCAGGTCACAGCGGCCTTCAAGATCATTCTGAGCGATCCGAACGTGCAAGGAATCCTGGTCAACATTTTCGGCGGCATCATGCAGTGCGACATCATTGCCACCGGGATTGTCGCCGCCGTCAAGGAAACCAATCTCCGCTTGCCGCTGGTGGTGCGGTTGGAGGGGAACAACGTTGAACTGGGCAAACGGATTCTGCAGGAATCGGGCCTGACCATCATCAGCGGCGGCTCGATGGCCGACGCGGCGCAGAAAGTTGTGAAGGCAGTGGCGAAGTGCTAATCTGCCACCATGAAGAATCGTATGGGAACATTTTACGCTGATTGCCGAATTGAAAACCATGTTAACCGGAAGAAGTCGGCTGCAGTCCCGAAAATGCTCGTGGACACCGGAGCCGAGTTCACTTGGGTCAACGCCGAGACGTTGAAGAACATCGGCGTCAAGCGTGAGAAAAAGGACTACACGTTCGTCATGGCCAACGGCCGGCAAATCACCCGCGCCGTTGGCTTCGCCATCATTCGTGTCGGCGATGCTGTCACGATTGACGAAATCATCTTCGGCGAGCCGGGAGACCTGCAAATCCTCGGGGCGCGATCTTTGGTAGGAATGAACCTGCGCGTGGATTCCCGCGCCAAGAAGCTTGTGGCGGGTGGGCCGATTTTGGCGGCGGCGGGGAAAGCCGTGGAGGCAGTCGGCGAGGAATAAAACAACGGCATCCCAGAAACCGGGATTTACATTCCATCAAACCGCCATCCGCAGCCGGGCAACCGCCATCAACTGGCCAGAAATCGCTGCTGACATTCGAGAAATCGCCGCCGACATCCGAGAAATGGCCGCAGACACTCAAGGAATCTCCAGAAACACCTGCGAAATCGGCATTTACAGCCGCCGCACCGCCGCACAAAGCCGGGGCATGGCCGCACACCGCCGGGTTTTGGACGGCAAACCTCAAGAAATCAAGGTCTTACGCAAATTCGTTGGAAAAGCGCCTCGACGCGCACGGGCACGCGGGCGTCGCGCAACGTCGCCGCGCTGGTGAGGAGCAGGCGCCGCAGGTGGATGGTGTGTTTCCAGCGCAGTTGGCCGGCCGGCCTCCGCGGAGTGTTTTCCCTTCTTCATCACGACATGCGCTTCGCGCAATGCGGTCACCGTGGTTGCGGATGTCCTGCTCGATCTCCTTGAACTGGGGCATGGCGTAGCCGTTGAAGATCTGGAAAATCATCTGGCTGAGAAAGGCTTTGCGCATGGCCAGCAGTTCCTCACCCAGTGGCGTGGCCTTTGGAGCCATCGCAGCCCGGCCCTTCGCTCCCAGGCGTCGAGAGAGTGCGGCGGCGCCGAAGCGGATTGGCGGCGAGTGCGAGGCTGCGCTCGCGGAGTTCTTCCAGGATCTGAAGCTTTTCCGCGAACGGCAGGGCGGCCAGACGGCGGCGCATTTGCCGTTTGCTTTCTTCGATATTGCGCAGGTCAACGCTCATGACTCGCCACCAAGAAACTGCTGCTCGAAACGGGTCCACCGATCCAGCAGCCGGTGCCGCCTGAGCACGTCCTGAAAGCGCTTCTGGTCCAGCACTCCGGCTTCGAGGAACTGAAGAATCCGCGCTTTGTCCTTGCCCCGGCCGGTCTGGAGGGCGATGGCGACCAGGTGTTCGGCGGTCATCACGAAGGTGCGCTCGCCTTCCACAATGGTGTCACACGCCTCATGGATGGCTTCTTCCACGAGCGGCCCCATGAGGGGGAGGAATTGCACCGGCCAGTCTTCAATCACCAGATACTCGCCCTCAGTTTTGCAGCCACGCGCGGTGAGATAATCGTAAATCGGCTTGGGAGTGGCGATGAGTTGGCCGGGTTCGGGGTGAATGGCGACGAAGACGTCCACGTCCACCGTTGCCATCGGTTCAAGATAGAAGGTGGCGCCCACCGCGCCACCGATGGCGTAGCGCCCAATGACTCCCGCCGCTTGCATCTGGTTGATGACCGCAAGTGTCTTTTTGAGCTTCATCAAATACTTTTCCCAGTTAAGCTGATTTCTCCTGATCTGTCATCCTTCGCCGCGCTTTGATGAGGAAGCAGTTCGCCGCTTCGTAGTCGGGGCGTTGTCGTTGCGCGAGTTGAGGGTTGATGGTTGAGAGTTGAGGGTCGAAATTCATTTCGCCTGTTGCCTTCGGGCTTTGATCAGGAACTCGTTCGCTTTCTCGTAGTTTAGACGTTCGGGAAGCCGGGTTTCGGCCAGGGCGCGTTCGAAGTCGCGGTGCAGTTCCTTCCGCCAGGCGTTCAGTTCAAGCCTCCTCACCTCGGCTGCTACGGGCTGGCATTTTTTCACCTTCGCGTCCAGCGGATCATCCATTTTTGTGAGCGGCAGCCAGCGGCGTTTGAAGCCTTCGGCGACGGCTTTGCGCGTGGGTTTGAATTCCAGCGTCGGCATGGGCGCGAGAGTAGCGGGGTGAGCAGCGGGTGCAAAGGCGGAAATTGTGTCCGGCAGGTCGGCAATTCCCTCACCCTTGATCCCTCTCCCATCTGATGGGCGAGGGAAAGGCAGGCACGACGCCCCACGCTACCGCCAATTTTCCACGTGACTTGCCTTCAAAGCATTTCAGTCTATTGCCGCAGTCTTAAACAAGGGCAAACCCAGAAACAAGGAAAGGCTACAGGGCGTGTCGTATTGGCTGCGGTGCGCCTCGTCCGTGAGCACAACCACCTCGGGCCGGCCGCAGAGCACAGGCATCACATTGTTATCCCTCTCTCCTCCGGTTTCGCTCGGAGGAGAGGGAGTTGCTGGGCGACCGTCTCGAGTTGATCTCGCCCCAACAGCCTATTTCCGGAACGGTCAAACTCTGCGAGTCCTCCAGCAAAGCCGGAGGTTTCCTGATGGACTAACCGATTTCTCGCGTCGGCTGGTGTTTCTGTCACCCATGACGTCGTGTTGTTATCCGCCGGGGAAGTAGGCGAGAGATGTTTCCGGGGCGCCATCGCACCTGACATGTTCTGCCACCGTGCTGGCAAAATGCGGTGAAAGATTCTTTGCGCCTCCATGTGGCGGTTTGCCGGCGATGGGTTACTGTCTGCCGAGAATGCACCGCGAGAGGCCAACCATCCTGCGCCACTTGCCGACCTTGCGTCTGGTCGGCGGGAGTTGCCTGGTGTTGCTTGGCCTGGTCACCGCCACACGGGCGCATTCGCGAGATGTCGGTAAATTTCTGAAATCCTGATGGTTCAGGGG